>Ga0114931_10000942_pt1 | contig 36640 bp, 35 predicted proteins | sample 2SBtaG_FD_89579 | JGI IMG/M metagenome (GOLD analysis project Ga0114931, IMG submission 89579) | Deep subsurface microbial communities from Kolumbo volcano to uncover new lineages of life (NeLLi) - 2SBTROV14_V59a metaG | ecosystem: Environmental > Aquatic > Marine > Volcanic | place: Kolumbo... | reverse complement strand
GTGCTCCCGACCCCCGTGCTCCCGACGCCCCCACCACCCCCCGGGACGGGTGCGCCGAGCTCCTGCACGTGTGCTTCCCCAGCTCCTGGGACCCGGCAGCGCGCGCCGGCGCCGGCTTCGCGGCGTTGCACGCACCCGTGCCGCACAGCGAGACCCTGCGCGCCGCCTCCGGCCGGGTGGTGCGCGCCATGGTGGCCAAGGGGCCGTTCGTGCGCTACGTGTGGAGCCTCGCGCCCGACGATGCCCTGGACCGCAACCCGCGTCGCGCACTGGAGCTGCCGCCGGTGACGGACCCGACCCGGCTGTGGTTCCGGGTCGAGCGCCAGACCGTGATGCCGTTGCCCGCGTCGGGCAGGGCGCTGTTCACCATCCTGGTCTACCGCGCTCCGCTCCCGCACGTCCTGGACACGCCCGATCGACGCAGCACGCTGGCGTCGGCGCTGCGCTCGATGGACGCCGCGCTGCTCGCCTACAAGGGGGTCGGGGGGTTGCGGGAGCCGTTGCTGGCGTACCTCGACGGACCGCCCGCGGCCTGACGCGGGCGGCGGCCAGGGCGCGGGCGGCGACCCACCGCCGTCGGCGACCCACCGCGGGCTGCGGCCCGCCAATGTTGGCTGCCCGCCACTGTCGGCCGCCCGCCTTGGGTCGCTGCCCGCCTTGGGTCGCTGCCCGCCGGCCTCAGGGGATGTTGACCTCGAGATCGCCGTGCACCTTGCCGAGCACGACCACGTCGTTGTTGTTCAGGTAGTAGCGCAGGCGGCTCCCCTCCAGCACGTCCTTGCCCTTCGTGCTCTTCGCGGGGGAGCCCGCGAGCAGGGCGACGCCTGCGGCCTCGTCGAGTGCGAGGCTGTCGGCGGTGGTGACCCGGTCCTGCGAGGTGACCTTGACGTCGCCCAGCAGGGTCGCGTGGCGTGTCTGGGTGTCGAACTGCATGCTGTCGGCGGTGGCCGTCAACGCCGGCGAGTCGCCGGCGGCGGCGCGCACGAGCTCGATGGGGCCGTCCATGGTGCCGGTGTCGCTGCCCCGGCCGAGGAAGAAGCGCGTGCCCTTCACCGTCGTGCGCCCCTGCACCAGCGTCACGCTGGGCTTCTTGGCGCGCTGCTGGGTGTCGATGCATCCAGGCCGATCGAGCGTCACGGTACCGTCGTAGAGCTCCAGCGTCTGGTTTTCGCCGGCGGCCGCCGTGGACGACGCGGCTGTCGCTCCTCCCGCCGCGCTGGCCCCCGCCGCGCTGCCGCTCGCTCCTCCCGCCGCGCTGCCGCCCGCCGCTCCTCCGGCCGCTCCGCTCGCCGCGCTGCCGCTCGCTCCGCCGGCTGCAGCGCCGCTCGCCGCAGTGCCCCCCGCCGTCGCCTCCGGCGACAGCACGATCGCCACGTTCGAGCGGAGCTCGGTGTCGTTCCCCACGCGGGTGTCGACGTACCCGGGGTCGGGGCCGTAGAGCAGCGTCTACCGCATGCCGGTCTGGCAGTTCGGGTTGTTGCCGATGAAGCGCGCGCCGTCGGCGTACTGCGCCTTCAACGTCACCACGATGGTGGTGTCCTTGCGCGTGAGGGTGACCTGGGACTCGGTCTGGGCGAGCGCAACAGCTGCGAGCGACAGCAGCGTGCCCGCCACGAGCGCCTGAAGGGGCGCATCGCGAAGAGCCCGGCCGGCTGCCGACGCGCGCCGGGCGGGCGTCGCCGGGGACCCGGCGGAGGCCGCCCGTCGTCGCACCCGGCGCGGCGCCATCAGGGGCTCGAGCTACCCGTGCCGGCCGACCCCGTCGCGCTCCCCGCGCCGCCGGAGCTGCCCGAGGCGCCGCCGGTGGTGGGCGGCGTCATGTCGAACGCCGCCTTGTCGAACTGGCTGGGCGCCGAGGCGTCGATCGCCTCGAAGTAGTCGTACTTCACGTCCTGCTTGATGCGGTCGGCGCGCAGCGACGAGCCGTTCTTGCTGTCCACGGAGGTAGCCGGGTGGCCGGGGCTGCCGAGCACCTCGGCGATCGCCTGGGTGTCGTCGAAGAACACGGTGGCACCCTTGCTGGTGATGGTGCCGTCCACCACCGTCACGTTGCCGGTGGCGTAGAGCTTCTTCTGGTCGGTGAGCACGCGGATCTCGTCGGCGGTGATCACGAGCTTCTTGCCGTCGGCGTCGGTGCGGGTGATGGTGGCCTGGCCGCCCTTCTCGGTGAGCTGGCCGAGGTTGCGCTTCTCCTCGAACACCAGCGTGCCCGCCTGCGCGGCCTGGTTGCCGTTGACCAGCGAGACGTTCCCGCTGCTGGTCGAGCGGTCGGTGTCGACGTCGAACTGGACCTGATCGGCCCGGATCTTCACGGGGTCGCCGCCCTGCTTCTCGGGCGCCACGGTGATGTCGGCGCCGCCCTGCAGGGTGCCGAGGCCGGTCGCCTCGCTGTAGGTCAGAGCCGGCCCGGTGGCGGTGAGCCGCCCGCGCTCCACCTTGACGCCGCCGTCGAAGGTGGCGGTGCGCTGGCCGCCCTTGAAGATCGAGACCCCGTCCGGAGCCTTCAGCACGGCGTGGTGGCCGAAGATGGTGAGCGTCGAGACGGTGGCCTTGATGCCGAAGGGGTCGGGGTGCATATAGACGATCGGCCCGAAGCGGAGGTTGCCCGACTGCGTGCCGCCGCTGTCGTCGATGGTGATGACGCGCTTCTGGTTCGTCTGGGTGGGGGCGTCGGGGGCGGTAGGAGCCGGCGGCGTGCTCGAGTCCTGCGCCGCACCGGCCGCGCTCGACGCGACCAGGAGCAGCAAGAGGAGGAAGCGGGACGATCTCAACGGGACTCCTTCCCGGGCGACGACACGACGAACTCGCCGTAGCCGACCGTGCCGGGGCCTCCGGCCTGGAACGTGGTGAAGTCGAAGCCTATGCGCATGTCCTCGAAGACGATGGTGTTCTTGTCGGGGTCGGTGACGGTCACGCGCGGGACCTCGAACTGGCCGCTCCTCTGGTCGATGAGCACCTGCCGGCCGTGCGCGCCGACCATGTCCAGGTTCACGTCCTCGCTCACGAGGTGGGCCTGGATGTGCTCGCCGTGCAGGTTGTCGTTGCTGTCGATGACGATCCGGTTCGACGCCAGCGTGAAGTCGGTCTTGCCGTTCACGACGCGGCGGCCGTCCTGGATGTCGCGCAGGGTGGTGTCCTGCTTGTCGGGATCGTACTGGGCGTCGGGTGCCTCGAACGACCACACGGCCTTCGGGTCGGCTTGCGGGTAGAGCGCGACCGTGACGTGGTGCAGGTCGATGGTGGCGTTCGGCACGGCGCGCGGATGCTGCGGCAGCAGCGCCAGCACGACCAGCGTCGCGATCACCGCCACCAACGCGAGAAGAGCCACCTTCGGCACACCCGAATCTACCAGCGCAGGGCGCTGAGAAGCGTGACCTTCCGGTGACGGTGCTTCATCTGGCCTGTCGGGGCCGGCCGGAGGTCCGCGCTACGTCCGCCCGCGCCCCGTCCCGGCGTGTGCCTGGGGCGAGCGCGGGCCGCCGAAGCCGCTTCGCGCCGCCGAGGGCGCTACTCGAAGTAGACGGAGACGACCTTGTAGTTGACCCTGTCCGAGCCCAGCGGGAGCTCCACCCGATCGCCGGCGCGCTTCCCGAGGAGGTTCTGCCCGAGGGGGGACTCGTCGGAGATCTTGTTGTCGAGGACGTCCGCCTCGTGCGTGCCGACCAGATGGAAGGTGATGCGGTCCCCGGTGGTGTCCTCGAGCTCGAGGCTGGCGCCCAGGCGGGCCTCGGCGTTCTCGCCCTCTTCGGCCTCGACGACGACGGCTCGATGCACGATCTCCTCGAGGTCCGCGATGCGGGCTTCGTTCGCGCTCTGCAGCAGTCGCGCTTCGTCGTAGGCCGCGCTCTCCCGGAGGTCGCCGTCCGCGATGGCCGCCCCCATATAGCTCGACAGCTCCTCGCGCTTGTCCTCCTTCAGGTAGCGCAACTCCTCCTTGATCTTCTCCAGACCCTTGGGTGTCAGATAGATGGCTTCCTTGGCCACGGTTTCGCTCACCTCACTGCTCTCTCGCGCTCACGCCGAGATCCTCGCCACGTCGGCTCGCGCGCCGAGGGCCCCGGCTCCGGATTATACGTCCGGTCGGCGCGAGCGCCGGCGGCCCCGATACGCGCTCGCCCGGCGACGCGACGCGCGCCGCCCTGGACGGGTCGGGTAGGCTCGGGCATGACCACGACGAAGAGCAACCCAGCGAGCGGGCCGGCACGCAGCCTGGCGCTGTTGGGGCGCCTGGTCCGCACCGATTCGGTCAACCCGGCGCTGGTGGACGGCGCGGCCGGCGAGCGCGCCATCGCGGAGATGGTCGCGGCGTGGGGCGAGCAGCGGGGGCTGGAGGTCACCCGGCTCGAGCCGGTGGCGGGCCGGCCCAGCGTGGTGCTGGCCGCGCGCGGCCGCGGCGGCGGCGCCAGCCTGCTGCTCGACGCGCACCTCGACACCGTCGGCGTGGAGGGGATGGACGCGCCCTTCGAGCCGCGCCTGGAGGACGGCCGGCTCTACGGTCGCGGCGCGCTCGACATGAAGGCCGGGCTCGCCGCCGCGATGAGCGCGCTCGAGGCCGCGGCCGCCGCCGAGCTGCGCGGTGACGTGCTGCTGGCCGCCGTCGCCGACGAGGAGCACGCTTCGGTGGGCACCGAGGCGGTGCTGGAGCGCTTCGGCGCCGACGCCGCCATCGTCACCGAGCCCAGCAACCTCGAGCTCCACCTGGCGCACCGCGGCTTCGCGGTCTTCGAGCTGCACACCCAGGGGGTGGCCTCGCACACCTCGCAGCCGGAGCGCGGCGTGAACGCGGTGACGCACATGGGCCGCGTGCTCGGCGGGATCGAGCGCCTCCAGCGCGAGCTGAACGAGCGTGCGCCCCACCCGTTGACGGGCCACGGGGTCGCGCAGGTGGTCCGCATCGACGGGGGCGAGGAGCTCTTCGTGACCCCGGCCGCGTGCAGCGCCAGCTACGAGCGGCGCACCCTGCCCGGCGAGACGCGCGCGCAGGTCGAGGGGGAGGTGCAGGCCGTCCTGCACGAGGCCTCCCGCGGCGCACCCGGCTTCCGGGGGCGGGCGGAGTTGACGCTTCTGCGCGAGCCGTTCGAGGTGGACGGCGATGCGCGCATCGCGCGGCTGGCGGAGGCCGAGGCCCGCCGCGTGCTGGGCCGCGAGCCGGTCCTGGCGGGCGCTCCCTACTGGACGGACGCCGCTCTGCTGCAGGCCGCCGGCATCCCTACCCTGGTGCTGTGGCCCTCCGGGCATGGCATGCATGCCGCCGACGAGTACGTCGAGCTCGCCAGCGTGGCGGCGCTGGAGTCGATCCTGGACGGCGTGATCGCCGAGTTCTGCGCCTGAGGCGGGCGCGAGGCGACCACCTCGTTGAGCAGCAGCGACAGGAAGAAGGTGCGCTCCGCCTCGGACAGGTGACCGATGGTGAGCACCGCCACCCGCGGCCTGCCGTTGGGAGCGTAGAGCAGGCTCTGCAGGTCGAGCGGGTCGCCCTGCGTCCAGACCTCGAAGCCGGGAGCGGCGAGCAGGTTGTTGAGCCTCAACGCCGGCGCCATGCGGTCCTTGGCCGGGTAGACGGTGTCGAGCTCCATGACGCCGATGGTGCGCATCGGCGGGCGCTGCACGTCGCGGATGAGGTCGGCGACGGACAGGTCGCGTCTCGCGCGCCAGGCGTGCTCGAGGAGCGTGGAGAGCAGGATGTGCTCGCGGCTCGTGAGCGGGTCGGCGTCGATGTCGAGCAGCGTCAGCACGGCCGTCACGGTGGTCTCGAGCCGCCCGCCCAGCAGCTCGGTGTCGCCGAGAACGGCGGCGCTGGGTGCGGCGAACGAGCGCAGCACCGACAGCGGCCGGCCCGCGCTCGATCCAGGCGTGTACACGCGCGGCTCGGCGGCCGCCCGCAGCCGCGCGATGCGACCCGGCTCCATGCCCCAGGCGGCCAGTCCATCCCGCCAGGTCTGTGCCTGCGCGGCCGCGTACGCGGCCCTGGTGAGGCCCTGGCGCTCGGCCTCGCCGGCGTCGACCCAGGGCTCGAAGTCCTCCGGGCGCAGCTCCGGGAAGGTCAGCGCCAGGCTGGTGAGGTCCCCCTTGGGGTCGATCGCCAGCACCGGCACGCCGTCCAGCGCCGCCTCCTCGATGAGGTCGATGCCGAGGCCGGTCTTGCCGCTGCCGGTCATGCCCACGATGACGGCGTGGGTGGTCAGGTCGTTGGCGTCGTAGAGGAGGTCCTGGTCGGTGAGGCGGTGGTCGTCCGGCTCCACCTCGCGCCCCAGGTAGAAGGCGCCGAGCTTCTCGAAGTCCACGTTGTTCCCCTCCCCGTCGGGTTTCTTCGTTGCGCGAGTATAGCGCCCGGTCCGGCGCCGGCGCTGCGGCGGGCGGGCGCAAAGGGGGCCCGCTCCGGGCCGGACGGGCGCGGCGTCGCGCCCACGCCGAACGCCGCGGCGCCGCCGTTGCACGATGGAGACCGGAGCAGCCGGGAAGGAGCGAGCCTTGGTCGGAGAAGCGGTGCTCGACAACCCCTACTGGCACGCGATGACCGGGCCCCAGGCGCGCATCGCGGTCGGGACCGGCAAGGCACGTCGCTACCCGGCGCACATCGGGCCGGTGGCGGCGCTGGCAGAGCCGAGCGAGGAAGCCTTCGCGGACCTGGAGCGCCTGGTGGACGTGGGCGAGGTGGTCGGATTCGTACGGGCCGAGCCCGCCCCGCTGCCCGCGCGTTGGCAGCGGGTGTTCGGCGTGGCGCTGGAGCAGCGCGTGTGCCGCCGGCTCGGGCCGTGGCCGGCCGTGGACGTGGCGCCGTTGGGCGAGGAGGACATGCCTGCCATGCTCGTGCTCGCCGAGGCCACCGAACCGGGGCCCTTCGAGCGGGGCGCCCGCGAACTGGGCGACTTCCTCGGCGTGTGGGAGGGCTCCCGCCTCGTCGCCATGGCCGGCGTGCGCGCGCACCTCGAGGGCTTCCGCGAGATCACGGCGGTGTGTACGGCTCCGGACCGGCGGGGCCGGGGGCTGGCCAAGGGGCTGGTGGGCCGGCTGTGCGAAGGCATCCTCGCGTCCGGGGAGGTCCCGTTCCTCCATGTCCGGGACGACAACGCGCCCGCCGTCCACGCCTACCGGCAGCTCGGCTTCGAGCTGCGCGGGGCGATGCAGGTCCAGGCGGTCCGGCTCGATCCCCGTTGACGGCGCCGGCGGCGCCGCTCAACCCACGTGCCTGCGCAGCCACCCCACCAGCGGCTCGCCGTCGGCGAACACCGCCAGCATGCGGTCGCCCGCCTCGGGCGTGAACACCCACGCCTCCAACGGCCAGCGCCGGACCGCCGCCAGCCCCTTGCGACGCAGCAGGTCGAGGCGCGGATGGTCGGCCGCGAAGCCGTGCGGCGCGCGCTTGAGCTGCTCGCCGTGCAGGGTGTAGCCCTTCGCGGCCAGGTCGGCGACGATGCGCTCGAGCTGGCCCCCCGCCCGCTCGTCCGCCACGGCCCGACGGAAGCCCGCGAGCACCTCGCCCTCCATGCGGTAGGCGCCGACCGCGACGAACACCCCGTCGGCGTCGAGGTGGACGTGGCGACCGCCGACCGCGCGTGGGCCCCGCCCCCCGAAACTCACGGCCGCGTTGAGCTTGTACGGGCGCTTGTCCTTGCTGAAGCGCACGTCGCGGTTGGGGCGGTACAGGTGACCGCTGCCGAACATCCCCGAGAAGGCGCGCTCGAGCGCCGCCATCGGCCCGCGCACGTGCTCGTCGTAGACGTCCCGGTGGGCGTCGAAGAAGGCCTTGCTGTTGTCGGCCGCGAGTTCGCGGAAGAACGTCACGGCCTCGGGGTGGAAGCCCTGGAAGGGGGGCGCATCGGCCATGGCAACAGCCTAGCCGAAGGTGTCGGCCCGCGCGGGGCGCCTGCTCCCGCCACCAGGCAGCTGCGAGCGCCTCGGTGGCTCCCGCGTCAACCCTCGAGGCGCACCCGCAACGCGGCCAGCAGCCCCAGCGCCTCGGGAAGATCGACCCGCATGCCGGCAACGCGGTTGTCGCACACGTCGATGACGTAGTTGCGGGCGCCACGCAGGTCGGCCTTGCGCAGGTCGACGCGCGCGAAGCTCGCGGCCTCGAGGTCGGTGCCCGAGAGGTCGACCTCGCGCAGGTCGCAGGCGAAGAACTCGCACTCGCGGGCGTTGCAGGCGCGGAAGCCGCAGTTGCGCAGGTCCAGGTCGCGGAAGCTCGCGAGCGTCAGGTCGCAGCCTTCCAGCGTGACGGAGAGCCCGATGGCGTCGCGGCGGACGTCGCCGAAGCGCACGCCCGTCAGGCGGCAGTCGGTGAAGGTCGTCCACTGCACAAGCGCGTCGGCCAGATCCACCACGGCCAGCTCGCAGCCCTCGAACACGCAATCGGTGAGGTGCGCGCCCCGCAGCGAGGCCCCGGAGAGGTCGCAGCCGCGGAACGTGCAGTCGCTGACGAGGGCGCCCGCGAACTCCGGGGCCTCCCCGCTCCGACCGGTGAAGACGCTCCCCTCGAAGCGGGGGCGGCCCTCTCCGTGGGGCGGGACCTCGGCTGGCACGGGGCCAGTATAGGGGCGCGCAGGGCCATGGAGTCCGTGCGGGACCGCCCCTGGAAAGGGTGCGCGGAGTTGCTAGAATCGACGTTGCGCGGGCCCTTAGCTCAGTCGGTCAGAGCAGTCGACTCATAATCGATAGGTCGCTGGTTCAAGTCCAGCAGGGCCCACCACTTCGGACGAGCGCTTCCCTGGAGGTGAGTGCCGTGCGGTGCCGGGCGCCTCGAGACGGTACGTTGGGCTCCTTGCCAAGGGACAATCCCGATCACGATGGCGGCCTAGGCGTGTTCGAGCGCGACCCCGGACCCGGCAGCGACCTTGCGTGGTGAGCCTGGCAAACCGTGCCCTCCTGGGGACCCCCGCGACCGCCCGCAACCTTCGGCATCATCGTTTCCGGCCTTCACGTCCGGTGCGACCCCGATGCCGTCGGAACGGCTGGCGTTCGCGGCTCGCCCCTGCCCGAGTCGCCGCGTCGCCGCGTCATCCTGCTGGCGTGAGCCGGGCATCCAAGGGGCGCGTGGATTGGCGGGTCACGAGTTCGATCGGCAATACCCGCTCTTCCGCGGGACGATCCGCATCCTCGAAGCGATCGAGGAGCAGTCGCATCGCCTCGCAACCGACATCGAACGCGGGCTGCTTCACGACCGTGAGGAAGGGGTGGATCTGCGACGCGATCTCGAAGTCGTCGAATCCAGCCAACGCGACATCCTCGGGCACCCTCAGGCCCAGCGAGCGAAGCGCCAACAGGGCACCCAGCGCCACCATGGAGTTCACGGCGATGACGGCTTCGGGCATCGCCGATCCGCCCCGGTGGGCCTCGTCCGCCAACGCCCGGATGATGGCGTCACCGGTCTTCTGATCATGGCGTCCCAGCACCACTTGATCGGGAAGGCCCGCCGTGCGCATGACGTCCTGGTAACCCCCGAGGCGGTCGACGAGAGAGGACGCCCCCGGGTAACCACCGATGAACGCGATGCGCCGGTAGCCCCCCTCGAGGAGGTGTTCCGTGAGGAGGCGTCCGCCCTCGTAGGTGTTGCCGCGAACCACGTCGAACGCGACGTTGGGAAGGCGGCGGTCAATCATGACCGTAGGGATGTTCCGCCGCTTCAGGACGTTGAGGTTGTGGCGTTTGCCCTGTGTCGGAGCGACGATCACGCCGTCGACACGGCGTCCGATCAAGGCTTGAAGGTATTGCTTCTCACGCACGAGGGTCTCGTTGGAGTTCCCTAGGAACAGCGTGTAGCCCGCTCCCTGCGCCACTTCCTCGACGCCCCGCGCGACCGACATGAAGAACGGGTTCCGGATGTCTGCCACGACCAGCGCGACCGTGTCCGATCGCCCGCGGATGAGAGACCGGGCGGCACCGTTGGGGACGTAGTGAAGCTCTTCTACGGCACGCTTCACACGCGCGTACGTGGCCGGAGCGAGCTTTGCGGGATCGTTGAAGAACCGCGATACGGTCATGACGCTGACGCCTGCGCGCTCCGCTACATCCAGGATGTTGCTCACGTCGTCGACCCTCCGGGCCGCTCCTTTCGCTTTCGCCCTCGTTGCCTTGACATGGCCGTAGACCTGCTCGTATCGTTGAGCAATACTGCGATGTTAAGGTTACCAGGAGGGAGCGCCGTATGGGAACGGCAGGTCCGGAGCGCGGGTTGCGGGCGGCATGGCGCAAGGCCGGCGGCGCTCATCGTGGATCGTTCGAGCCTCTCCCTGGTCGGCACGTCAACGACGGCGTCGATCGATGGCGCCTATCGACCGCGTCGCTTCGGCCGCGAGTGCCGGCGCACCCGGCGAACACGCGGCCCGGACGCTCCGGGGTGACCGGTACCGGCGCTGGCGGCGGCTCCACGAGAAGACGGCAGGGTCGTGCAGGGCCTGGCGGCGGCATGAGGTGCAACCGCCGCGGCATCGAACGGATTCCCCTTGTCGCCGGAGGGGGGGTGGCTGCGCATGGCGTCGTTGCTTGAGGTCAAGGGAGCGGTCAAGCGATTCGGCGCCGTGGAAGCCCTGCGGGGCGTCGACCTCGACGTCGAAGCGGGGGAGGTGCTGGCACTGGTGGGCGACAACGGTGCGGGGAAGTCGACACTCATCAAGGCGATTGCCGGCGTCTATCAACTCGACGCCGGGTCGATCGAGCTTGGTGGCGAGCTCGTCCACTTCAACACGCCGCGTGACGCCCGCCGGGCCGGGATCGAGACCATCTACCAGGATCTGGCCCTCGCGGACCAACTCGACGTGGGCGCGAACATCTTCCTGGGACGGGAGCCGGTGCGAAAGCTTCTGGGCATCGTGCCCGTCATCGACGGGCGTGCCATCAAGAGGGAAGTCGGGCAATTGCTTCTGCGCATCGAGAGTCACATCCCCGATGTCGATGCGGTCGTTCGCGATCTCTCCGGAGGGCAGCGGCAGGCCGTGTCGATCGCTCGGGCACTGTATTGGAACGCCCGGGTCGTGATCATGGACGAGCCGACGGCCGCCTTGGCCGTGATGGAGACGCGCAACGTGCAACACATGGCGCGCCAGCTCGCGGCCGAAGGGGTCGCAGTCATCTACATCGGCCACAACCTCGTCGAGATTCTCGATATCGCGGACCGCATCGCGGTGATGTACCGCGGCACGATGGTCTTCGAGGCCCCGGCATCCGACACGGACCAGGACGAACTCATCCGATACATGACCGGTTACACGGAACTCGCTGGGCGAAGCGGCGGTGAGGCCGACACCGGCGAGTTCGGAAAGGGGACAGCAACATGAAACGGATCTTCACCCTTTTGGCGTTGGCCGCCTTCATGGCAGGCTCGGGGATGGCGCAGAACGCGGCGCCGGTTTCCTCGCTCGAGATCCCGGTCATCGTGAAGGCCACCAACTCACAGTACTGGCAGTACGTCTTCGCCGGAGCGAAGGCCGCGGCCAAGGACCTCGGGATCAAGGTCCAGACGTTGGGGGCCGCTGCCGAGAGCGACGTGGCCCAGCAGATCTCGATCCTCGAAGATGCCGTGACGAAGAATCCGCCCGCCATCGTGATCGCTCCGACCGCTTTCGATCCTCTGGCGGGCCCCATCGAGAAGGCGACGAAGGCAGGCATCCCCGTCATCGTCATCGATTCCAGCGTCAACACCAACAGCTACGCCTCGTTCCTCTCCACCGACAACGAAGCAGCGGGACGCCTTGCCGCGGATCGCCTGGCATCGGCCATCAAGGCAAAGACGGGCAGCGAAGCCGGTCAGGTCGCGTATCTGACGGCGCTCCCGAACGTCGGCTCGTTGACCGCGCGTGACAAGGGGTTCAACGAGGAGATGGCGTCGAAGTACCCCAATATCAAGATCGTGGACCACCGCTTCGGCAACAACGACCCGGCCAAGGCACTCAGTAACGCCAGCGACATCCTCACCAAGTACCCGGATCTGGTCGGCATCTTCGCAGACAACAACATGATGGGCGATGGCGCAGGCCGCGCTGTCCAGGAGAATCAGCTCCAGGGCAAGGTGTCGGTGGTGGCGTTCGACACGGACGACCAGGAGATCAGCTTCCTGAAGTCCGGTGTCATCGATGCGCTCATCGTGCAGGATCCCTACATGATGGGGTATGCGGGCGTGTGGTATGCGGCCGCCGCCCACTTCGGAGCCCACCTGCCCAAGAACCTCGACACCGGCGTCAGTGCCGTGACGAAGGACAACCTCGACAAGCAGCCGGCCGTTGGTCTGCTGGACGCTTCCAAGCGGCGACTCACGCCCTTCCTTGGGCAATGACGTCCGCGGGAGGTGCCGCGAACGCGGCACCTCCCGCTTCTCCGCGCGTGCACGGAGGAACCCACGGTGATGACCGCGTTGCGTGAGCGGTTCGGCCTGCGGATCGAATCGCTTCTCCAGTTGTTCGTCTTCTTCCTGACGGCGTTGGTCTGGGTGGGCCTCGCGATCTTCGCCCCACGGTTCCTGACGGCACACAACATCACCAACATCCTTCGCCAGGTATCGATCGTCAGCGTCATCGCCTTCGGCGAGCTGTTCGCCATCATCATCGCCGGGATCGACCTCTCGGTGGGCTCCCTGGCGGCTCTCAGCGGGGTCGTGCTCGCGGCCACCGTTGCTGCCGGCGCCCCGCTCGCCTTCAGTATCTTGGCGGGGCTTGCCGTCGGAGCCGCCGTCGGCCTCGTCAACGGTATCGGCACCTTCCGCCTCGGCATTCCAGCTTTCATCATCACCCTGGCCGGGCTCGAAGCCTACCGAGGCGTTGCGCTTCTGGTATCCGGCGGACTGTCCATCGCGAACTTGCCGCCAGGGTTCGCCGATTTCGGTTCCTCGGTGACTCTCGACGTGCCGAATCTCTTCATCGTCACGCTCGTCGTGGGCCTCGTGGCCGACTTCGTGCTCCGGCGAACCCGTACGGGCCGATATCTCTACGCGATCGGCAGCAGCGAAGAAGCGGCCCGCCGCGCAGGCATCTCGGTCGGCGCTGTTACCATCCTGGCGTACGTCGTGAGCGGCGTGCTGGCGGGGCTCGGGGGCGAACTCCTCGTCGCGCGTCTGGCCGTCGGCAGCCCTACGGCCGCGATGGGATACGAACTCCAAGCGATCGCTGCCGCCGTCGTCGGTGGAGCGAGCCTCTTCGGTGGGCGGGGTTCCATCTTCGGGACCTTCATCGGGGCGCTCCTCTTCGCGACGATCGCCAACGGCGCCAACCTCCTCGGCATCGACCCGTTCTGGGAGATGGTGGCCGAAGGCGTCCTCATCGCTTTCGTGGTCTACATCGACAACGTTCAGAAGAAGCGCTACGCGGGCGGTTGACGGTTGAAGCGCTTCGTCATCGCGCACGACCTGGGTACGAGCGGGAACAAGGCCACGCTCTTCGACGCCGACGGCGCCCTCGTAGGAGAGGCGTTCCGCGCCTTTGGCACGGAGTACGCTCACGATGGATGGGCCGAGCAGGACCCGGACCTGTGGTGGAGAGCGGTGTGCGATACGACACGAGAGCTGCTGGAGCGCGCGGGAGCGGCAAGGTCGGAGATCGCGGCCATCGGGTTCAGCGGGCAGATGATGGGATGCGTCGCGTTGGCCCGCGATGGCTCACCGTTGCGGAACGCGATCATCTGGGCAGATCGCCGAGCGCTGGTGCAGGAGCGATGGTGCGCTGACCGGATTTCGCCGGACGAGGTCTACCGCATCACCGGGCATCGATTGAGCGCCTCGAACTCGCTGTGCAAGATTCTGTGGATACGCGACAACGAACCCGATCTGTACGCGCGGACCCACAAGTTCGTCCAGGCGAAGGACGCTGTCGTCGCCCGCTTGACGGGCCGCTTCGTCACAGATCTGTCGGACGCGTCCGGCACGAACCTGCTCGATCTCGAGTCCCGCACCTACGCCGGCGCCATCCTCACCGCTGTCGACGTCGACGCGGACAAGCTGCCGGAGCTACTCGAGTCCACGGCCGTGGTCGGCGGGGTTTTGCCTTCCGTCGTCGAGGCCGTCGGATTGGATGCAGGCACGCCAGTCGTGATCGGGGCAGGAGACGGGGCATGCGCCACGCTCGGCGCAGGTGTTTATGCGCAGGGGCGGACGTATTGCAGCCTCGGCTCGTCCGCCTGGATCGCCCTTGCGTCCAGCGACCCGCTTCGAGACCCGGAGCAGCGAACGTTCACGTTCGCGCATGTCGTGCCCGGTCTGTACATCCCGTGTGGAACCATGCAGGCCGCTGGCGTATCGTACGACTGGATCGCGGGGCGCCTTGGCCTGGTTCCGGCGACGCCCGCCTCGGGGTCGCGCGGCCAGGCGTTCGAGCGTCTCAACGCGCTGGCGGCCCGGAGCCCTGCCGGGAGCCGCGGCCTCATCTTCCTTCCTTACCTCCTGGGCGAGCGCAGCCCTCGCTGGGACCTACACGCGCGGGGTGCCTTCATCGGCCTCACCATCCAGCACGACGCGTCCGATATGGCACGTGCCGTGGCCGAGGGCGTCACGATGAACCTCAGGTTGATCCTCGACGCGTTCAGGGAACAGGGGGGCGCTACGGGTTCGATACGAGCGATCGGGAGCCCCGCTCAGAGCACGTTCTGGCTCCACATGATGGCGGACGTCTTCGGTGTCCCCGTCCAGAAGGTACGCCACGTGGGGAACGCAACGTCTCTGGGGGCAGCCGTCACAACGGGCGTGGGCGCGGGCCTCTACCCGGACTTCGACATCATCGATGCCATGAATCCTGTTGGAGAGGCGATCGAACCGGACCAAGATGCCGTTGATACGTATGCCCGTGCGCTCGCCTCCTTCGACCTGGCGTACCGAACCCTCGCGCCCGTTTTCGCGACAGGATCCGAGGGATGAACCCGACCGGGATGGACCGAGGGGCGGTCCCTTCGAGGCACCCTAGACGAGGGAGGAACATGCACCTCTACATCGACAGCGCGGACGTCACCGCGATCGGGGCCCTCGCGAGGCATCCCGCCATCGCTGGCGTGACCACCAATCCCACCCTGCAGCGTGCTGCGCAGCTGGACGACGCCGGGCTCAGGCGTTTCCTTGGGAGGACTCTGTCGGACGGCGCTCGGGCCGTGCACGTGCAGGTGAAGGCCCGAGACGCGGACGAGATCGTCGAGCAGGGGGCGAGCTACGCGGCCCTGGCTGAGGCCGGCCGCATCTTCGTCAAGGTCCCCGCGACGGAGGCGGGGCTCGACGCGGTCAGCCGACTCTCGGACCTAGGCGTCCCTTGTACGGTGACCGCGGCCTTCGAACTCGAGCAGGTCGTCTTCGCTCAAGCATGCGGTGCCCGCTACGTGGCTCCCTACCTCGGCCGCATGAACGACGCCGGCATCGATGGCCTCCAGCGCGTTCGTGAGATGCAGACCGTGCTCGAGCGCTACGGGGAGGCGCCGCCCGACTGCCGCCTCCTGGTGGCCAGCGTCCGGTCGAGGGAGGACCTCCTCGCCCTGCTCGAGATCGGTGTCGGCGCGGTTACCCTCAAGCCGGAGCTCGTTCGCCGAGTCTTGAACCATGAGGCCACGATCCGTTCCGAGGAGGCTTTCCTGAGGGACGCGGCGGCCGCAGATCGGCCCGGGTAGGGGTAGGCCGGAGAGGCCCCGATGAACCCCTGTCATGTCGTAGACGTTCGGTGTTGGGCCGAGACGCTCTCGCGCCGCTTCACCTTCGAGTCCGCACGGCCGTGCAGCTTCGCGACAGGCGGCTCATGCCCACCAGGCTTCGTCAAGGAGTGACAACGCGCCGGGTACCACGCCCGCGCTGCCTGGTTCCGCGAGGGCACGCGTGGGGCCCGGTGTACCCTGGCGATGCGCCTTGGGGCAGCGGGAAGCCTGCGGGTAGCTGCGAGGCGTGCGGGCTGCGGAGGCAACGATGACCAAACGGGCTTTCGAAGGCGTCTACTCGCTGCTCCTGACGCCGTTCCATGCCGACCTGTCCATCGATTGGTCCGGCTACGAGCGTTACCTGGCATGGCAGCTCGGACACGGACCCGATGGCCTCTTCGCCGTGTGCGGCTCGAGCGAGATGAAGTGGCTCGAGCCCGGGGAACGGCTCGAGCTGGCGCGGCGTGCGGTGCGGGCGTCGGACGGCGTACCCGTGGTCGCCACGGCCAACCTCGGTGTCGATCCAGCCGGGCACGGCGACGAGGTGGCGCGCATGGCCGACACGGGTGTCGCCGCCGTCGTGCTGGTACCTCCGGACGGCATGGGCGAGGATCAGGAGCGCCTGGGCGCGTACCTCGCCGAGACGATCGATGCCGCTCCTTGCCCGGCCATCCTCTACGAGTGGCCCGCGGTGAAGCCGCACCTGGTCGACGCCGACGTCTACGGGGAACTGGTTCGCGGCCACCATCTGGCCGGGATCAAGGACACGACCTGCACGTTGGACGGCATCACGGCCAAGATCGCGCAGACGGCTGGCGCTACCGTGTTCCAGGCCAACGCCCCTTTCATGCTCCCTTCCATCCGGCACGGCGCTCGCGGGATCATGGCCATCGTCACGACCGCTGCAGCCGACATGGCCATCGCGTTCTGGCGCGCTGCCATGGCCGAGCGGGACCACGGGAGCGGCGCTGACGTCGAGGCCCTTCACGAGCTGCTCGTTCTGCTCGACTGCACGCTCGGAAGGGCTGGTGCCTACCCGGCGACCGCCAAGCACCTCGCGGCCGTTCGAGGCGTGCCCACCGGCCGTGCCTGTCGCTCGGGAGCCGCGGCGCCGGCGGAGGCTTTGGAGGCCGTGGCGGTGTGGTATCGGCAGGCGCGACGGGGCGGACGCTTGGCGGAGCCTGTCGAGGACTGAGTCACCTGCCAGGCAGGCCTCAGACCATGTGGAACCGCTTCGGTAGCCACAGCACGATGTCGGGCACGAAGACCATCAGCAGGAGCGCGATCACCAGCGCCAGGACGAAGGGCCAGATCTCGCGGATGATGTCGCCGAGCGGGGTCTCCGTGAGGCTGTTCATGATGAACAGCACGATGCCGTAGGGCGGTGTGATGCTCCCCAATTGCACGTTCACGGATGCCAGGACGCCGAAGTACACCAGATCGATGCCGTGGGCCTTGATGGTCGGCAGGATGAGCGGGAACGCCACCAGGATGAGGGTGTTGCCGTCGAGGAAGGCGCCGAGTAGCAGGAAGGCGCCCATCACGATGAGCAGGAAGACCTGGCTCGACACGTGGAAGGTGTTCAGCCACAGGCCGATGGCCGTGGGCACCTGCTCGATGTTGATCACGAAGTTGAAGGCCAGCGCGCCTGCGTAGATGAGCATCACCGCGGCGGTCTCCTTGGCCGTTTCGACCACGATGCGGTAGACGTCGCCGAGCCCCTGGTCGCGGTAGACGATGGCCGTGAGGATGATCGCGTAGAAGGCCGCCACCGCCGCCGCCTCGGTGGGGGTGAAGATGCCGGAGTAGATGCCGCCGAGCAAGATGATCGGCGTGAGCAGCGGCAGGATGGCACTGGCGAAGTACCGCAGCATGAGAACGGCGGCGACCGGCTCGTCGGTCGGGAAGCCCCGGCGCCGAGCGACCACGTACACCAGCACCATCAGACACAGCCCCATCAACACGCCCGGCACGATGCCGGCGAGGAACAGCGCCCCGACCGATTGGTCGGACACCAGCGCGTAGAGGATCATGATGATCGACGGTGGGATGATGGCGCCGATGGTGGACGCCGCGGACGAGAGTGCGGCCGCGAAACCGGGTGGGTAGATGCCGTCCTTGGTCATCATGCGGAACAGGACCACACCCACGCCGTCCGCGTCGGCGATGCCGCTGCCGCTCATGCCTGCGAAGAAGATGTTGGTCACCACGTTCACGTGACCCATGCCCCCCCGGAACCTGCCGACCAGCGCACGGATGAAGCGAAGCATGCGGTCGGTCACGGTGCCGGAGTTCATGACCTTCGCGGCGAAGATGAAGAGCGGCACGGCCAGCGCCAGGAAGTTCGAATACAGGCCGGTGATGACCTGGGAGGTGACGAAGCCGATGTCCATGTGCGCCACCAGGACATAGGCGAACGCGCTCACGATCATGGCGACGCCCACCGGGAAGCCGACCAGAGTCTGGCCGATCAGGACGACGAGCATCACGATGAACGCTGGGTGCATGGGGCGTCTCCTGTGGCAGGGCCTACACCCGGTCGCGCCAGCCTGGGCGGAGGAGTTGGACGATGTGTACGAGCAGCCTGGCGGCGAAGACGACCACGAAGAGCACGAACGCGAAATAGAAGGAGGCGAAGGGAACGCGCAAGATGGGCGTGGACTCGCGGCGTTCGAAGAGGGCCATGTTCACCACGCCGGGCGTGGCCAACGCCAGGATCGCGGCGCCGACAAGATTCCCGATCAACGCGAAGATGCGTTTGCCTGTCGGGGGGAGAGAAGCGTAGAGGACGTTGAACGAGATGTGGCCCGACAGGTTGACGCCGACGGCCGCGGTGTAGAAGAGCATGACCAGGAAGGTGACCATGATCAGCTCGGTCGACCACGAGATGGGCCGGTTCAGGACGTAGCGGAACACGACCTCGACGATGAACATGACGAACATCACGATGAACAGCCACCCCGAGATGCCGTCCCGGAGCGCGCGTGCGATGCCCGGCGTTCGCTTCCGCCGCATGGCCGTGCCACCCTTCGACATCGGTTCCCAATGGGCGGCGTGCGGACACCTCTTGCGAGGGGCCCGCACGCCGTGATCGGCTACTGGCCGAAGCTACACTGCGACGCCGTAGGGATGGCGTCGAGCTTCTGGATGATGTTCGGCGGCCAATCCTTCGACTGATCGCTGTTCGCGTAGGCGTCCAGCACGTGCTTCCGGAACGCGGCCACGTCGGGGGAGTAAACTTCCAGACCCTTCGACTTGAAGAAGCTGACCAGGTCCTTTTCGTCCTGGATGCGGTTCGTGTTGTTGTACCTGATCGCAGCGAGGGTAGCGTCGCCGAGAACCTTCTGCTGGTCGGCCGTCAGGCTGTTCCAGGTCTGGTCGTTGGTCATCAGGATGACGCCGTCAACGAGGTGGTTGGTCAGAACGATCTGCTTGGTCACCTCGTAGAACTTCGCCGCCTTGTCCGTCGGAAGGGGGTTGTCCTGCCCGTCCACGGTGCCTGTCTGGAGAGCCAGGTAGAGCTCGCTGAACGCCACCGGGGTTGGGTTCGCGCCGAGTGCCCTACCGAGGAACACCCAGGCGGGGGCGGGAGGCATCCGTAGCTTCACGCCCTTTAGGTCGGCCGGCGTGTTGATCTTCCGCGTGAACCGGAGATTGAGCTCGCGGGTTCCGAGGTAGAGCTCTCCGAGCACGTGCATCCCCGACTTCTGGCTGATCTCCGAGGCCCACTGCTTGCCGAGGTCGCTGTACCAGAGGGAGCAGAGCTCACTCGGGCTCTTGACCACATACCCCGCCGTGAGCGGCAGGACCTGATTGAAGCCGGCCTGGGCCAGTTGCTGTGCGGACACGTAGGCCATCTGGATGTTGTTGCGCTCGAGCGCGCCGACCTCGGCATCGGTGGGGATGAGCGTGCTGTTCGGGAAGATCTGGACGTCGAACTGGCCTGGTGCGTGCTTGTTCAGGTAGTCCTTGAGCTGGTAGAGGGCTTTCGTATGCCAGTCGTCGGCGACCGACGTCGTCGAGATCCGGATCGTTATGGGCCCTGCGGCGAACGCCGTTGCGGCCTGCATGCCCACGACCACGGCAAGACCAACCAGCAATGTCCATACGCGTCGGCTGATCTTCACGTGCTACCTCGTTTCTCCCGCTCGGGGATCGTGAGACTCGGAGAGGGCGACGCTGACGCTGTCGCGGCCTCCCCGCCTCGTACCCATCCTCTGCTTTACAGTCATCACCTCCTCGGAGTTTGGCCGGTACGGCCACGCGCTTCGAGCGCTCGGCTCGTGTCGACTGCGCCTAGGCGCCCTCCTCGTCCGATGCCGCGAGGGCATCGCGCGCTTTTGCGACGTTGGCCGGAAGCGCCGCCGGTTGAGGGGACCGCGCGGGCCCCAGCGACGAGGCCACCTGGGGGTTCGCTGCGTTTCGCATGGGCGCCACCCCGGCGATCCGCTCGGAAGCGAGCGCTTTCAAGAGGGAGAGCTGACTGCCGTGCTTGAGGGCGGCGGCGACGTGCAGCACGGTGCGATAGGCGCCCAGCATGCGCGCCTCGTCGCCGTCGCGATGGGCGTTCCACAGTTCGACGAAGGGCTCGGGGACAACCCCCGCCAGGCCGGACACGATGCCGTGGGAGCCAGCGGCGAGCGCGGCACCCGCGAGGACGTCGCTGCCCGAGAGCACCGTCAAGCCAGGAACCTCGAGATAGGCGAGGAGCTGCTGCATGTCGCCCGTCGAGTCCTTGATGCCGACGATGTTGGGTACCTCGGCAAGCTCGTGAGCGAGGTCGGCGTCGATGTGATGCGCGGTGCGGGCCGGGATGGAGTAGAGGTACATCGGCAGGTCCGGAGCCGCGCCCGCAACCTCGCGGAAGTAGGCCGCAAGCTCGGCTCGGCCATAGGCGTAGTAGTACGGCGTCACCGAGGCGATGGCGGAGGCGCCTGCGTCTGCGGCGAAGGAGGCAAGCTCGACGGCATCGCGCGTAGCAGCCGCTCCCACGTGGAGCACGACGGGTAGGCGGCCGCGGACCGCCTCGAGCGTGCGTTCCAGCAGCTCTCGCCGTTCGGTGACGCTCAGCAGCGGCCCTTCGGACGTGGTGCCCGCGAGGAAGAGCGCATGCACCCCGCCCCCGATCAGGAACTCGACCAGAGGCGGGATCGCGTCGACCGCAAGCCTCGAACCGTCTGGCGTGAGCGGCGTCAGCATCGGCACGATGACGCCGTGCAGCCTCGTGTGTTCCATCGCCTCACCAACCCCTGGAGTCGCCGTGCCCATGGACGGCCGACACCGAGCGGTGTTCCTTATATGAGAACGCCGTTCGCAGTTTTGAACGCGCTACTCTATGGCATAGCGTCGGGACGGTCAAGTCGTGAAGCGTTTCGCGGAGGACGCGGCGGTGACCAACGGCTCAGCGGGACGCCGATCGCCGGAGACGCCTCCGGTCGGGGCCATTGGAGGTGGCATGACCGAGAAGCTTGCGCGGATTGCCGACGATGAGGCGCGCGTGGTGGGGGGTCGTGGTCGGGGCGCCAGGCCGCAGCTGAACAGGTCGCTTCAGAAGGCGCTCACGGTGCTCGCGTGCTTCACCGAGTCGCGACCCGAGTGGGGTGTGAGCGAGTTGAGTCGGGCGACCGGCATTGCCAAGAGCAGCGTCAGCACGACCATGGCGACGCTGGCGGCCGCCGGCATGGTCCGACAGGACAGCGACAGCCGGAGGTACCAACTCGGGCTCCGGTGCCTCGAACTCGGCTATCTGGCATCGTCGCGGATGGTGCTGCGCGACTACGCCACGCCGCTTCTCGAGGACCTGCTCGGCCAGGACGAGCGGATCGTGTATCTGGCGATCCCCTATGGGTTCGAGTTGCTGTACCTCGACGCGATCCACCCGCCTATGAGGAAGGTCAATTTCTCCTCGCAGGGGCGACGAGCCCCCCTGTACTGCACGGGCCTGGGCAAGGCCGTTCTGGCATACATGGACGACGACTTCGTGGGCTCCTACCTGTCGGCCGTCCCGCTGGTCGGCTTCACCGAGAACACCATCTGCGATCCGCAGGCGCTGCGTGATGAGCTGGCGCGCACCCGGGAGCGGGGCTTCGCGACCGACCGGCAGGAGCGCGAGGTCGGCATCCAGTGCGTGGCGGCGCCCGTCCTTGGGGGTGATGGCGCGGTGCTGGCGGCCATCAGCCTGAGCGGGTCGCAGCAGGCCCTGCCGTCGACCGACTTCGAACGCCTCGGCCAAGCGGTGGTGGGTACCGCCAGGGGCATCACGCGAAAGCTGATCGCAGCGGGGTACCGGCCGGGGCAGCATGCTCCCTGAGGTCGGGCGGTCGAAGGGGAGCCCTCCATGCGGCCTAGCTTCCTCCGCGGCAATCGTAGGCAATGGGTGCTTGCGCCTCTCATCGTCTCGATCGTGGCGACCGGCATGAAAGGGATGGTGCGGAAGTAGGCGTTGGAGCGATCCGACTTGGTCCTCGTCTGCGGCGGCGGTGGCGCACGGCCGAGAACGCCCATCTGGCGGAAAGTGCACGCGCGGTTCTTACCCTGTCGCCGATGGCGGGCATGGAGGCCAGCGACCGCTAGCGGTCTAGACGTAGAGCCTGCCGAACAGGAGACGGCGTGCCCCTGGCCGATACTGCATCTCGGACGGCCAGGGTTACAGCCCGATGTACCTCCCACCGCTCACGTTCACGATCTCGCCGGTGATGTAGTCGTGCTGCGCAAGAAAGGCGACGGTCTCGCCGATCTCCTCGGGCTCGGCGAGCCTGCCTAGCGGGACCTCGGCTCGAAGACGCTGCTCGATCTGGGGCTGGGACTCGAAGAGCATGTCACTTCGTGTCAGGCCTGGGGCAACGGCATTCACGGTGATCCCGCTGCCCGCGGTGGCGCGTGCCAGGGCCATGGTGAGCCCGAGCATGCCGGCCTTCGAAGCCACGTAATGTACGTTGCCCGTTCCGCGGAGGCCTGCGATGGAGGAGATCATGATGATGCGCCCGCGATGCTGCTCGCGCATGAGGCCGATGGCTCCGCGGGAGCAGAGGAACGCCCCCGTCAGGTTGACCCCGACGATGCGGTTCCACTCCTGGAGGCTGAGGTCCTCGGGGCCATACGCCGAGTCAACGCCTGCGTTGTTGACCAATAGGTCCAGGCGGCCGAAGCTGGACTCGACAGAGGCGAGCATGGTCGCGACTTGCTGTTCGTCCTGGACGTCGGCACGAAGTAGGATGGCTTTCGCCCCTAGGGACTCGACGATCTCCAACGTCTCGTTTGCCGTCTCCTCGCCGCGCCGGTAGTTCAGCGCGAGTCGCATGCCGCGTGCCGCCAGGACCTTGGCGATGCCTCGGCCGATTCCGCGACCGGCTCCCGTGATGAGCGCGACGTTGTCCTTCAGGTGCATGGCCTCGATGACCCCTCGCTATAGGTCCAGCACCAGCTTGAGAGCGTCGCGACACTCGAGGGCATCGAAGGCATCGCGCCAGCGCTCGAGCGGCATTCTGCCGGACTGGAGCCGCTCGGCGGGGACCGCTCCGCGCGCGAGGAGGCTGAGAGAACGTTCGAACGCCAGGTAGCTCGCGCTGAACGAGAAGACCATCCTCAGCGCCTTGAAGACGGCTTCGTTCCATGGGAATCTGAAGTCGCCCGAATGGACGCCGAGGGCCACGACGGCGCCGAGCTTCCGAGCCAACCTGAGGCTCGTCCGGACAGCGGCTTCCGAGCCGCCCGCCTCCACGACCGTGTCCGCTCCCAGACCCCCGGTCAGATGGCGGATCTCCGCCTCAGCCTGTTCGGCGTCCCCCTCGATGACGTGTTCCACGCCCAGCTCTCGCGCAAGCCGCAGCCGCCCCGCGCTGCTGGAGCGTCCCACGAGAGCGACGGTGCGGGCGCCAGCCGCGCGGGCCGCAAGGGCCGCGAGAATGCCGATGGGCCCGGGTCCGACCACCGCAACGAAGCTCTCCGGTTCGATCGGAGCGCGTTCGAGGGCGTTGAGGCACACCGCCAGTGGCTCGGTGAGCGTGGCGTGGACGAGGGAGAGCTCCTCAGGGACCCTGTGGAGGAGCCACGAAGGTACCCGTATGAAATCGGCGTACGCGCCGTCCGTCCACCAACCGATCGGGCGCTTGTTCGGGCAGGCGAACATGTTGCCCGTGCGGCACAAGGAGCACTCGCCGCAGGCCGCCCCATGCAGTTCCGAGACCACGCGATCGCCAGGGGCCCACCCGCTCACACGCTCGCCGACGGCGTGGATGACGCCGCTGAACTCGTGTCCGAGCGTGACCGGCGGATGGTTGGGGTGCGTGTCGTGGAAGATGTGAAGGTCGCTACCACAGATCCCTACGTGCTTCACCGCGACCAGGACCTCGTCGGGCGCGATCTGGGGAACCGGAACCTCCAGGAGTTCGATGTTGCCTTCTCCGTGGGCCATCTTCCGGAGCGCGCGCATGCGGGAGTCGGTAGGCGTTTCAAGCTCTGCCGCCTGCTCGTCCACGCTCCTTCGAGTCGACATGATTGCCTCGCTCTCTGGGACCAGGGAGGGCTATCCGAGCGCGTGCACGACGTCGCGTGTGTTCCGGTAGAGCTGCTGGTAGAGCCGGTAGCGCTGGTCGTAGAGCTCGCGGTGGTGGGGGTCGGGGGTGAGGGTGGTGCGTGGCGGGTTCCAGGTGTCGATGCTGCCGGGTTTCACGAGCCCGGCGGTGAGGCCGGCGAGGTAGGCGTCGCCGAAGGCGGCGCCGAGGGTGGTGTGGGGGAGGATCTGTTCGGCGCCGGTGGTGTCGGTGACGATTCTTGGCCAGAACTCGGTCTGGGCGCCGCCGCCGACGGCCAGGATGCGTTGGATGGGCGCGCCGATGGCTCGGAAGGTGTCGAGGTTGTGGCGGATGCCGAGAGCGACGGCTTCGAGGGTGGCGCGATAGAGGTGGTCGCGGGTGTGGGCGAGGGTGAGTCCGGCGATCACGCCTTTGGCGTGGGGGTCGTTGATGGGGGTGCGTTCGCCGCTGAAGTAGGGGAGCATGAGCAGGCCCTCGGCGCCGGGTGGGACGTTGGCGGCGGCGTCGAAGAGTTGTTGGTAGGCGGTGTCTTCGGGGAGGTCCTGGGCGAGGTTGTCGCGGAACCATCTGGTGAGGCTGCCGGTGGTGGCCATGCCGGCGGCGAGCGCGTACTGGCCGGCGAAGGCGCCGCCGGTGGTCCAGACTCTGGGGTCGGGGTGGGGGGCTTCTTCGATGAGGATGAAGAAGGTGGTGCTGCCGTACATGATCATGAGGTCGCCGGGGTGGGTGGCGCCGACGCTGATGGCTTCGGAGAGGGCGTCGACGGCGCCGACCGATACGGGCGTCCCGACCGCGAGGCCGGTGGCCTCGGCCGCGTTCTTGGTGACGGTGCCGGCTTGTTCGTCGCTCCAGGCGGGCCGGGGGAGCATGCTTTCGGCCGCGAGGTCGGAGCGTAGCGCGTCATTCCATGCCAGCGTGCGGATGTCGATGAGGGGCATGCTGTGGCTGGCGGTGTGCTTGTCGATGACGTGTTCGCCGGTGAGGCGGTACACGAGGTAGCTGCTTGCGGTGTGGAGCTTGGCGGTGTTCTTCCATACCTCGGGCTCGTGGTGCTTCAGCCAGAGGATCTTGGGGCCGATGGCCTGGCTGGTGAAGGCCATGCCGCTGTGCCGCATGACGTTGTCGGCGCCGAGGCGCTGGGTGAGCTCGTCGATCTCCTGGTCGGCGCGGGTGTCGACACCGTAGAGGATGCCCTTGCGTAGGGGTCGGCCGCGCGTGTCGAGGGGGAGGAGGCAGGGGCCGATGGCGCTGACCGCGACGCCGGCGACGTCGTTGCCGGTGGTGGGGTCGCCGTTCAGGAGTTCGCGACAGAGCGCGACCAGGTCGTGCCACCACACGTCGTCGGCATCCTGTTCGGCCCAGCCGGGGTGGGGGATGTCCATGGTGTGGGGGACGGTGGCGGTCTCGAGGATCTCGCCGTCGGGCCGTACCAGGGCGGCCTTGCTGCTGTAGGTGCCGATGTCGATACCGAGGAGGAGCTCGCCCATGGTGGCGTCCTACCCGAGGGTGACGTGGCCGCCGAGGTGGACGGCGATGCCCATGGCGTGGAGGGCGGCGGCCTTGCAGGCGAGGGCGTGGTCGGCGGTGGCGGCGTCGGGGGCGTAGGCGATCTGGATGTGGTTGGCCTTGTGCCTGGCCATCATGGCGTCGCGGTCGACGCCGTGGGTGACGAGGTGCAGAATCGGCCATTCGGGGGTGGTGGCCTGGCTGCGGCGCTGCGTTTCGGCTTCGGGCAGGCGGAGCGCGGTGCCGCGGCCGATGTCGGCGTGGAGCTCGCCGTCCATGATGAACACGCGACTCCAGACGACCTCGCCGGGTCTGCCGACGCCGGAGAGGGTGCTGCCGCCTCTGGGGAAGTACATGGGTGGCTGGCGGTGGCCGTGGGCGCCTTGGTAGCCGCCGTCGATGTGGCTGGCGGGCATGGCACCACTGATCTGGAGGGTCCAGACGAAGGCGTCGATGGGCTGGCCTTGGGCGTCGGGGCCGGTGTAGCGCTCGCCCCAGCGGAGATCGTGGAGGGTGGTGGCGGGGTCGAGATGCAGCTCGCGCCACACCCTGTTCGTCACCAGTGCGTCCACGGCCGCGCCTTCGTCGACTTCGTTGAAGTGCGGCAGCGGCTGGCCGGCGTAGAGCTCTTCGCCGGTGTCGGGGTCGGTGACGGGTGGGCGTTCGCTGTTGTTGAGCAGGCCTTCGACGAGGTCGCTGGCGGGGGTCATGTCCTTGAGGCCCTGCTGGTACTGGATGCCGATCGCGTCGCAGCCGAAGGCGTGGGCCATGCGCACCGCGGCGACGTACATCTTGCACTGCTCGTGGATCTGGGCGTCGGTGAGGTCGGTGGCCTCGTCGGTGCCGGTGTGGAAGGTCATGCCCGTGGCGTCGAGCCAGGCGCGGACGGCCTGCGCATCGCTGTCGGTCACGTGCTGCATGGCCGCGAGGAGGGCGGATTGGGACAGGCGTTCCTTGAACAGGCCCATGGGGTTGAGCAGGGCGTCGTCGATGATGGCATTGTGCATGCCCATGCAGCCTTCGTCGAAGACGCCGAGGATGGCCTTGTCGCGTTCGAGGGCGCGCGCGGTGCGTTCGCCGTGGGCTCGTGCGCTCTCGCTGAGGTGGGTGGGGTCGAGGTCGTGGATGTGGCCGAGGTCGTGATCGATGCGGCCGGTGCGAATCCACTCCCGTAGCTTGCTCCGGAAGAACTCGTCGGTGAAGTCCTCGCTCCAGAGGGTGCTGTAGTTTCGGCCGGCCTTGGTGAGGCTGCCGTTGAGGTTGAGCATGCCGACGAGGCCGGGCCATTGGCCGCTCCAGTTGGCCACGGTCAGGATCGGCCCGCGGTGGTGCAGCAGCCCGGGGAGCACGTGGTGGCTGTACTGCCACACGGCCTCGGCGACGACGACGGGGGCGTCGGGATCGATCTCGCGGAACACGTCCATGCCCATGCGTTGGCTGCTGATGAAGCCGTGCCGCTCGTTCGCGTCGTAGGGGTGGGCGCGGGTCACCTTCACGCCCTCCGCTTCGAAGGCGGCGGTGAGCTGGCGCTCCATGGTTTCTTGAGCGGGCCAGCACATCTGGTTGGCGGGGAGGCGAAGGTCGCCGCTGGCGACGAGAACGACCCGCTCCATGGGGCCTTTGGCGGACTCTGGTTGGGGTGTCTGGGCGGCTCTGGTCACGAGGGTTGCCTCACCTTCTCCGGATGATCTTCGGCGTTGGCGCCAGGGTGAGTATCTCGGCACCATTGTTGCAGTGCTTGATGGGAGCCGTCACTTGATGGACCCTGCGGTCAGGCCTTCGATGTAGTAGTCGGACAAGAAAGCGTAGGCCACGGTGATCGGCACCGCGGCCATGAGTCCGGCGGCCATGAGTTGTCCCCAGAAGAAGGCGTCGCCTCGGATGAGCTGCGTCACCGTTCCGAGGGAGACCGTCTCTTGCATCGACTGCGAGATGAACGTGAGCGCATAGATGAGCTCGCCCCACGCCAGGGTGAAGGCGAAGAGGGTCACGGTGACCAGGCCCGGCAACGCCATGGGCACCACGATGAGGCGGAGGATGGTGAGTCGGCTCGCTCCGTCGACGCGCGCCGAGTCCTCCACCTCTTCGGGAATGCCATGGAAATACCCGATGAGCAGCCATGTCGCGAACGGAATCTGGAACGTCGGGTACGTGAGGATCAAGGACCACAGGCTGTTGTCGAGGCCCAGGTGCGCGACGACGGATGCCAGCGGAAGGAACAGGAGCGACGGAGGAACCAGGTAGACGGCGAAGACGGCGCTGCCCATGACGTCTGCTCCCGGGAAACGGATCCGAGAGAGCGCGTAGGCGGCGAGGGTGCTTACGGTGAGCGAGATCCCCGTGCTGATGACGGCAACGAAGAGGGAGTTCCCGAACCATCGCAGGAAGCTGGTCTGCGTCAGCAGGTCCTCGTAGTTCTTGAAGGTCGGGTGGAACACCCAGAACGGTGACAGCGTCCGGTTGAACAGCTCGCTGACAGGCTTCAACGACGTGATGAGCATGGAGAAGAAGGGATACAGCGTGAAGATCAGGAGGGCAGCGACCGCGGCATAACCCACGATGCGCCCCACGAGCCGTTGGGTACGGATGGACCCGATGCGAGGTTGGGCTTGCTTCGTGCGGGTCATGTCAACTCCTCCGCACGAGTCGCAACAGGAAGAGCAGGCTCAAGAGCAAGGCCGGGAAGATGAACAGGGATATGGCTGCTCCTCGGGCGATGTTCCCGGAGGCGAAGGCGCTCTGGTAGGCGAGGGTGGCGAAGACCTGGGTCGAGTTGAGCGGGCCACCCCGGGTGAGCACGTAGACGATGTTGAAGTCGGAGATCGTCATGACGATCGAGAAGAGGATCGTGATCGAGAGGATCGGCACGATGAGCGGCAGGGTGACGTTCCTGAGTTTGGCCCAACCCGTGGCCCCGTCGACCTCTGCCGCTTCATAGAGCTCGCGAGGGATCGCGACGAGGCCGGCGAGCAGGGTGATGGCGAAGAAGGGGAGCCCTCGCCACACGTTGACGAAGATGACGGCTCCGCGAGCGAGGATCGGGTCAGATAGCCATGCAATCGGGGTGGAGATCAGGTGCAACGCCTGCAAGATCCAGTTGAGGGTTCCGAGGTTGTAGTTCAAGATCCAGAGCCATGCCAGGACGCCGAAGGTGGAAGGGATGACCCAAGGGAGCAACATGGCTCCGCGTATCCAGCGATGCGCCAGGAACTTCTGGTTCAGAAGCAGCGCCACGGCCAGACCGAGCACGGTCTTGATCGTGACAGACACGACCGTGAAGAGCATCGAGTTGGCGAGGGCCTGCACGAAGACGCTGTTTTGCAGGAGGGCAACGTAGTTTGCGAGGCCGACGAAATGACCAGGTTCTCCGACCCGGGCGTTGGTGAGGCTGAGGTACATGGCCTGGACGATCGGGTAGCCGACGAGCCCGAGGATGATGATCGCGGCCGGCAGCACGAAGGCGTAGCCGGTCAACATCGTGCGTGTCCGCTGAACCATGTTCGGGTCTCTTCCGCTCCCGAGGGCGGTTTCGTGGTGGGGGTTGCCCACCACGAAACCGGAAGGCGTTGTGGCCTGGTGACCTACTGGCTCAGGATCTGATGCAACTGATCACTCGCCCATCGGATGGCCTGGTCGTCGCTTTCACCCTTCACGACCTTGCCGAACATGGTGGGGATCACGTAGGTGTCGTACACCTGCTGGAGCTTGTCCCCCAGACTGGGAGGCGCGGGCCAGAGCGCCATGTGCATGAACTGCCCCATCTGTTGCGGGACGGCCATCTTGGGATCCTGGGACCACACTGCGAGCTTCGGGAAGGTCTTGAACAGGGGCACGTTGTAGCCACCGGAGGCGGTGACCCAGCCCTCGTAATTCTTCGGCTGGTACATGAACTCGAGGAGCTTCTTCGCCTGATCCTGGCAAGGGCTCCACTTCGGAATCCCGAGCGTGTAGACCGAGGTGGTTGCGAATCGACCCTCCGGCCCCGCAGGCGGCAGCGAGTGCTCGAGGTTCTTCGCGACGTCCGGAAGGTCGCTCCTGGAAGCCAGGTAGATGCTGACCGGGTTGATCGTCCAGGACCCTAGTCCCGACAGGATGAAGGTGTTGTTGCCGCCACCATCCCAGCCCATGACGTCGGGAGGCATGTACTGCGCGAGTTGCTTGACGTAATCCAGGGCCTGGCGGGTACCGGGCGAATCGATGGCGACGTTGCCGTTGGCGTCGATCGGATGCGCGCCGTACGAAGCGAGGAGCGCCAACAACCAGTCGTTGGAGTCGCCGGCGTTGCTGATGCCGAGGCCCACGGGATGCCCGATGGCCTTGAGCGCCTTGGCGTCCTGGAGCAGCTGGGTCCAGGTTGCGGGAGGCGTTACGCCGGCCTGCTTGAAGTAGTCGATCCGGTAGTTCGCTGGCGCCGGCGTGTAGAACCAGGGCACGGACTTCCATGTGCCGCTGATCTGGGAGGCCTCTTGGCCGATGGGGAGGAACTGCGAGTAGTGCTTCTCGATGTTGCCGACGACATCGTTGAGCGAGATCATCTGGTTGGCGTAGAGCGCCGTGCTGTAGTTCATGAGTAGCATGACGTCCGGGCCGGACTGGGACTGAACCGCCGCAGCCATCTTGGACGGAACGTCATTGAGGGAGACGGTGTCCAGTCTGACGTTGATATTGTTCTGCTTGCCGAAGTCGTTCAGGACGTTCTGGAGGTCCGTGTCGCTGGCCTTGATGAAGTGGGCCCAGCTCAGGACCGTCATGCTGTTGCATGTGCCCTGGGCGGCAGCGACGCTGATGAATGCGCCTGCCATCAAGGCGAGTGCGAGGCGGAGGCCCCGTGCGTAGAAGCGATTCATTCCGTGATTCCCCTCTTCCCGTTGGAAGTTGGCGCGTGCGCGCCGTTCGTCACCGTTCCGGATTGCGTGGGCATTGGCCTATACGGACACTCCTTCCTTCCCTACGCCCAGTACGTCTTCCACGACGCGCCGCATCTCACGCTCTTCAGAGGGCGTCGCAGGAGCGAGCGGAAGCCTGGGCGCGCCGACGTCGATACCGGAAGCGATCGTGATGGCGGTGCGGAGCAGCGGGAACGGGCTGACGCGTCCGTTCATGACGAGCGCTTTGAAGAACGGGTACATCTGGAGGTAGAGCTCGTGGGCCTTGGCGTTGTCGTCCGCGTAGTACGCGCCGATGATGCCCTTCATCAGGCCGCCCACGACCTGGCTCCCGCCGCTCACCACGCCGACGCCGCCCTGGGGGAGCACCTGCAGGATCATGGTGTCGTCGCCGCAGTAGACGGTGAAGTCCTCACGCCCAACGCGCTGTGCGGTGAGCACGAAATCCGTCGACTGTGTGGGGTTGACGCCCGCCTCCTCCTTGATCGCCACGATGTTCGGAACAGCCAGCAACCGCTCGAGCGTCTCTGCCTCGAGGTTCACGCCGGTGAACAGGGGGATGTTGTAGAGCATGATCGGCAGGTCGGTGCTCTCCGCCACGGTCTTGAAATGGAGGTAGATACCTTCTTGTGAGGGCTTGCAGTAGTAGGGGGCGACGACCATGGCCAGCTCGAAGCCCATCTCCTGGGCCTTGCGCGTCAGCGCCACCGCCTGCTGGGTGGACGAGCCGCCCGTGCCAACGATGAGAGGCAGGCGGCCATGGTTGGCATCCTCGATCGTCTTCCACACCGCGATCCGTTCCTCGTCGGTCATGGTGTAGAACTCGCCGGTGGATCCCGTGAGGATCAGGGAGTCGGCGTAGTCCTTCTCGATCAGGTAGTCGGTGAGCTTCGCGAGCTTGTCGTGGTCGACCGCTTCGTTCGCCGTGAAGGGCGTGATCATGGGGACGAGGACGCGTCCGAACTTGTCGGTGAGTTCCTTGGAGGGCATGGTGAGGGTTCCTTTCCGTGGGGGCTACGGCCGGATGCGGGCGGGTGGTTGCGGAAAACCTGTCAGGCGGATGCGGGAGGATCGGGGCTCCAGCGCGGTGGAGAGCGCTCGTCCAGGTGGCGGGACTGCAGGGGGGCCTGACCCTGTAGCCTGGCGATGCGCCCGGTGCGGGTCGTCCGCCGGCGCGGGGGTTCGAGCGCGCCAGAGTTCATGACGGGTGGCCTGCCCCTGCGTAGCCGAGCGCCGCCGAGATCTGGCGGGTGGCCTGGAGGAGGCGGCGCGAGAGATCCGTGACGGATTCCGGCGTCACCCGCGCGCTGGGGCCCGATATGCTCAAGGAGCCGACCACGGTTCCGGACGCATCTCGTATGGGCGCTCCCACACAACGGACGCCTACCTCGTGCTCCTCGTTGTCGACCGCGAACCCGCGCTTGCGGACTCCTTCGAGCTCGGCCCGGAGCGCGGCTGGGTCGGTGATCGTGTCCGACGTGTACCGATCGAAGCCGTTGGCCCAGAGTCGTTGTAGCCAGGGGCCACTCTCAACGAACGCGAGGATGGCCTTCCCGACGGCCGTGCAGTGCAAAGGGGCGCGCTTTCCCACGTAGACCTCGGCGCGGAGCGAGTGCGGGCTCGATGCCTGCTCGAGAGAGACGACTTCGAAGCCGTCCAGAACGCCCATGTGCACCGTCTCCTTCGTCTGGTCCATGAGCTGGAGGACGAAGGGTTGTGCGATGGCGCGCAGGCTCACGTTGGCGTAGGCGAGGCTTCCCACCTCGAAGAGGCCGATTCCGAGGGCGTACGTACCGTCCTGACGTTGTTCCACGAAGCCCACGTCGATGAGAGTCAGCAAGAGGCGGTGGGTCGTGCTCTTGGGTAGCCCTACCGCATCGACGATCTGGCTGAAGTGTAGGGTGGGCCGCTCGTGACTGAATACCCGCAGGATCGCTGCGGCCCGCACCACCGCAGCAACGGGCCGGGCCGAGGGGGCGACCATGGGTTCCGCATCGTGGAACTCGGTTCCGTTTACCATCTGAATGACCATAGACGGTGGGCCGCGCTCTGTCAAGGACCTGTTGCGGACGGGGGGAGACACAGCGGTCATTCCTCGTCTGCACGGCATAGCTGCGCTTCGGTCGGCGTTCGGCGAGGTAAGTAGACAGATCCCTGCGTGGGCCACAGGGCGCGAGCCTGGGAGGATCTCGGCGCTCTGTGCAGCGCAAGGCCGTCCAAGCGTTCTTGATTGAGTCATCACCTAGAAGCGCGACGCCAGAATGTGCCCAAGCCAACCTGCGAAGGCCTGTTCCCCGCCGTCCCTGGCCGGACGCCTGCGCCTCGCGCTATGGCGAGTGCCGGGCGATCAGGACAGCGAGACGCCCATTTTCGAGGCAGCGCAGCCCGAGCCGTTCTGCTTCTGGCACTTGCCAGCGTTGCACCAGGAGCCCATGCGACTCGCAATGATCTTCAGGTGTGGACGACAGCTTTCAGTGCCTTGCCCTCATGCCGGGCCAGCGACGCGAAGGCTTCCGCTGAAGCGTTCAAGTGGAACCGGTGGGACACCAGTGGCATCAAACGGACGCGCTGGTCCTGAACGAGTCGGATCGCGCGACCATAGACGTCCCCCATGCGATGCGAGAACTTGACGGTAAGCCCCTTGTTCCGTGCCACGGACGCTGTTAGAGCGATGTCGTAGCCTTCAGGGATGCCTACGCCGATGACTCTCCCCCCGATGCGCGCCGTGCGCACCGCTGCCATGAGGCCATCCGGAGCGTCCGTAGCTTCCAGGACCACGTCGGTGCCCCTTCCGCCTGTTACCTCTGTGATCCCTTCATGGTCCGTGTGGACGCTGTCAGCCCCGGCATCCAGCGCGGCCTCGCGGCGGTGCGGGAGCGGCTCGGCGACGTGTACCTCGGCAGCTCCGCAGACGCGCGCGACCTGGATAAGGAGGAGCCCGATCGGCCCTGCGCCGACAACTCCAACCGTCGCGAGAGGACGGACACGTGCCAGGTCCAGCGCGTGAACAGCAACGCCCAAGGGTTCCAAGAGCGCGACTTCATCGTCGTGGAAGGAGGCGGGCACGCGTACGAGCATCGTGGGCGGGGCGACGAGGTACTCTCTCAGGGCGCCGTCCCATTCGGGGCTACCCATGAACTTCGTATGTGCGCAGAGGTTCGGGAAGCCTTGCCTGCAGGACTCGCAGCGTCCACATGGAAGCGCGGGATCCACCGCAACGACTTCGCCGGCCTCGAAGCCGTAGTCCGGCGCGCGCTCATCGACGATCTCCGCTGCGATCTCGTGTCCAGGGATCATGGGCGCGTCGATGTTTGCCTTTCCGATCCGGCCTTCGCGGTAATAGTGGAGATCGCTACCGCAGATCCCGACCGACCGCATACGCAAGAGGAGACCATCACCCTCGACGGGCGGACGCGCACGCTCCTTGACCCTTACGTCCTCTGCGCCGTAGATTGCTGCTGCTCGCATCTTCTGCTCCTAGTCGCTGGACACCAGTCAATCAAGGGCCCATGTCTTGGAACCTCTGAAATCATGCGACACTGCTGCACCCCGACGAGGGTAACCCCGTGCCACCAGGTGAATGGCTGGGTGCCCCGAGGCTGGCTGAAGCCGGCGCATCGTCGCGACTCCGAGGCTGGTTCAGCATCGGCTGTGGGTCCTGTTGCGAGCTGTGTTGCCAACTCATCCCAACTCAGCCGATCTCAACACCAAACCTGCAAACACGGGGGCGGCCGTAGTACGCTCAGGGATGACGATCCACGATCTCGGCAGAACTCAAGAGAACAGCCACTAGTGTGATGCGTCCGATTTCTCTGTAGTCTTGCGGATGGCTTTGGCGAGGATCTGATCGGCGGTCTTGACCCACGTGAAGGGCGAGGCGTCGTCGTTCCACTGGCTGGTGAACGTGTCGATGGTCTCGACCAGGGTGCGGACTGCGTTGAACGAGCCGCGTCGCAGGGCTTGCCGGGTGAGGACGGCGAACCAGATCTCGATCTGGTTCATCCGGGAGGCGCTGGTCGGCGTGAAGTGGAAGTAGAAGCGCTTGTGCCGCGCCAGCCAGGCCTGCACGGCCGGCGTCTTGTGGGTCGAGACGTTGTCGAGGATCACGTGCACGTCGCCGGTGGGGTAGGCGCGGGCGATGCGCTCGAGGAACGCCAGGAAGTCCGCGCCGGTGTGCCGCGCGCGGGTGGTGTGCGTCACCCGTCCGCTGGCGACTTCGAGCGCGGCGAACAGGTTGGTGGTGCCGTGACGCTGGTCGTCGTGCGTCTGCCGCTGCGGCAGGCCGGGCCGCAGCGGCAGCAGCGGCTTCGTGCGATCCGGCGCCTGCACCTGCGTCTTCTCATCGACCGACAGCACCACGGCGCGTTCGGGCGGATCGAGGTAGAGGCCGACCACGTCGGTGACCTTCGCGACCAGGTCGGGGTCGTTGCTGTACTTGAAGGTCTCACTGCGGTGCGGCTTTAGGTTCTCCTCGCGCCACACGCGCCCCACCGTCGAAGCGCTGACGCCGACGCGCTTCGCCAGCCGAGCGCGGCTCCAGTGCGTCATCGCCCCCTGCGGCTTCTTCAGGGTCTCCGACACGATCTTCTCGCGCACCTCACGCCCGTACACCCGCGGCCGGCCCGGATGCGGCGCGTCGGCGAGGCCGTCCAAGCCATGCTCCGCGAAGCGCGAGCGCCACAACAGCACCGTCGGCAGCGACACCCCCACCTCCCGAGCGATGCGCGTGCTGGCCACGCCTTCAGCGGCCAGCAGCACGATCCGCGCGCGCCTCACCATGCGCTGCTCACTGCTACACGCACGAACGATCGACCGCAACGCCGCCACCTCCGCGGCCGTCACCACCAAGGGAGGAGCAGGATGAGCGCCCATGCCATGCACCGCACGACATCCCACCCAAAGACACAAGAGAATAACAGCGCGTTACACTTGGTAGTGGGGATATCAGCTGCTAGAAGTACTGGTTTCTGCCCCAGGCGCATGCTTGGCGTCCGGTCGTTGACTGCTCTGTCACGACGCCTGTCCGTCAGCGGGTGGCGACCACCGCGTCCCACGCGCCATCCGCGACAACTCCGAATTCCGCTGCGGCGGCGTGTGTGCGACATACGGTGGGCCTCGAGATCGAGGCGGTGGCGGCGTGTCTTTGCGAGGGGTCATGTACCTCGAGCTTCGGCCCGCTGTCCGCACGTATCAGGGGGGCCGTCATCATGGAGTCACTTCGTAGGTTCGCTCGTCATTCTCTCGCGCTTGTTCCAATCGGCCTCGGCTTGCTCACCGTCCTCGCGGGGTGCGGTACGAGCCCGACGACGAGTACGACCACGCCCAAACCCACGAGCTATCACTACGAAGCGGCCGGCGCCATTACTTCCTTCGATCCGGTGCTGGCCTACGACGTCGCCTCATCCGCCGTGCTCGAGAACGTCTACCAAACGCTCTACGGTTACACCAAGGCCGGGGGTACCACGCCCCAACCCGAGCTCGCCACCGGCTATACGGTGTCCACTGACGGGTTGAGCTACACTTTCGACCTTCGCCACAACGTCGTGTTCCACAGCGGCAACCCGTTCACCTGCGCTGACGTCGAGTACAGCATCGAGCGCGCCCTGGTGACGAATCCGCCCTCCTCCGGGGTGTGGAGTCTGGCGCTGCCGCTTACCGGCACGTCGCAGAACGCCAATGCCAACCCGAGCGTCACCTGGAGCCTTATCGACGGTAGCATCACCTGCCCTAGCCCGTACCAGGCTGTCTTCCACCTGGCTCAGAAGAGCGTGGCGTTCCTCGCGATCCTCGGACAGTCCACCTACGGCATCGTGGACAGCGCCTGGGCCAAGAGCCACGGAGAATGGGACGGCACCCAGGCGACCTGGAAGAGCTGGATCGGGGCCGACCTCACGAAAGGCTACCTGAACGACCACACCAGCGGCACCGGCGCTTACCAGCTGACCAGCGCCAGCAGCACGAGCGTCACGGCCACCGCCTTCAAGGACTACTGGGGCACGGCCCCTAGTACTACTGTGTCATAAGATGCTGATGATGATCTGCGCCGCAGGTGGGGCAGCGCGGCAGGGTCTGTGCGAGGGCGTGCGCCAGGAGCCTGCGTTGGGTGGTGATGGAGGCGGGGTTATG
>Ga0114931_10000941_pt1 | contig 36645 bp, 34 predicted proteins | sample 2SBtaG_FD_89579 | JGI IMG/M metagenome (GOLD analysis project Ga0114931, IMG submission 89579) | Deep subsurface microbial communities from Kolumbo volcano to uncover new lineages of life (NeLLi) - 2SBTROV14_V59a metaG | ecosystem: Environmental > Aquatic > Marine > Volcanic | place: Kolumbo... | reverse complement strand
CACCCGCGCGGCCAGCGAAGAAGCCTTGCTGGCCCAGTCCGCGGCCCGCCTGAGAGCATTTCTGGCCGAGGGCGTCACCACCATCGAAATCAAATCCGGTTACGGGCTGGAACTTGAGACGGAACTGAAAATGCTGAGGGTGGCCCGGCATCTGGGTGAGACCGAAGCGGTGACGGTACGCACCAGTTTCCTCGGTGCCCATGCTCTGCCCCCGGAGTTCTCCGGGCGCGCCGATGCTTACCTCGACACGGTCTGCCGGCAGATGTTGCCGGCGGTGGCCAGTGTCAGCGATGCGGTGGACGGCTTCTGCGAGGGTATCGCCTTTTCCGTGGCACAGATGGAGCGGGTTTTCCAGGCAGCGCGCGAGCTGGGGCTGGCGGTGAAACTGCACGCTGAACAATTGAGCCTGCTGGGTGGCGCGGCACTGGTAGCCCGCCATGACGGACTATCGGCGGACCACCTGGAATACCTCGATGAAGACGGCGCCCGGGCCATGGCCGAACACGGTACCGTGGCGGTGCTGCTGCCCGGAGCCTTTTACTTTTTACGCGAAACCCAACTGCCGCCCGTACAGGTCCTGCGGGATCGACAGGTGCCCATCGCCATCGCCAGCGACAGCAACCCGGGCAGCGCTCCAGTGCTGTCCCTGCTGCTGATGCTGAACATGGCCTGCACCCTGTTCCGCATGACTCCCGCCGAGGCGCTCGCCGGGATTACCCGGGAAGCGGCCCGGGCCCTGGGGATGCAACAGGACATCGGCACCCTGGAGCCGGGCAAGCGCGCGGACCTGGTGCTCTGGGAGCTGACCGACCCAGCCGCTTTGAGCTACAGCATCGGTCACAATCCCTGCCGCCGGGTACTCTACGGCGGCCAACCGGCGGCGCTGACATGAGCCAGGAGGCCGGCGCCACCATTGCTTTGCCGCGCAACACTGCCCTGCCTTTGTACCGGCAGATTCAGGATTCCATCCGCGCCAAGATCCGCTCCGGCCACTGGCCAACCGGGCGTAAAATTCCTTCCGAACATGCCCTGGTCGCGGAACTTGGAGTCAGCCGCATGACCGTGCACCGGGCCCTGCGCGAGCTGACCCGGGACGGTTATCTGGAACGGGTTCACGGCCTTGGCACCTTCGTCAGCGAACCGCCCGGGGTCGCGAGCCTCATCGAGCTGCGCAACATCGCCGATGAGATCCGCGCCCGGGGAAAAATCCACCGCGCCGAAGTCCGGCAGCTGCGCGTGCTAAAAGCCGGCAAAGAGCTGAGCGCGCAAATGGAGCTCCCGGCGGGCACCCGCCTGTTCCATATTCTGCTCATCCATTATCAGGACGGGATCCCCATCCAGGTTGAAAACCGCTATGTGAATCCGTCCCTGGTGCCGGACTTCATGAGCGTGGACTTCACCGCCAGTACTCCCGGCGAGTACCTGCTCGGGCTGTTCCGGCCCGATGAAATGGAACATGTCGTGCAGGCTATTGTGGCGGATTCCAAGCTGTGTGAAATGCTCGCCATCGAGGCCACCGAACCGTGCCTGCGCCTGCGGCGGCGGACCTGGAAAAACGCCACCGTGGTGACCCTGGCGATCCTGACCTACCCCGGCAGCCGCTACGATCTGGCCGCCCGTTATCAGGCTGGCGACGTCCGTGACTCCAGCCGGCAATATGCAAATCCGGAGACCGCTCAATGAGTACTGAACAAAACACCAGTAATGTGCGTGTGGTACGCGCCCCCCGGGGCACCGAACTGAACTGCAAAAGCTGGCTGACCGAAGCCCCCTATCGCATGCTCCATAACAACCTGGATCCGGAGGTTGCCGAGCGCCCCGAGGAACTGGTGGTGTACGGCGGCATCGGCCGCGCCGCGCGCAACTGGCAGTGTTTCGATCAAATCTGTGCCGCCCTGCGCGAACTCGAGGACGATGAAACCCTGCTGGTGCAGTCCGGCAAGCCGGTGGGGGTGTTCAAAACCCATGCGGATGCACCCCGGGTGCTGATTGCCAATTCCAATCTGGTGCCCAGATGGGCCACCTGGGAGCACTTCAACGAACTGGATAAGAAAGGCCTGATGATGTATGGGCAGATGACCGCCGGGTCCTGGATCTACATCGGCACCCAGGGGATTGTCCAGGGCACCTACGAAACCTTCGTGGAAATGGCCCGCCAGCACTTCGCCGGCGATGCCCGGGGCAAGTGGATTCTGACCGCGGGCCTCGGTGGCATGGGTGGCGCCCAGCCCCTGGCCGCGACCATGGCCGGCTATTCCATGCTGGCGATTGAATGCGACGAGACCCGCATCGATTTTCGCCTGCGCACCCGTTATATCGATGCCAAGGAGACTGATCTGGACCGGGCCCTGGAGAAAATTCAGGCCGCCTGTGCTGAAAGCAGGGCCCTGTCCATCGGGCTGCTCGGCAATGCCGCCGAAGTGTTGCCGGAACTGCTGCGCCGGGGAGTCAAGCCCGATGCGGTGACGGACCAGACTTCGGCCCATGATCCGGTCAACGGCTACCTGCCCAGCGGCTGGAGCGTGGCACGCTGGCGCGAGGAATCCGAGCTGCATCCCGATGCCGTTGCCAAAGCCGCACGGGAATCCATGGCCGTGCATGTGCGCGCCATGCTGGATTTTTATCACCAGGGGATCCCGACCGTGGATTACGGCAACAACATCCGCCAGGAAGCTTTCGATACCGGGGTCGCCGACGCGTTCGACTTTCCCGGCTTCGTGCCGGCCTATATCCGCCCGCTGTTTTGCCGGGGTGTGGGGCCCTTCCGCTGGGCGGCCCTGTCCGGCGACGCGGAAGATATCTACCGTACCGATGCCAAGGTCAAGGAGCTAATTCCCGACGATCCGCATCTGCACCACTGGCTGGACATGGCCCGCGAGCGCATCAGCTTCCAGGGTCTGCCGGCCCGCATCTGCTGGGTCGGCCTCGGCCAGCGTGAGCGCCTGGGGCTGGCTTTCAACGCAATGGTACGTAATGGCGAACTCAGCGCGCCGGTGGTGATCGGCCGGGACCATCTGGATTCGGGCTCGGTGGCCAGTCCCAACCGGGAAACCGAGTCCATGGCCGACGGCTCCGACGCGGTCTCCGACTGGCCGCTGCTCAATGCCCTGCTGAGCACCGCCGGCGGCGCCACCTGGGTGTCCCTACACCACGGCGGCGGGGTCGGTATGGGCTACTCACAACATGCCGGCCTGGTCATCGTGTGCGACGGCAGCGAAGCGGCCGAGCGGCGCATCGCCCGGGTGCTGTGGAATGATCCAGCCACCGGGGTCATGCGCCATGCCGATGCCGGCTATGCGATCGCCCGCGACTGCGCCCTCGAATACGGCCTGAAACTGCCGGGGATCCTGTAATCCCCCCACATTTCTCGCAACCGGTAGCCCGGTAGATTGTGATGAGCCCGGCAAACCACCTCCATCACCCCCTGCACCCCGGGCAGGCTGCGCTGCACCCGGCAAATCCAGACAATCGCACCCCGCGGGATGCAGGGCTCTACCCGGCCCGGCACCTCACTTCGCCAGCCACGCCAACACCACCGGCAGCGTCAAGACTCCCAGCCCGGTCGAGATCAGTACCGCGCTGCCACTGCGGGCCACGGCGACCTCATGCTGGCGGGCCAGCATGAAGGTGTTCACCCCCGTCGGCAGCGCCGCCAGCAACGTCGCCACCCCCAGGGTCACCGGGGCCAGATCGAACACGAAAGCCCCCAGGCACCATACCGCCAAAGGATGTGCCAGCATTTTCATCAGCACGATGACGCTGACCTGGTGCAGATCCCCGCCAATTCGAAACTGCACCATGCTGCCACCGAGGGCGAACAACGCGGTCGGCCCCACTGCTGCGCCAAGCTGATCCAGGAAAATGTTCAACACCCCGGGCAGGGGCCAGCCCACCGCGCCCCAGGCCAACCCAGCAGCATCGGCACCAGTACCGGATTGGTCAGCAGTGCCCGCAACGTCTGGCGCGCAATCACCCGTAAATGTGCATCCCGGCCCTTGCCCAGTTCGATGCAGGCGGTGACTACCGAGTAATAAATCATGCCGTTGATGGCGATCACCGTGGAGGTCAGCAACACCCCGCGCTCCCCGTACAGGCTCAGAGCCAGGGGGATCCCCAGCATCACGGTGTTGCCGTAAGAGGCCCCCATCCCCGCCAGGGCACGCTCCCCGAGACCGATGCCGAACACCCGCCCACTCAACAACAGCGTCAGTGGAAACACCAGCGCGCAGCCACCGAAATAGGCCCACCAGATCTCCAGGTCGATGGGCGTGCCGCCAAACAACCGCGCCCCGGCCCGGAACAGCAATCCCGGCACTGCCACGTAAATCACGAAATGGCTGATCCCGTCGACCCCCGCCTGGGGCATCAACCGGGTGTGGGCCATTCCATAACCACACAGGATCAGAGCGAAGACGGGGATGACGATTTCAACGATCAAAGCCGGTCCATCGGTGGTGAATGAATGCTCATTGTAAACGGAGATTTGCCGGTCACTGCCCCTCGCACAGGCAGTTAAGGTTGCCTGTTAGACCCGAAGGCCTGCCGCCCAGGGCCGGAGTCAGCACGACCTGACATCCCAGTTCCAGCAGCCAGGAATCGCCATCCGCCGCTTTGCGAATACCGTAACCCGCCCGCAACAAGGCCATGTAACAGCCTTGGAAAAGCTGGCTCAGGCACCCGTTTCAGTGGCTGCAATACTGGGTAAATAAACCGTACCGATTCCCATGGAAAGTTGATCTGAATCAAGACACCTCAACCCAATTCTGGGCACAATCAACTCCAGTTGAAATGGACCTGATCGATGCTCCAATGACCGATATCCGAACTGCTGACTTCCTGGTGTTCCCACCAGTAGTCTGTCCGGCTGTCGTTCAGGTAGCACCGATACCGGTAAGCTTGTGCCCGGTCTGGCGGTCGCCCTGGTGCTCAGGGGAAAAAGAGTCCGCATGGCGTGGCAAAATTTATTGATGTAAAGATAAGGAAAGGGATTATGTTCAAGAACTATGAGCTTTTGCTCCATCCAACTTTCGGTGCCCTGGGCATGCTCGCCGCCGTCTGGGTATTCGTTGAGGCACTGAACGCCAGCGAAGACAATGTCGCGCGTATGCGTACCGCTGCAAAGTGGTCAGCGGTGTTGATCTGGTTGGCCTACATCACGGCGGGCTACTACTATGTGATGTACTACGGCGCCGACAAAGCCGTCATCAAAGCCGGCCCCATGCCCTGGGCGCATGGCCTGTTCATGGAAACCAAAGAGCACCTGTTCTTTCTGACGCTGCTGCTGGCAACTTACCTGCCGATTGCGGTTTCAGGACCGGTCGACAAGAGCCGTGCCGTTCGCAAACTGGCGCTGTGGTCTTCCGCAGGAGTCACGCTTTTGGTTTTGGCGATGGAAGGTGCCGGTGCTGTCATCAGCATGGGCGATAAAGTTGGCCTTGTTATGAAACTCGGCGTTTGAAGGTGGTAATGGACATGGATACGACAAACAACTCACAAACTCTCGGTACGGACAGCGAACTGCTCGATGCCAAATCCAGTGGCTATGCAAAGGCCTACGCGTATGCGGCAATCTTCAACGCGCTGTTGGTTCTGCTCAAGGAAAACGTACACCCGGTCTTCAAATTGATGGCTTCGTTGGGCCATCACTGGGTGACGCATGGGGTGCTGGTTCTATTGGTGTTTTTTGGTCTCGGGATATTTTTTACGGGCCAGAACAAACAGCTGACCGGTACGCAAGCCGTTAGCTACCTGATCTGGTCAACCATTGTCGGTGGCGGCATTATCTTCCTGTTCAACCTGTGGCATACCATCTGAATCTGATTGGTTGCTGACTGGCCGGGCCGCTACAAACAAGCGGCCCGGTTTTCCAACACAACCCTATTCCACACCGTTCCCTCCAGCGCAGAGCCTCGGTGTTATCTGCTGTGCCTGGCCAACCGGTTTGGAGATCGTTTGGTATCGTTCACAAAGTGCCAGTCCCCGGCGCAAACACCTCCATTTCCTCCCCCACCCCGCGCAGGTTATGCCGGCCGAGTGATCGATACGCCCCCGGATAACTCGCCACGAAGTCCTCGCTGATCAGCACCTGCTCGCGCAGTTCCTTGGTCAGGCTCTCCAGACGCGCCGCCTCGTTGGCGGCCGGGCCCACTACGGAAAACTCCAGACGCTCAGGCACACCGATATTGCCGTACACCACGTCCCCCAGATGCAGTGCCAGTCCATAGCGGATGGGAGACAGGCCCAGTGCTTCGCGGCCCTGATTGACCTCCTTCAGATTGTCCCCGGCGGTACCCATGGCCGCCAAGGCATGGGCGCAGGCTTCACTGGCGGTATGTTCGTCACCACGGATCGGAAAAATCGCCAACACTGCATCACCGATGAAGCGCAGCACTTCACCCTGATGGGCCAGCACCGCCCCGGCTGTGCATTCGAAATAGGTGTTCAGCAAAGCCAGAAACTCTTCGCGCGGCAAGGCATCCGCCAGGGGGGTGGAGTCGCGCATGTCGCTGTACCACAACACCGCATGCACCTGTTCGCCGTCACCGCGGCGGATCTGACCGTCGAGCACCTTGCGCCCGGCGTCCATACCAAGATAGGTGTCGAGCACATTTTTCGCCACCTGGCTTTTAATCTGGACTTTACAGGCCACCGCCAGGCGCCGCTGGATGCGGGTCAGATCACGGATGTCCTGATCGGTGAATCCGCCGGCGCGATCCGTGGTCCAGGAACCGAGTACCCCCTGAATTGCCGGCCCATCCGGGCGATCCCCGGTGCTGGACAGAAACGGAATCCGGAATAACAGGTAGTCGCTGCCGCCCTGGTCGCGCAGGTCCCTGAGAATCTCGAAATCCAGCAGGGCCTCATCACCCCTGAGGCGTCTGCGCAGAAACGGCAGGCCACGTTGGATCACATAGTTCAAAGGACTGTGCACCCAGGCCTCGGATTGGAATACATTTTCATGGGAGTGCTCGACCGTGTCGAAATCCTCGCCGCGTTTCCAGATCAGCGAGATCGAGGCGAACAGTGGGTGCAAGGTCCGGTAGCCGAGATAACTGCGCCACAGGGGCAAGCCGGCAGCCAGCAGGCGCTCACTGCAGCCCTGCATGAGATCCCCCACCGAGGTATCGCCCAGGGCCTGATCCGCCAGCCATTCAGCGACTTCATTGACCAGCGGTGAACCATCAGGGCTGCTGCGTGCGGAAGCTTGCCCAGGAAGATCATCGTGCATGCCGGCTCCTTTGATTATGAATGTTCAGCGTCGCGGGCACGGTATTGCGCCAGTGCCGCCAGAGCATTGCGATCAGCGAGATCCGGCTCACCGCATACCTCCAGCATGCGAGCCCGCACTTTCAAACGCAAGGCGGTTGCGGCACGCCAGTGATCTCCCGCTGCCACGCAAGGCACCGATTCTGGCGCCAGTATCTGTACATCAACACAGCCGGGGCGGACGAAGAACTCATCGCCGCGCAGCACATTTCGGCTGCCACGGATCACCACCGGTACCAGGGGGGCTCCGGTGTGCACCGCGGCTTCGAATGCCCCTGATTGAAATGGCAGCAGGCCCGGCATGCGGTGAAAGGTGCCTTCCACGAAGAAACCAACCGTGCGGCCTTGCCCGAGGGCGGCGACGATGTGCTGGCTGTCGGCAACGCTGCGCTGCTTGTCGAAACGCTCCACGAACAGACAACCGATGGCGCGCAGAAAGGTCCTGGCAATGAATGAGCCCAGAAACTCCGCCTTGGCAACGAACTGTATATTGGCGGGCAGCAGCGCAGTCAGGACAAAACCATCGAGATAGCTCTGGTGATTGCTGACCAGTACCCAGGGGCCCGCTGCCGGCAGATTCTCGAACCCCCGGCCGCGTACCCGAACGCCCGCCAGCCACAGCAGCAGCCGGGCGCTGAAGCGGGCAAAACCATGGCGCCGGTTCTCGCCCGGCATTGCCACCAGCAACGGCCAGGCCAGTACCGCCAGCACCGGGACCAGCAGCGCAATCCAGCCAACATACGCCAGTTCGGTGGTACGCCGTACCATTCTGCCCCCATGGGCGGCGATGGATCCGGCGCCCAGACGCAGGAGCTGCTGCCAGACCGGGCGTTGGCGCGCGATGAGTTCACCGCGGGTGTATAGCCGGGCCAGGGCCGCGCGGCGGATTTTGCCGCTGGATGTTTTGAGGATGGTCTGGGGCGGTGCCAGAATCACGTCATCTGCCGCCAGCCCCAGGTGTTCCAGTGCCAGGTTTTCTATCCGCGCCTGAATGTCCGCGCGGATCATTGCATCGGGCTCCCGGCTCTCGGCCACCACCACCAGGCGCTCGCTACCATCGTGCGGATGCATACTGCCGAACACTGCCACACAGCCGCGACGCACCCCGGGGATATCCGCGATCGCCTGTTCCAGGGCGTACGGGTAGAGGTTGCGACCGGCGCGGATCACCACGTCTTTGTCACGGCCGGTCAGGTACAGCTCACCGTCGGCAAGATAGCCGCGATCCCCGGAGCAGCGCCAGTCTCCATGCAGCAATTCCCGGGTCGCAGGGGGATTGCGGTAATAGCCCCGGGTAACCCCGGGGCCTTTGAACTCCACCTCGCCCTCGGCCCGGTCCGGCAGTTCATGGCCGTGCTGATCAACGATGCGCGCCTCGAATTCCGGTATTGGCACGCCGCAGGAGACCAGATCCAGTCCGGCTTCAGTGGCCACCACGGGTTTCGCCCGGGCCTGGCTGTACAACACTTCGCGGCTGATCCGGTCCACCCGCGGACCCCGGCCGGTCGGGGTAAAAGCCACTCCCAGGGTGGCCTCCGCCAGTCCGTAGACCGGGGTCATGGCCCGCTGGTCGAAACCACAGGCGGCGAAACGCTCACTGAACCGCTCCAGGGTTGCCTGGCTGACCGGCTCCGCACCGTTGAAGGCGATCCGCCAGGAGGACAAATCCAGGCCTTGCAAATCCACATCCTCGATGCGCCGCAGACACAGTTCATAGGCGAAGTTCGGCCCCCCGGACAGGCTGCCGCCGAAGGTCTGGATCACCCGCAGCCATTCCACCGGCCGGTGCAGAAAACTCAAAGGCGACATCAACACCACAGGAAAGCCAGTCACCAGGGCGCCCAGCCAGGCGCCAATCAGACCCATGTCATGATACAGGGGCAGCCAGCTGACAAACACATCACGATCGGTCACCTGTAGTGCCCGGGCCATGCAGCGTATGCTGGCCAGCAGATTGGTCTGGGTCAGCACCACGCCCTTGGGATCTCCGGTACTGCCCGAGGTGTATTGGATAAAGGCGATGTGGTCGCCGCCGATATTCACCAATGGCACTTGAACCCCGGCACCGCCGGCCAGCAGTTCCTCGTGGGTGAGGAGTTTTTTTACACTGGCCGTTTGCGCCTTCAACAACCTTGAAACCTGTTTGACCCGGTCGAAGGTGATTAGAAATTTCGTTTCGGCGTTATCGAGAATCCGTGCGTGACGGCGGAAATGATCCTCGATCTGTTTCGGCCGTGCCGGGGGATAGATGGGCACCGGGATCCCCCCGGCCATCTGGATCCCCATAAAACTGGATAGATATTCAACCCCGGTCGGCAGCATGATGGCCACGGCATCTCCCGGCTCAAAGCCGTACTGTTGCAATCCGGCAGCCACCTGACGGGATTGCCGGTATAACTGACCGTAACTGAGGGTCGTGATCTGTCCGTCTTCACCGTACAGGTGGACATGTGCACGGCGTGGCGCATGTTCACCATGCCAGGCGAGCGCCTGGACCAGGCTGGAGGTTGCAGCAGGCAACGGCACAAGGGCCTCACCGGCGCCGCCATCCGCCATGGCTGGAACTGGGGCGGCACCCGGGAATTCGGGCGCCAGGCTTTGCGCAGCCGCCCCCAGTGCGCTGAGCAGTTCCGCGGGGGTCTGCGCCTCAGCCACCAGTTGTTCCGGCAAGCGCACGGCGTAGCGCCGCTCCAGTCTCGCGATCAGCTCCACCCGGGACAGGCTGTCGAGCCCCAGATCCCGGTCCAGGCTGCTGTGCAATTCCACCCGCACCCGCGCCGCCAGGCTCGGATTGGCCTCCTCGACAAGAGTCTGCACCTGAGCCAGCAGATCCACGGCACTGATCCGCCCGCCCGCGTCATCACTGTGGCTTGCTTCTTCCATAGGCCTGGCCTGCATTTTTCATAAACGTGCGAGCGGGGAAGTGGACGACTCCAGGGAAGGAGGAGGCAGGCTAGCATACCCCGGATGTTTCAACGATCCTCACGGGTCAGGGCCCGCGACAACAACGCCTGCACAGCCTCCCGGGGTGCCAGATGCTGGTACAGAACCTGTTCGACCTGCCCGGCGATGGGCATCTCAACACCATGGCGCGATGCCAGCAGCATGACTTCCCGGGTATTGCGGTAACCCTCCACCACCTGGCCTAGCCGGGTCATCGCCGTGGCGGCCATTTCACCCCTGGCCAGGGCCAGTCCGAAGCGGCGGTTGCGGGATTGATCATCGGTGCAGGTCAGGAGCAGATCCCCAAGCCCGGCCAGCCCCATGAAAGTCCGGGACTGTCCACCCATGGCCGCTCCCAGGCGGCTGAGTTCCGCCAGCCCGCGGGTAATGAGTGCGGCGCGGGTGTTGGCGCCGAAGGCCAGACCATCGGCAATCCCGGCGGCGATGGCCAGGACATTTTTCACGCCGCCGCCCACCTGTACCCCAATTCTGTCGTCGCTGGTGTAGACCCTGAAAGCCCGGTCATGGAAGACCGTGGCCAGTTCCCGCCCATAGTCGGGGTCGCTGGCGGCCAGTGTCACGGCGGTGGGCAACCCCTGGGCGACTTCTGTGGCAAAACTCGGGCCGGACAGCACCGCCCGCCGGACCGCCTTGCCCAGGCGCTCCACCACCAATTCCTCCAGCAACCGGCCGCTGCCCGGTTCGAACCCCTTGGTCGCCCAGATCAGGCCGGTCCCGGGAGTGAATAAAGCCGCCAGTTGTTCCAGGCAGCCGGCAAAGCCGTGGCTGGGCACGGCCAGCAAGACCGGATCGGCCCCGGCCAGGGCCTGACTCAAATCAGCCGTGGGTGTCAAACTGGATGGAAATTCAAAAGCCGGCAGATAGCGATGGTTGCAGCGATCCACGGCCAAGCGTGCAAGCTGCCCGCCATCGCGGCCCCACAATCGCACCCGGTGGCCGTTGCGCGCCAGCACCATGGCCAGTGCCGTGCCCCAGGAACCGGCACCGAGAACAGCAACGCTGCGGGTCCGGCTCACGGCCGCTCGTCAGTGCGTGGGTCCGGCTTCGGGGGTGCCGCCGATACCGGATCCGGCCTGAGCGGCCTCCTGTTCGGCCCGCTTGTGCTCGTATAGGGCGTCAAAATTGACCGGTGCCAGGATAAACGGTGGAAACCCGCCACGTACCACCAGATCGGAAATCATCTCCCGGGCGTAGGGGTAGAGCATGCCGGGGCAATAAGCCCCGAGCACCGGACCCAGCTCCTCGGTGGTCAGGCCGGTAATCACGAACAGCCCCGTCTGTTGCACCTCGGCGAGAAATGCGGTCTTGTCACCCAGGGTTACAGTGGCGGTGATCGACAGGGTGATCTCAAATTCACCGGCCGCAAGTTGCTGGACCTCGGTACGCAGGTTGACATCCGCATCCGGATTCCACTCCAGGCTGAAGGTCTCCGGAGTATTCGGCGTTTCAAAGGAGACGTCTTTGATGTATATCTTTTTGATGGTGAATTCACCCTGAGGCGGGCTCGGTGCGAAATCATTGCCGGCGGGGCGTTCCTGATCGGCCATGTTAGAAATTCCTGATACTGACTGACTGAAAATGGGGCGGGATGCGTTGCTTACCGGGCGACCAGCGGCAGGTTGGCGGTTTCCCAGGTCTGCAGTCCGCCGTTGAGTGTATGGACATGATCAAAGCCCTGCTGCTTGAGCAGCGCGCCGGCCCGGGCGGATTCCTGGCCGTTGCGGCACACGGTAATGATGGGCCGGGTTTTGTACTTCTCCAGGCTGTTCAGCTCGGATTGCAACTGGCCCTGAGGAACGTTAATGGCGTTGACGATGTGGCCCTTGCGATACTCCGCATCGGCACGTACATCCACCACCACGGCGTCCTCACTGTTGATCAGGCGGGTGGCGTCCGAGGGGGTTATGCGCTGGACACCCCTGCTGCGCGCGGCCAGCAGTGTCCACAACAGGGCACCGATGATCCCGAACAGGGCCAACACCAATCCCGGGTGGTTTTGAAAAAATTCGGCAAGACGATGCGTCATGGATAAACTTAGGCTCTACCAACAGGCGAAAAAGACAGCCCGCGAGATTAGCTTGAATACCCGGTACAGGCAACGGCATTTTCATTGCCGGTGGTTCACCCTGTTCCTGCTGGGTATTGTCTGGGGAATTTCCGGGGCGCAATCACCCACAGCCGATACCAATCTGGACCAGGCCCGAAATAATCTGAATCAGGTCAAGTCCCGTATCGAATCCATCCAGAGCCGCCTGCGCCAGCAGGACAGCAACCGCAACGCCATTGCCCGGAATCTGGAATCCAGCGAACGCAAAGCGGCGCAACTGGTTCTCGAAGGCCGGCGTCTGGCCACAGTCCGCAGCCGCCTGAATGCCAGTCAGAGGGAACTACGGGATACCGCCAGCCGTTTGCGCCAGCAGCGCCAATTCCTGCAACACCAGCTCGCCCGCCAGTTGCGGGTTGCCTATGCACTGGGGCGCGAGGGGCGGCTGAAACTAATCCTCAACGGTCAGGATCCGGAGGACGTCCCGCGGTTGCTGCGCTATCACGATTATTTCAGCCGCAATCAGCGCCAGCGTATCCAGGAGTTGAGCGCTGCCCAGCAACGTCTGCACAGCACCCTGAATACCATCGAGAAACAAAACCTGCGTCTGACTGCGCTTGCTGAGCGCCAGGAACGACAGGCCCGGGAGCTGGCCAGGGAACGCGACCTGAGGGCGGTGGCTCTCGCCCAATCTGAGCAGAGGCTCAAAACTCAGCGCCAGCGGCTGGCGGTTCTACAAAAAAATGAGCGGCGTTTAACGGAATTGGTCAAGGCGCTGCACCAGGCGATTGATGACATCCCCGCGGATCTGGAGCCTCCAAAATCATTTCGTGCCCTGCGAGGCAAGCTGCCCTGGCCAATCCAAGGCCGTCTGATCCGGCGCTATGGCGAGCGCAGCAAGGCAGGTGACCGGCGTACCGGAGGGGTGGTACTAAGTGCCCGGGAAGGCCTGGAGGTACGCGCCATCACTCACGGCAGGGTGGTGTTTGCTGACTGGCTGCGGGGGTTCGGACAACTGATCATCATCGATCACGGCGGGGGCTATATGAGCCTGTACGGCTATAACCAGAGCCTGCTGCGCGAGCCCGGCGAGTGGGTCAATGCCGGTGACAGTATCGCCACCGTGGGCGACAGCGGCGGACAGGCCGAAAACGGTCTGTATTTCGAGATTCGCCGGGCCGGGCAGACGCTCAACCCGGGTCGCTGGTGCAGCGCCCGTGCCCGATTCAAATCAGCCGCGCTTTGAGCTGTGTGACTGAACAATAACCGGCGGCGGCCCGGTCGAACCATAGGCTGACCCCAGTGGAGCTGGAAGGGAACCCAGGACGGATTTCGGGGTCCGTGTTCACCAGGGCCTATTGTGTTCGGGCACCCCGTAGCAAGGTCGGCCGGTTTTGCGCTCATGCAGAGATTCAAGGATGATACCGGTCCGTGGACGGACGTTCATCAAACGTTACGGCCCGTACGGCTAATGTACGGGCCTGTGCATGCCGATAGAACCAGCCGAAGCGGTTAGACTGATCACAGACGGATTATCCAGTAGGCCGTGGGGCCTGGAGGTTTCAATGAGAGGATTGCTTAAACATGTGCCCTTGCTCGGGATTGGCATCGTACTGGGTACCTTGCTCGCCGTAGGACAGGGAGTACTGGCACAAAAGAAAACCAGCGGGCCTCTGCCCCTGGAAGAGTTACGCGCCTTCACGGAAATATTCGCCAAAATCAAGAACGATTACGTCGAACCCATCGATGACAAAACCCTGCTCAGCAACGCCATACACGGCATGCTCTCAGGCCTCGATCCCCACTCGGCTTATCTCGATCCTGAGGACTACAAGCAACTTCGCCAGGGCACCACGGGAGAATTCGGCGGCCTGGGGATAGAGGTCGGCATGGAAGACGGCTTCGTCAAAGTGATCTCGCCCATCGATAACACCCCCGCTTCGCGGGCCGGTGTAGAAGCCGGCGATCTCATCATCCGCCTGGATGACACCCCGGTAAAAGGCATGACTCTCGCCCAGGCGGTCAAAGTCATGCGTGGCAAACCCGGCACCGACATTACACTGACCGTGGTCCGCAAAGGTCAGGATCGGCCATTCAAAATCGTCATCACCCGGGATGTGATCAAGGTCCGCAGCGTCCGCAGCCGGGTTCTCGACAAGGATTACGGTTATGTGCGCATCACCCAGTTCCAGACCCATACTGGTGAGAGCCTGCGCGAAGCCCTGTCTAAATTGAAAGAAAAGAACGCATTGAAAGGCCTGGTTCTGGACCTGCGCAACAACCCCGGCGGAGTCCTCAGCGCCGCGGTCTCGGTATCCGATACCTTCATCAAGAACGGCCTCATCGTCTACACCGATGGCCGCCTCGAGAACTCAAAGTTGAAATTTAACGCCAAGCCCACCGATTTACTGGGCGGCGCACCGCTGGTGGTACTGATCAATGGTGGTTCGGCATCCGCCTCGGAGATTGTTGCCGGCGCCCTGCAGGACCACAAACGCGCCGTTGTCATGGGTCAGAAATCATTCGGCAAGGGCTCGGTACAGACCATTTTACCCATGGAGAATGGATCTGCCCTGAAACTTACCACCGCTCGGTATTACACCCCATCCGGGCGCTCCATTCAGGCCAAGGGTATCGTTCCGGATATCAAAGTGGATCGATTGCAGTTGGCAAAAGCCCAGACACCTACCGGTACCCGCATCAAAGAAAAAGATCTGCTCAAGCACCTGAAATCGGCGGAAGAACTGAATCAGGATTCCAGCCATTCCGACAAGAAATCCCAGAACCAGGGTAAGAACAAAGACCCCGGCGCCAAAGCCAGCCCGAGCGACAAAGCCTCTCTGGCCAGACGTGACTACATGCTCTATGAAGCGCTCAATTTACTCAAGGGTTTGACGATCGCCCGGTCCATCGAAAACTGAACGGACGGACATGCGCCTGAATTCTATTGTCACTCTGACAGTGCTGTTGCTGGTGCTGCTACCAGGGCCCGGCGTTATGGCCGCAGGGGCAGGTAACAGCGAGGCCCGAATTGCCATCGTCATAGATGATCTGGGCAATCTCTACGCAGAGGGTTTGCGGACCCTTGAATTACCCGGTCCGGTCAGCTTTGCAATTCTTCCCTTTACCCCCTACAGCCAGAAGCTTGCCCGCCTCGCCCATAACCTTGGCCGTGACGTGCTGGTGCACCTGCCCATGCAGGCCCACGGCCATAACAATCTGGGGCCCGGCGCCCTGTATGCCGGCATGAGCCGGGATCAATTGGCTCAACAGGTCCGGGCCGCCCTGCGGGCCGTACCCTTTGCCCGGGGGCTGAGCAATCACATGGGCAGCATGCTCACCGAACAGCGCCAGCCCATGACCTGGCTCATGCAGACTTTGAAACAGGAACACAAATTATTTTTTCTGGACAGTCGCACCACGGCACTGACTCAGGCTGCCCACGCCGCGCAAGCCAGCCATCTGCCGAACACTTCCCGTGATGTGTTTCTGGACAATGAGATCGACGAGGCGGCCATCGGGCGGCAGTTTGATGTGCTGCTTGAAAAAGCCCGCCTCAATGGCACCGCGGTGGCTATCGGCCATCCGCACCCGCAAACCCTGAAGGTGTTGGAATCACGCCTGCCGGCACTTCGCGCGCAGGGAATCCGACTGGTCAGTCTGTCAAGGATTATTCAACTGCGCCGGCAGCAACAAGGGCCGGTGACCCCGCCACGCCCGGATCTTCTCGCCCACAACAAACCCTGAGGCGACCTTACCCCGTCGTTACTCCTCCCCATCAGGCCAGGCCAGCATCAGCAGCGCCAGCCCGGCACCGCCGGTCAGCCAGCTCAGCAACGGTGCACCAGCCAGCATGCGGGGTTGGAAGCCATCGAGTCCATAAATGACTCCCGCGGTAATCACCAGGGCGCAACCGATGGTCGTCGACACGGCGCGTTGACTCGATTGTTTGATCTCGCGGCGGATTTTCTCAAGATCCTCTGAGCGCATACTGACCTCCAGACGCCCCTCCCGGGCCTGAGCCAGCACCTCATGCATCAACGCCGGCAGGCGCGGCAGGGTTTCTCCCAGGTAGGGCGCCTGCTGCTTGAACTCCCGCACCAGTGCCTTGACTCCGAGCTGTTCCTTCATCCAGTCTTCCAGGAATGGTTTGGCGGTCAGCCATAGGTCCAGATCCGGGTATAGCTGGCGCCCAAGGCCTTCGATATTGAGCAGGGTTTTCTGCAGCAACACCAATTGCGGCTGTACTTCCATATCAAAACGCCTGGCCGTCTGGAACAGCCTCAACAACAGGTGTCCGAAAGAGATGTCTTTCAAGGGCCGTTCAAAAATAGGTTCACAGACGCTGCGGATGGCCGCCTCGAAATCATTGATGCGCGTGTGCGCGGGCACCCACCTGGACTGCACGTGCAACTCCGCCACCCGATGGTAGTCGCGGTTGAAAAAGGCGATGAAATTTTCCGCCAGATAGCGCCGATCCTTGGGCGTGAGGCTACCCATGATGCCAAAATCAACCGCGACGTAACGAGGCTCCGCGGGATTATCCCGGGACACGAATATATTGCCCGGGTGCATGTCCGCATGAAAAAAATTGTCACGCACCACCTGGGTGAAAAAGATTTCCACGCCCCGCTCGGCCAGGGCCCGGACATCGACGCCGGCCTGCTGTAATTGATCGATATCACTGATTGGAATTCCGGAGACACGCTCCATGACCAGGACATTGGTGCGAGTATGGCGCCAGATGATCTCCGGCACATAAAGCAGGGCCGAGTTTTTGAAATTGCGCCCCAACTGCGAGGCCGAAGCCGCCTCACGCATCATGTCCAGTTCATCCAATATAATAGTCTCGTATTCACGGACTACTTCCCTGGGGCGCAGGCGCCGGCTTTCCTTCCAATAGCGCTCGGCAAGACGGGCAACCGTGTGCATCAGTTCGACATCCCGCCGTATCAGGGTCTCGATGCCAGGGCGCACCACCTTGACCACCACTTTGCGACCATTCAGCAAGGTAGCGGCATGTACCTGGGCAATGCTGGCTGAAGCCAGTGGCTGTTCCTGGAATTCTGAAAACAGTGCCGACACCGACTCGCCCAGAGCTGACTCGACAATGATCCGCGCCTGGGACCCGGGAAACGGCGGAACCTGGTCCTGGAGACCGGCCAGTTCATCGGCGATGTCGTTGGGCAACAGATCCCGGCGGGTGGACAGGGTCTGGCCGAACTTGACGAAAATCGGGCCCAGCTCCTCAAGCGCCTGGCGGACTCTCCGGGCCCGGGGCGCACGGTCGCCACGCCCCCAGTTCCAGGGCAGCAGCACATACATGAAAGCCACCGGCCGTATTTGCGGAATCGCAAAGACAAACTCATCCAGGCCATGGCGAATCAAAACCCGGCAGATATTGATGACCCGCACGGCATCACGCAGAGCCTTCACGAAGAGGCCTCCCGGGCCGCCAGACGGGCATCCAGCCGCTGCAAGCGCTTTTCAAGGCGCGCGGTGTCATCGCGCAGGCGGTCCACTTCGGCGCAAAATTGGCTGACCGCCGCGGGATTTTCCAGCAGATCACTTTCTTCGCTCAGATACTCCACTGTATCCAGCCACAGGTTACGAGCCGAACGTGAAAAGACATCAGCCACTTGCTCCAGACCCCGTACCATGGTGTAGCCCGCGGTATCGCCGAAAATCTGCGCGAGGGGTTCGCGCCAATCAATGCGCAGGCGCGACAGTGCCCGCTTGAGTTCCATCAGCACCTCGCTGTCACCACGAATGCTGATCGTTTCGCCAACATCGGCAAAGGGTGAATGTGGGAAAAGGCCCAGCAAGGCCGGGACACTGCCAGCCAGTTCCACATCCACGCCCTGCATACCGGGCTCCACCAACACGATCCCATCGGTTCGAAATGTAATGAACCATTTCCGTTCAGGGCCGGGATCAATTTTCAGCGCCAGGCACTTACCGGCAAGCGGCGTCAGAATGCGGTCCAGTTCCGGGTCCAGGCGCAGGGCACGATTGACGGCAGCTTCGGCAACACCGGCCATTGGGTGGGCCATCAGCACCTCCCCAGATACCACCCGGTAGCGTCGCTCACAGGCGAAATCCCCGGTGGACCGCAACCACGCCAAGTGCCAGATTGAACCAGTCACAGTTCTCGAACCCAGCCTCACTCAGCATTTCCGCGAGATGTTCCTGGTCCGGGTGTCTGCGAATGGATTCTGCCAGGTAACGGTAGCTGTCGGCATCGCCTGCAACGTGTTGGCCGAGCCAGGGCAGGACCTTGAATGAATACAGATCATAGAGTGGCCGTAAGGCCTCCTGGCGAAGCTTCGAGAACTCCAGAATCAACACCCGCCCACCCGGTTTCAGCACCCGATACATTTCTGCCAGCGCCTGGTCTTTATGGGTCACGTTGCGCAGACCAAAGCCAATGACCACCACATCGAAACTGCGATCCGCGAAGGGCAAGGCCTCGGCATTGACCTGGGCATAATCCAATCCGTGCAGCAGGCCCTGATCGATCAGTTTACGCCGGCCGTGGCCCAGCATGGCACGATTGATATCCGCCAGCACAACCTGGCCCCCGAAGCCGGTACGCTCATGAAACAGGCGGGTCAAATCACCAGTGCCACCGGCGAGATCGAGAACCCGCTGACCCTCCCGGACGCCACTGACACCACGGGTAAAGCGTTTCCACAGTCGATGCAGTCCGAAGGCCATGAGATCATTCATCAGGTCATATCGATCCGCGACCGAATCGAATACCGCACCGACCCGGCGCTCCTTTTCCTGCTCGGGAACCTGTTGATAGCCGAAATGGGTGGTTTTAAAGTCGCTCATCGCTTGTGAACCGGGGCGGGCGCAAAGCGCTCAAGGGGCCTTTCGCTGTACACCTGCAGCCTCCAGCCGAGCCAGGTAATCGCGCCACAAAGCCGGCTGATCCCGGCCCAGTCGGTAGAGTTCCGAGAATGCATACAGACCACTGGCATGCCCATCGTCAAAACGCAGGCGCACGGCATAGTGACCCACCGGCTCGATGGCCTCAATGCCGACACCTTCCTTGCCGGTCTGCAGCACCTCCTGACCCGGGCCATGGCCCCGGACTTCCGCCGATGGGGAGTGAACGCGCAGATATTCCGCGCTGTATTCGAAGATCTCGCCGGAAGCAAAACTGACCCGCAACCGGCGGGACTCACGGCTGTAATTGATTTCGAGCGGTTGCGGCGTGATCCCGTCGTTGCTGATCACCATGGCCGGGACTCCCATAACTGCAGTTCATGCAGCGTTCGCCGATGCTCCTTCCCGGGCAAAATGTGGAGGATCGCCGAGATGGGGGTTCGATCAGGAGCGTAGCGGAAAATGCCCTGGCCTTGAGTACCAGCGGAGTTTGTCACACAGGTGCCAAATCGAAACCATAAGTCAAGCATAGTGAAACCCGGGTTATGCGTTCAGAGTATATAGCGGGTCAGATCTTCGTCTTTGACCAGTTCCGCCAGATGTTGATCCACATATTCAGCATCGACCAGCACCTCGCTATCCGCCAGGTCCGGGGCTTCAAAGGAAATGCTTTCCAGGAGCCGCTCCATGACCGTGTACAGACGCCGGGCGCCGATATTCTCGGTACGCTCATTGACCTGCCAGGCGACCTCGGCTATCCGCTGTATGCCGGACTCGGCGAATTCCAAAGTCATTTTTTCAGTGGCAATCAACGCCTTGTACTGGTCCGTCAATGAGGCATCCGGTTCGGTCAGAATTCGCACAAAGTCAACGGTTTCCAGGGCTGCCAATTCCACCCGTATGGGCAAGCGGCCCTGCAGTTCCGGCACCAGGTCCGAAGGCTTGGCCAGATGAAAGGCGCCGGAGGCGATAAACAGGATGTGGTCGGTATGCACCATGCCGTACTTGGTGGTGACGGTACAGCCCTCCACCAGGGGCAGCAGATCCCGTTGCACACCTTCCCGGGAAACGTCCGTGCCGCTGAATTCCGAGCGCTTGGCCACCTTGTCAATCTCGTCGATGAACACGATACCATTTTCCTGCACATCCTCCATGGCTGCGGTTTTCAGGTCTTCGTCATTGATCAGTTTGGCCGCCTCTTCTTCGATCAGTTGTTTAAACGCATCGCGAACGGTCAGCTTGCGCCGACGTTTGCGGTTGCCGGCCAGATTCTGAAATACATTCTGTAACTGACTGGTCATTTCCTCCATGCCGGGTGGCGCCATGATTTCAACGCCAACGGCTGGCTGGCTGAGTTCCAGTTCAATTTCCCGATCATCGAGATCCCCCTCGCGCAGTTTCTTGCGGAACTTCTGCCGGGTCGCCGACTCCGTATCCTGTTCCTGCCAGCCTTCACCGCTGCGGGCCGGGCGTAACAGAACATCGAGGATGCGTTCTTCCGCGGCTTCCTCGGCGCGCACCTGAACATGGCCCATGGCCTGGGATCGGCGCATGTTGATGGCCACGTCCACCAGGTCACGAATAATGGATTCCACATCCCGGCCCACATACCCGACTTCGGTGAATTTGGTAGCCTCGACCTTGATAAACGGGGCTTTCGCCAACCGGGCAAGGCGCCGGGCGATTTCGGTTTTCCCAACCCCTGTGGGGCCGATCATGAGGATGTTTTTCGGGGTGACCTCGGCGCGCAGATTTTCATCCAGTTGCACACGGCGCCAACGATTGCGCAGAGCAATGGCCACTGCCCGCTTGGCCTGGTCCTGGCCAATAATGTGCTTGTCCAGTTCGTGGACGATTTCCCTGGGGGTCATCTGGGTCATGAAATATCGTTCTCCAAAGGTCCTGGGCCTGTTTCAGGTTGCCGTGCTGTCGAGTTCTTCAATAGTGATGTTGTGATTGGTGTAAATACAGATGTCCGCGGCGATGGCCAGGGACCGGGTGACGATTTCGCGGGCCTCGAGATCGGTTCCCTCCACCAGTGCCCGCCCGGCAGCCAGCGCAAAACCACCGCCGGAACCTATGGCCATGATCGGGAATTCCGGTTCCACCACATCGCCGTTTCCGGAAATCACCAGTGTGGTGCCGGCGTCCGCGACCAGTAACAGAGCCTCCAGCCGCCGCAACATGCGATCGGTGCGCCAGTCCTTGGCCAGTTCCACCGCGGAACGGGTCAGATGCCCTTGATGTTTCTCCAGCTTGCCCTCAAATCGCTCGAACAAAGTGAAGGCATCGGCGGTACCGCCGGCAAAGCCGGCAATCACCTGCTCATGGTAAAGACGCCGCACCTTGCGGGCATTGCCCTTGAGAATAGACTCGCCCAGGGTGACCTGGCCGTCACCACCGATGGCGACCCGATCATTACGGCGCGCCGCGATGATGGTGGTGCCCTTGAACTGATTCACACAAGTCGTCCTTGCCGATTCCTGAAGACCGTCGATCTTAACTGATGACCGGCTGGTGGTGTGCTTCTTTTAGGCCCATGCACCGGTCACTGAAATGACCGTTCTGAAATGCCGATCAGCGTAGCGGCTCGAACCCAAGCCCGGCGTCAGGATCCGCGTTTGCTGCGCCGGGCTCTGGGATGGGCCTGGTCGTAGACCTTGGCCAGATGCTGGAAATCCAGGTGTGTGTAGACCTGGGTGGTGCTGATATCGGCATGCCCCAGAAGTTCCTGTACGGCGCGCAGATCACTGCTCGATTCCAGCAGGTGGGAGGCAAAGGAGTGGCGCAGCATATGTGGGTGCAAGTGACTGCCAAGGCCTTTGCGGCGGGCCCGCCGGGCCACTCTTGCCTGCACCGAGCGTGGACTCAGTCGAGTACCCCGGCGGCTGACGAATACCGCTGCCTCACCTCGTTTGGCCAACTGGGCGCGAACCTCAAACCAGGCGCCCAGCGCCTCGCAGGCCTTGCTGCCCACAGGCACCCGGCGGGTTTTGCGGCCTTTGCCGGTGACTTCGACAACACCCTCGTGCAAATCCAGATACTGCACATCCAGACCCACCAGTTCCGCGAGCCGCAATCCGGAGGAATACAGCAACTCGAGCAGGGCGCTGTCACGCAGTTCCAGGGGTTCCCGGGAATCCGGCGCCAACAGTGCGGCGAGGCTGTCGGCATCTACGGTTTTCGGCAGTTTACGCGGTGATCGGGGCGCCGAAATGCCGAGTGCGGGATTGCCACCGGCCACCCGCTCGTCGTTGAGAAACCGGAACAGGCCGCGAATCGCGGACAGTTCCCGTTGCAGGGATCGGACGCCGGCACCCTGACGATGACGCTGCGCCAGATAGGCCCGTACCTGGACAGGCTGCACCTGATCCCAGCCCTTGATCCCGGTCTCCAGCAGCATTGCCGCAAAGCGTTGCAGATCCCGCTGGTAATTGCTCAGTGTGTGCCCCGAGAGGCGACGCTCATCCCCCAGATGGCGCAGATAGGTCTGCACCCAGGGGGCCAGTGGTGCGGCGACCGCCATCACTTCACATAACGGTACAGAATCTGACCAAGGAGTTCCGCAAGCCGGCGCAGGTACACAGTACCCATGCCCGGTTGGAAGCGGCTCGCGTCCCGGCTGCCAATGGCCAGCAGCGCCTGAGCCTGTTTCCGGCCAGTTTGCCCACAACCGATCCCAATCGGTACCAGGGCCGTAGAGCCAACCGCTTCAGCCTGATCCTGGAACATAAATTCGAGTTGCGCGGAGGTTGCCTGGCCACAAACCGGATGGCCTTCGGCGAATACACTCAGGAACAAATCACACTGGCTGTCAGTCACAAATTCGCCGAGCCCCTGATCCCGGGCCTCCCGGGCCTGGGCAAATATCCGCAGGCTGATCATATCAGCGCCAAAATTCCCGGCCATACCCTGATAAAGTGCGGCAAGACACTCGTCCAGCTCCTGGGCCTGCACCAGCGCCAGAACCAGGCGATGAATGCGCTGGCTGAGTTCTTCATTCTGATGCGCGTTGTCCATCAACTCCTTGAACTTCCCGCGCAGCTCTGTATTTTGTTTTTTGATGACCCGGACCTGATGTTCAATCAGGGAGGCCGCCGGCCCGCATTCATGGGGAATTTCCATTTTTGCCAGCAATTCCGGGCGGTGAGTAAAAAAATCCGGACGTTGGCTCAAAAAGTCCGCCACTGCTTCAGTCTGGCCGGACTGGGGCGTCGTGTCCGATGCGGATTTACCACTGCGTTGTCTGGTTTCCGAACTCATCGATAGTCCTTGACTGTGGTGCGCCATTCCCGGTCGCTGCCGGATTGCCAAAATGGTATCAACTTGGTGCCGACTTTGCTGTGATTTCTAAGCCGCACAACGGCCTGCCAAACCTGGAGCCCACCCTCTGGACAACTGGTTTATGCAAACCAGCGCCCCCAAACCGGCCCTTGAAACTGATTTTGGCCGTTATGCCATAATCAAATTAGTTCCAGCAGCTGGCCTGTTCATGAGGCACTCACTTCAACTTGCGCTGATTGGCCTGGCCGCTTGCGGCCTCCTGACAGTACCCGCATACCCGCTAGCTGCCGCGCAGGTATACAAGTGGGTGGATTCCAAAGGCCGCACCCACTTTGGCGACAAACCGCCTGAATCCGATACTTCCGTCACCCGGATTGAAACGCCGCAGAGTTCCAGCTCCGCAATGGCCCCCGATGCCGGTGAACGCCGGCGTAAACAGCAGAAGCTGCTGAACGCTTTCAGCAGCGAGCGTAAAGAACGTGAGGACAAACGCCGCAAAGAGCGCCAGGAGAAAATCGTACTGAAACGAAAATGTGCCGCTACCCGCCATAATCTTGCCTTGCTGCAACGAGCTAACCTGTTGTATCGAAAGGATAAAGACGGAAATCGTCAATATACCAGCGATACCCAGCGCAGCCAATTAATCGAGCGCCTGAAGACCAGTTTGCGTACACATTGCAAGTCGGGCTGATCAAGTGCTCAGAGACCGGTATTTTCTCCATCCACGCTCTTTAACAGGCTGGATCCAGCCTTGTATGAGGCTGTGTTAATTCAGATAAATCCTTGTAATTTCAGTATGGTATAGCCTATATTTAGACCGTTATAAGAAGTGGGGCCAATGTGAATAAAGGGATCTTATCGGCCGACTGGTTGGTGGGGCTGGTCGTGTGTCTAATCTTCGCCTTTCTGGCGTGGAGCGGTAATGGCGTGTTGCTGAGCCTGGAACGCTCCGCCTATGACCTTGGCGTGAGCGGCTCCAGCCGGGTGCCCAGCGATAAAATCGCCATCGTCGCCATCGATGACGAAAGCATCGCCAATATTGGCCGCTGGCCCTGGCCACGCAATATTCACGCCCAGATGATCGATACTCTGAGCAAAGGTGGCGCCAAGGTCATTGCCAACCTGATCTTCTATTCCGAACCCCAAACCGATGCGGGACTCGCCTATATCGATCTCATTAACGACATCTATCGGGATTCTGGTCAGAAAATCAACGACTTGGATGAACTCATCAGCCAGGCCCGGGCAGAACTGGATACTGACGCCAATCTCGCCGCGAGTATAGCCAAGGCCGGTAATGTGGTGCTGCCCATGACGTTTGTGATGGGTGATGCCATCGGTAACGCGGACGCCAAACTGCCCGAGTATCTGAGCCGCAATTTCATACCCGGTGACGGCAAGAATGTCAGCGACGATATCGACGCAGCAGCTGGCGGCCTGCTGCCGTTCCAGGCCATCGCTCCGGACACGCCGCCAATCCAGGCAATCGGCCAGGGCGCACTGGCCATTGGTCACTTGAATACCGTCTGGGACGTGGACGGCGGCAACCGGCGTGAACCGCTGGTGCTGAGCTACTACAACGACTATGTACCCTCCTTCGCCCTGCAGGTTGCGGCCCGCAGCCTCAATCTGACACCCAAAGATATCTCTTTGAAACTCGGAGAATCGGTCCGCCTGGGTCGACTGACCATCAAAACCGACCCGTACCTGGAAATGAATACCTTCTATTACAAAGACGAGGATGGCCGGCCCGCGTTTCCGGTGGATTCCTTCTTTGATGTGCGCGAAGGCAAGGTTCCGGCGAGCAAGTTCAAAAACAAAATCGTGTTGATTGGCTCCACGGCCGTGGGGGTGGGCACTCCGCAAAAAACCCCTATAAACCCAGCCATGATGCCGGTAGTTTCCATGGCCCATACCATCTCCAGTATTCTCGAAGAAGACTTTTTCGTGGTTCCGGCCTGGGCGAATTGGGCGGAACTGGCGGTATTTCTGCTGATTGCGGCCTACCTGATCGTCCTGCTGCCCCGCCTCAAGGCTGGTCCCGGGGCACTGGTCACCCTGGTGCTGGCAGTCGTCATGCTCACCACCAGTTATGCGCTGATGACCACCCAGGCCCTGTGGCTGCAACTCGTTACCCCCACCGCTTTGCTCATCATCGGGCATATGGTGTTGACCACCAAACGCTTCCTGATCACCGAGCGCGGCAAGGAACGGTCCGATTTCGAATCCGCCGAATCCAATCGCATGCTGGGACTCGCCTACCAGGGCAAAGGCGATCTGGACACGGCATTTGCCTGTTTTCGTAAAGTTCAGCCCGTTGATGAGGCCCTGCTGGACCTGGTCTACAACCTGGCCCTGGATTTCGAACGTAAACGCCAGTTCAACAAAGCCGTGTTTGTTTACCAGTTTATTGGTGAACATAACCCCAAGTTCCGGGATATCGAGACCCGCATGAACCGTAGCAAAAACCTCGAAGAGACAGTGCTGCTGGGCGGGGCTGGAGGCGGTGGAACGGCTCAGGGTACTTTGCTTCTGGACGGCGGTGGCGTTTCCAAACCGATGCTCGGGCGTTATGAAGTGGAAAAAGAGCTTGGCAAGGGTGCCATGGGGGTGGTGTACCTGGGCCGGGATCCGAAAATCAACCGGGTGGTCGCCATCAAAACCATGGCCCTGTCCCAGGAATTCGAGGCCGATGAGGTCGATGAGGTCAAGGAGCGGTTCTTCCGCGAGGCGGAAACAGCCGGGCGCCTGAATCACCCCAATATCGTCACTATTTTCGATGCCGGCGAGGAACACGACCTGGCCTATATCGCCATGGAATTCCTCAAAGGTGAGGATCTGGCCAGCCACACCAAGCCCGATAACCTCCTCGATCCCAAGACCGTGCTGGATATTGTCATTAAATCCGCGGACGCGCTCGACTATGCACACGCCGAGAACGTGGTGCACCGGGATATCAAACCGGCTAACATAATGTATGAACCGGACACGCATAAGGTGAAATTGACGGATTTTGGCATTGCCCGTATCACCGATTCGAGCAAGACCAAGACCGGGATGGTGCTTGGAACCCCGTCCTACATGTCACCCGAGCAGTTATCCGGGAAAAAGGTGGATGGGCGATCTGACCTGTTTTCCCTGGGGGTCATGCTCTACCAGCTACTGACCGGGCAATTGCCATTTACCGGTGACTCCATGGCCACCCTCATGTTCAAAATCGCCAATGAGCCCCATCAGAGCTTGCCGGAGATGCGCCCGGACTTGCCCCCCGCTCTTGGGTCTATAATCGACAAGGCGTTACAAAAGTCTGCAAATGAACGTTATTCCCGCGGTGCACAAATGGTACAAGACCTTCGATCCTGCCTGGCAAGCATGGGCTGATGAAGGTAGACGGCACCCATGAGTCCCGAGGGTAAACTGGAAATTTATGGAGTTTCGGATGTCGGCAGAAAGCGCTCACATAACGAGGATTCCATCGGCAGTGACCCGGAACTCGGGATAGCTGTGCTGGCCGATGGCATGGGAGGCTATAAAGCTGGTGAAGTGGCCAGCGCCATCGCCGTCAACCAGATACTTGAAGAATTACGCACAACACTGAAAAATTTGAACCCAGGGGATATAGACGAGGAATCGGGGTACAGCCAGGAATCATTACAGGTCAAACTAGCCATCGAAAAAGCCAACCAGACAATTTACCAGACCGCCCAGAGCCAGCCACAATGTCATGGCATGGGAACCACACTGGTGACAGCGGCTTTTTACGAAGACCGGGTGACCATCGCCCATATTGGCGATTCGCGCCTATACCGGTTGCGTGATGATGACCTGGAACAGGTGACCTCCGACCACTCTTTGTTGCAGGAACTGGTGGACAAGGGCTTTTATACGCCCGAGGAAGCCAGGAAGTCCCAGAACAAGAACCTGGTGACGCGGGCCATGGGCATCGAGCTCAACGTGTCACCGGATGTGCAGGAAGAAATGGTCGTTCCAGGCGATATCTTTTTGATGTGCTCGGATGGACTGACTGACCTGGTCGAGGATGCTGATATACAAAGCACTCTCAAGACCTATGGTGACGATCTGGAAACTGCGGCAAACTGCCTCATCCAGCTCGCGAATGATAGTGGTGGGAAAGATAATATATCGGTGATACTGGCGCGTTCCAACGCACCTTTTACCGCGAACAGAAGCTGGTACTCAAAAGTGTTTGACTGGTTTTGATTCACCATTAGGGGATAATGCGGAAGATGTCTGCGAAGCTGATACTTAGCCTGAACAACTCGGTCCTTGGGGAGTTCCCCCTGGACAAGGAACGGATCATTCTCGGCCGCAAGGCGGACAATGACATTCAGGTTGATAACCTCGCCGTAAGCGGGCAACACGCGGCGATTATCACCATCCTGAATGATTCCTTTCTGGAAGATTTGGACAGCACCAATGGGACTTACGTCAACGGCAAGCTGGTGAAAAAGCACGCGCTGAAAAACAGTGATGTGATTACCATCGGCAAGCACGAGTTGAAGTATGTCAATGACGAAGCCAGCGACGAGGATGATGAGTTTGAAAAAACCATGATCATCCGACCGGGCATGGCCGGACACGCTGCCGCCGCCGCCAAGGCGCAGGAACAGGAAGCGCCTGCGGCACCGGCGGCCGCTGCCGCGGCACCCGACGCGGGCGCAGCGGCAACCCCGGCAGGACAGGCAGCTCCCGCGGGCGGCAGCGCTATGCCGCTGGGTAAAATCCAGGTTCTGAGTGGCCCTGGCGCGGGCAAGGAACTGGAGCTGAAAAAAGCCCTGATTACCCTGGGCCGCCCGGGAGTCCAGGTTGCGGTCATCACCCGCCGGCCCCAGGGTTATTTCATCACCCACGTCGAAGGCACCCACCCGGTGGTCAATGGAGAGTCCATCGGTGCTCAGGCCAGACAACTTCAGGAAAATGACGTGGTAGAGCTTGCCGGGGTGAAAATGGAGTTCTTTATGTCTTGACCTGGCCGGCTGTCAGCATGAGCCAATCTGAAAAACCCGGTGTAAACCGGGTTTTTTCATGCCGGCATGGCACTCCGGAGCGTCGGCGGGCTGGCTATTTTGTCATGTGGGTAAACACACCATCCCAACCGGCTTCCGGGGAATGCTCGCGGAAAATGGCGGTTCGTTCGGCATAGAGTTTGTAAAGACTGCGCTGCGGATTGGTTTTCTGCAGGTTCAGAAACTGTATTTCAGCCATATCCCAGTTCTGGCTGCGATAAACCTTGAGCGCCTGACGGTAAAGCTTCAGTTCTGATCGGGCGGCATCGTCAATGTCCGTTTTCAAACCCATGGGTTCGTAGATGGTGACCGGTTTATCCTTGCCCTTGACCCGCACCCGGTCCAACTCCCGGTAGGCATATTCCGTTACCGCCCGGGCGGTACTTTCACTGACGATCAGTTCGACACCATAATTCTTGGTCAGCCCCTCCAGGCGGGAGCCCAGATTTACCGCATCGCCCATGACCGTGTAGGCGCGTCTGAATTCTGACCCCATATTGCCGACGCTCATATTACCGGAGTTGATGCCGATACCGATTCGGATCGGCGGCCAGCCCTTGGCTTTGAACCGTTCCTGTATATTGCGCAGTTCGTTCAGCATAATGAAGGCAGAGCCAAAGGCATGGCGGGCATGTTCCTGATCGTCCAATGGAGCGCCCCAAAATGCCATGATGGCATCACCCATGTACTTGTCGATGGTGCCCCGGTGCTCGAATATAATGCGGGTCATGGGCGTCAGATATTCATTCATCAACTCCGACAATTCGTGGGGAGACAGTCCCTCCGAGATAGTGGTAAATCCCCGGATATCGGAAAACAGGACGCTGAGTTCCTTGTTGACGCTGCTCAGACTCATGGCCTGAGGATTTTCATTCAGTTCATCGACCAGTTCCGGCGGAATATACTGACCGAACTGATTGGCCAGTTGCCGTTTACCACGTTCTTCAACCAGATAACCGTAGGACATGTTGAACAGAAACAACACCAGCACACTCATGATACCCGTGGCCAGGGGGAACACCAGGTTGCCCCAGTACCAGATGGAAAGGTTGGTGCCGGTAATGCCGACCAGCAGTGCCACGGTGGTGAGCGTCGCCAGCAGCGGGCTCATGGCCGGCAAGGCGATGGCCATGATCAGTCCGGATACCAGTAACAATACGAATTCCGCCCCCAGGGTATAAGCGGGATTGTCTTTGATATTACTGGAGATCCCGGTTTGACCGGGCAATCCCAACATCCCGGAAATAAGATTCGCATGCACCTCCACCCCGGGGAAATCCGGTGCCACCGGCGTGGCGCGCAAGTCCAGCAGGCCTTTGGCCGTGGTACCCAGCAGGACGATTCTGCCTTTCAGAATTTCCGGATCGACCTTGCCATGGATTACATCCGTTGCGGAGACATAAGGAAAACTGCCGGCTTTACCCCTGAAGGGGACCAGGGTTCGGGCGTGGTTGTCTACTGGAATTTTTACCTTGCCCAGTTCCAACCATTCGATTTGGGTGTAATTGCGCCCGGCCTTTGACTGCTCGGGAAATCCCGGGACGATGCGTTCCGCTTTCAGCACCGCCTGTGCGACAACCAGTGCCAGTGCCGGGTAGTAGTTGTCCTTGTACTTGTACAGCATGGGCACCCGGCGCACCACACCATCGCTATCCGGCTCGGAAATGAAATGCCCGGCGGCATAGGCTTGGTTTTGCAGTATGGGCAGGTTCGCGCCATAGCCATCGGCATGGGGAAAATCAATTTTACGCCCGGCAAATGTTTTGGGGCCGAACAGCGGGGGCGGCAACTCGCCCACCTTGGCGATGGCACCCGATTCATCCGCGTTCGTGAAAAAATAGCCCATCACCACTCGCCGGTTGGCAATACTGCGAGCGAACTGCTGATCGTGGTTGAGGCCGGCCTCCATTTGTAACAAGTGATTTTTGACGGCGGGATCGATACTGAAATTTTCATGCTCCAACTGGCGCAGCACCTTCAGCCCGGAGGTTTCCTCGGCTTCGGCGAACACCACGTCGAAGGCGGTCAGGAAGACACCATAGTGATCGAACAACTGGTCGAGCATGGCCGCCAGTTTGTCCCGACTCCAGGGCCAACGACCCTCAGCAGCCAGGCTCTTTTCGTCAATATCGATGATGACAATACGCGGATCCTTGGTTCTCGGCATGGTAAAGACCAGCCGGGCGTCATAGGCGATATTTTCCAGCCTATGCAGAAAATCCCATTCCACCCGTTTGGCTACATGCAGGAGAAAAAACACCAGAATCGCCGAACTGATGGCAATTCGTAACCAATGGCGTTTGAAATGATGGCTCAGATGGGCTAGCAAGTGCCTGTCTCCATCTTGAGAGGCGTCATTGAAGGGTTCAGGTATCCAGGGCTACACATACCGGGAATGGTTCAATTTCTCAGGAATACGCTCAATATACTGGTTCCAATCGCCGGTGTCAGTTGTGTCACCACGCTATGGCGCGGCTGTCTTGTGCGGGTAATCACACAGGTCCGAAATCAGGCATGCGTAACAAGCGGGTTTGCGTGCGGTGCACCGATAGCGCCCGTGGAGGATAAGCCAATGATGCGCATCGTTCCTGAACTCTGCTTCCACCATCCTTAACAGCTTTTTCTCAACCTCCAGCACGGTCTTGCCCGGAGCCACTCCGGTGCGATTCGAGACCCGAAAAATATGTGTATCCACGGCAATGGTGGGCTGGCCAAAGGCCGTATTCAAAATTACATTGGCAGTTTTGCGACCCACTCCTGGCAGGGCTTCGAGGGCAGCGCGATCCTTGGGGACTTCTCCCTGATACTGCTCCAGCAGCAGTTGGCAGGTCGCATAGACATTACGTGCCTTGGTGTTAAACAGGCCGATGGTTCGGATGTGCTCGCGGATTCCGGCCTCCCCGAGCTTCAGCATCTGTTGGGCATCCGGGGCTTCCGCGTACAGGCCCCGGGTGGCTTTGTTGACACTGATGTCGGTGGCCTGGGCCGAAAGGATCACCGCAATCAGCAACTGAAATGGACTGGCATAGTCAAGTTCTGTTGAAGGTTCAGGATTCGCTTCCCGCAGGCGTCTGAAGATCTCTCGACGGCGCTGTTTGTTCATTGGGGTGATCCGGGTTTCGGTGAAACCAGGCTCCGGCGGCTGCGCTCGCGGGCGAGCGCCTGGGCAATTCGCTCGCGGCGCTGACGGCGATCCAGGGCTTTCCTGTTGCGCGGCTTCAGCAGTGAACGTTGCTGCCTGCGTTGATACCGCTCGCGCATGGAACCGGCTCGCTGCTGCAGCCATTGCTTGGGATTGTCCGGCCCACTGCGGGGTGGCTCCAGGAGGATGCAATCCACCGGACAAGGCGCCAGACATAACTCACATCCATTGCACCAGGCCTCGACAACCGTATGCATGCGCTTGGCCGCCCCCACGATGGCATCCACCGGGCAGGCCTGAATGCACAGTGTGCAGCCGATACACCACTGCTCATCGATCACCGCAACCTGTCGCGGCGCTTCGCTGCCATATTCCGGATCCAGCTCGAGCGCCGTGGTGTCCAACAGGAGTGCCAGTCGCTGAATTGTGAATTGGCCACCCGGAGGACAGCGATTGATCGGCGCGCTGTGCCCGGCGATGGCTTCAGCATAGCTGCGGCAATCGGGATAGCCGCAACGGGTACACTGGGTCTGGGGTAATGTCGCATCAATTGCCGTGGCAACGTCCGGTGACTGTTGTTTCGCTACTGGTCCGGAATCCACGCCCGAATCTGGGGTCCGGTGCCGGATTGTTCGATCGGCAGAATCCGCTATCAAGGCGCCAATACCTGTCTGCCGAAGATCAGTACCGCCATCGGCACCGGTGCCACGGCCACAATCAGCATTACCAAATAGGTGGGTGGTGAAAACAGCCGGCTGATGCCCGCCAGCAGGGAGATACCCCCTCCACCACCGATGCAGGCGTTGCCCGGAATATTCAGAGCCACCGCCAGGGCAATGTACCGATGCCGCAGCAGGAATGGGATGCTGGCGCTCGGTGCCTTGGAGACCAGCAGGCTGAGGCGTTGTCCGGTATCCAGGGGTTCCATTTGTTCGATCAAGCGGCTCGCCCGAGCCAGTTGCAGATACTCAAACAGTGATCGCAGCCAGCTCACGGGCAGCAAATAGCCCAGCAGATAAGCGAGGGACAGTCCCAACACCGTGGCCCCATAGACGAGGAGAGCGACACTGGGCCCGGCCATAATCAGTAGTGCCAGCCCCATCTCGATACCAGGGACAAATGGTACGGCAATGAGCAGTACATACAAAATGGTGGAAAGCATGATGATGTTCCGCAGTCGCTCTCCAGAATGCGGCGTCAGTTCCATATCGAGGAGTTCAACGAGCCAGGTACCGGCCAGGTTGGCGCTGAGGATGAACAGTGCCAGAACGCCCAGGCACAGTACAATGCGGCGGCGGCGTATTCGTCGGGCATCCGGATCAGCCGGCATGAGGTACGAATTCCAGTGCCCCGGTCGCGGTTGCGAATTGGGTGGAATCCACCTCGAATAGTACGGAATCCGACATCTTCTGGCACTGTGGCTGCGTCAAACTCAAGGCTAACCCAGCGCCAGGCGGGCAGCAAACGAGTCCACATCACGGCGATACGCCGCCGTGCCGCGCGACAAGCACCATCAGCGTCCTTCCAATAAAGGCCAATCTATCCCTGCATTCCACCTCTGTGAAGTGGGCGATCAACAGGGCATGGTCTGCAGTGATCTGTAACAGCTGAAGTGGGCTGAGTGCGGATAATTAAAATCCCGGCCAGCCCGGCCAATCAGGCTGGACAATAAAAATCCCCTCTCCCGAAGAAGAGGGGATTGGCAGGTTCACTTGAACCGATGAGCGGTGCTTAGTTGAACTTCACCCGTGCGCCAACCACGAAGGTGTTGTGGTCTTCGACACTGGCCACGCCGGTGGGCGTATTCAGCTCTGTGTGGAAGAAGCTGGCATACACGTTGGTCTTGGCTTTGGGAATATTGTGGTCAAAACCAATGTTCCAGGCTTCGTCGTCAAAGCCCTGGGTGACATCATTGGCCTGACTGTAATGTACCGAAATGATGTTATTGCCCCAGGTATGACCGACGCCCACCGTGAACACATCGGCATCTGCACCGGTGACTGTTTCATTTTGCGCGTAGGTACCGGAAATCTTGGTACCCTGGGAGAACTGGTAGCGGGCCGAGCCCCCCCAACGGTTATCAGTTCCCTTCTGGGAATCTTCACCATAGAAGGCGGAGAACAGCAGGTTGCCGCCACCGATATCGGCGTTGACATTGCCCGCCACTTCCCAGATGGAGTCATTCCCAACACTGGCGGATAGCACGGCCGGACCCAGTTTTGGCGAGTCGTAACGAATCACATCATGGCGGCTGAAGGCGTCGTATTCGTTGAAGGTATTGCCTTCGGTCAATGCTGTGCCTCCGTTATCAACCGCGCTCGCGGCGACTGCACCGCCACCGGCGGTGATGCCGCCACCGCCACTGGTGCGCCAGCGCAAGCCACCGGTGAAGCTGGTGCGGCCATGGTAAGCGCCGGAAGGCACCCAATCGTTCTCAGTTGCGCCGTTGCCGGCACCGTCGGTCTGGCCGATGGTCAGCTTACCCCAGTTACCCGTAAAGAAGACATTTGCCTGGCGAAGATTGGCTGTATTGGTGCACAACTTGACACGATATGACTCTGATAACAGATGCGCGGGGCTGTCCAGTGGCGGTGTCGGTGTACGAAGGCAATACTACGGATCCGCGGACCCTTATGCCGCAGATTAATCGCCTGCGCAATGACTTTGGTATTGCCCAGCTGGTGATGGTCGCAGACCGGGGGATGATCGCGCAAAAGACCATCAACACCTTGCGCGAGCAACAGGGGGTCGGTTGGATCACGGCCCTCAAAAGTGGCGCCATCCGCGCGTTGATCGGCAAGGGGCAACTGCAACTGGACCTGTTTGATGAGCGTAATCTGTTTGAGTTCACCCATCCCGACTATCCGGGTGAACGCCTGGTCGCTTGCCGCAATCGGCAGTTGGCTGCCTTGCGCGCGCACAAGCGAGAGGACTTGCTACAGGCCACCGAGAAAAATCTGGCGAAGGTGCTCGCCATGGTGCAGGCCGGTCGCTTGCGCGGTCAGGACAAGATAGGCCTACGCGTCGGCAAGGTAGTCAATCAGAACAAGGTCGCCAAGCACTTCACGTTGGAGATCCAGGACCAGGCCTTTACCTTCACACGCAAGGCCGAAAGCATCGCAGGCGAAGCGGCTCTGGATGGCCTCTACGTGATCCGCACTTCGGTCCCGAGCAGTGCGATGGACAGCGCTGATTGCGTGCGCCACTACAAGTCCCTGGCCCAGGTCGAGCGCGCCTTTCGCACCTTCAAATCTGTCGACCTCAGAATTCGCCCGATCTACCATCGCTTGGCCGACCGGGTGCGCGCCCATATCTTCCTGTGCATGCTCGCTTATTACGTTGAGTGGCACATGCGCGAAGCCTGGCGCGAGCTGCTGTTTGCCGACGCCGAGCAGGCGGCCAAGGCAACACGCGACCCAGTTGCCCCGGCACAGCGCTCTGTATCCGCCCAGCGCAAAGCCCGCACCCGTAAGCTGGATGACGGCACACCGGCGCATAGTTTCGCCACCCTGATGGACGAACTCTCGATGATCGTGCGCAACACCTGTCGTGCGCCTCAATCGGCGTACGATGCAGCCATCTTTCACATCACCACTCAGCCGAATTCCAAGCAAAGGTGCGCCATCGAACTCATACGCCAAATTACCTTGTAGCCAGTACGGCGCACCTTGAGATCAAGCTAACTGCTTGAACTCATGGACATAACTGCTCGAAGGTTCCGGGAACTTCAGGCTAACCCACAAACAGGCATCCATCAATCAAGCTTGCAACGGATCGTTGCTGATTCGTGTACTGCTATTGACCCCTGGCAAAAAAAACCTCTCCCGAAGGAGAGGTTTTTCCGTTCCAGTGAACCTTTACCCTGAAGGGCTTTGGCCTTACTTGAACTTCACCCGCGCACCGACCACCACGGTGTTGTGATCTTCGACACTGGCCACACCCGCCGGTGTATCCAGCTCGGTATGGAAGAAACTCGCATACAGATCGATTTTAGCTTTGGGTATATGGTGATCGAAACCGACGTTGAAAGCCTGGTCATCAAAGTTTGGGGTGACGTCGGTGGCCTCGCTGTAGTGGAAAGAAACCGTGTTGTTTCCCCAGCTGTGGCCGACCCCCACGGTGAACACATCGGCATCCGGAACCCCCGGCGCCAGAGATTCGTTCTGCGCATAGGTGCCGGAGATCTTGGTGCCCTGGAAGAACTGGTAACGAATGGAACCACCCCAGCGGCCATCGGTACCGGCGGAACGCACCCCCTGGGTGTCTTCACCATAGAAACCGGCGAGCAGCAGGTTGCCGCCACCGAGGTCGGCATCGGCAAAGGCTGCTACTTCCCAGATGGAATCGTTGCCGATACTGGCGGCCACCGTTACGGGGCCGAGCTTCGGTGAGTCGTAACGGATGACGTCATGCCGGCTGAAAGCGTCGAATTCGTTAAAGGTACTGCTTTCGGTCATGGCAGCCGTACCCGTGGCGTCGACCGCGCCCCCGGCCGCGGCAACGAGGCCACCGCCAGTGGTGATACCGGCACCGCCGCTGGTGCGCCAGCGCAAGCCACCGGTGAAGCTGGTGCGGCCATGGTAGGCACCCGAGGGCACCCAGTCGCTTTCGGTCGCGCCGTTGCCAGCACCATCGGTCTGGCCGATGGTCAGCTTGCCCCAGTTACCGGTAAAGAAGACATTCGCCTGGCGCAGATCCCCCGCACCGCCGTTTGAGCCATCCGCGTTCTGGTTCGGGCGCTGGGAAAAGCTTCGCGATGACTGGAATTGGGTTTCCCAGTACATGCCCGCCTTAATCCCATTACCGATGTCCTGGGAACCTTTGAGGCGAAAACGCGTGCCCGATGAAGTCGAGTCCACATTACGCACGGCAGACTTCTCACCGTCATCCATGAACACAACCGCACGGTTGACCTGACCGGAGAGTTTATATTTCACCGCCTGGGCGGCCATGGGCGCAGTCATGACGCCTGCAATTGCTAAAGCCAGAATTTTCTTGTTCATCAAGAATTTCCCCTAAATAAT
>Ga0114931_10000939_pt1 | contig 36662 bp, 32 predicted proteins | sample 2SBtaG_FD_89579 | JGI IMG/M metagenome (GOLD analysis project Ga0114931, IMG submission 89579) | Deep subsurface microbial communities from Kolumbo volcano to uncover new lineages of life (NeLLi) - 2SBTROV14_V59a metaG | ecosystem: Environmental > Aquatic > Marine > Volcanic | place: Kolumbo... | reverse complement strand
GCCTCGGTCGCAATCCCGCCCGAGGCGATCGCATTGATGCGCACCTTCGGAGCCAACTCCGGCGCCATATTGCGCGTCATCATGTTGAGCGCCGCCTTGCCGGCGCCATAAGCAACAAACGAGGTCTGCACCATATCTCCCGATCGCGACGAGATGTTGACGATCGCGCCGCCGCCCGACCGTTCCGCCATGTGGGGCACCGCCAGCTTCGACAACAGGAAAGCCTGCGTCACGTTGAAACGCAGAGCCCGCTCGAAATAGCGCTCGCTGGTTTCGAGCGCGGCCCTCGGTCCCGTTCCACCGGCATTGTTGACCAGGATATCGAGGCCGCCATATTCGGAGACAGTGGCGGCGATGAGGCTCTGCAAGTCCTCGCTGACCAGAACGTCGGTAGGCACCACCAAGGCGCGCCGGCCACGCTGACGCACCGCGTCGGCGGTGGCCTCGAGATCGGATGCCGTGCGCGCCGCGCACACCACATCCGCACCCGCTTCGGCAAAGGCTATCGCGATGCCACGACCGATACCTTTTCCGGCGCCGGTGACCACCGCGACGCGATCGGTCAACTTGAAACGGTCGAGAATCATACCACCCCTCCTGGCAAAATACGCAGGCTCGCACGCCCGCCGTCGCAGGCCAACCCGGTCACCGGCAGCCGGTCACCGGCAGCATCCGTCGGCAGAGGCTGGCGACATTGCCCGCAGACGGCTATAGCCTTCTAGCACCGCTAGAAGGGTGCCTCACATGAATCTACGCAACGCCGAAGAGCTTTCCTACACGCAGATCCGTGAGATCGACAAGCGCAAAACCGTCTGCTTCCTGCCAGTCAGCGCCCTCGAGGTTCACGGCCCCCATCTCCCGCTTGGGATGGACCTCTACATGGCGAGGTGGATGGCCGAAGAGGCCGGCCGGCGCTTTGCCGCCAATCATCCCGACTGGACCGTGATCCAGTACCCACCGCTACCGCTCGGCACCGATGAGCTGCCTTTGGCCGGATCGATGAACACCAACCAGCGGACCGTCTATACCGGCTTGCGCGACCAAGGCGAATCCCTGGCGCGGGCGGGCTTCGAATACATCGTCGTCACCAACGGCCACGGCGGCCCGCGCCACGCATCGGGCATCGAGGCCGCCTGCCGCCGCGTTTCGCGCAAGACCGGGGCCGGCATGTTCTCCCCCTCGATCGCCGTGATGCACGCCATCATCACCGGCGCACACTTCGATTTCATCGAGGAACAACTCGGCCGTCCCCTCAGCGACGCCGAACGCGACGGAATGCTCAGCGGCGAACACGCCGGCACCTGGGAAACTTCGTTCATGCTGGCACAGAATCCCGACCTGGTCGAAGAGGGCTACCAACACCTCGCCAAGAACGGACCTCCGACCTTTGGTCCACTGCAAGCGGCCGGGGAAAAGTTCCTGGCGTTCCGGGAGAAACGCGGTGCCGACACTTCCCATAGCCGGGAGGTTCTCGGGGCGATCACCGGAGGTCTCGGCTGGCTGCTCAATACCCGATACGGTTACGCCGGCCCGGCTATCTCCTACCAGGGAACTCCGGCGGTCGCATCGGCGGAAATCGGTCACATCTTCCGCGAACTGCTCGCCAACGGCTGCCATGAGCTGGTCGAAGATGTCACCAGTGGCCGAAAATCAGCGGTCGACGTCCGCAGCATCGCCTCCGATCCCCTGGTGATACAGCCCGGCGTGCTGTCCGGACTGGGCATGGCTGCGGCGGCCGTGATCGCCCTCCTGGTACTGCTCTGACGCGCCATCAGCGCGACGCGATCGCCGGCAACAGGAACAGCGCGGCGAGCAAGGCGGTGAGAATCGCCACCGCGGCAATGATCCCGAAGCTGGCGATACTGTGCCACGCCGAAAAACTCAGCGTGCAGAATCCGACCGCGAGCGCAACCGACGTCGTCACCATCGCACGGCCGGTACGCAGCACTGCCCGACGGCTCGCATCCGCGGCCGATGCTCCCGCGCCACGCTCGCGCACGTACTGCGCCAGCCAATGAATCGCGTCATCCACAGCTAGACCCAGAACCACCGAGGCGACCATCCCACTACCGACATCGAGCGGGATCCCAAGCCAACCCATGGCCCCCACGGTCACCACTACCGGCAGCACGGTCGGCACCATCGCCAACAGGCCCAGACGCAGGGAGCGAAAGAACCCGACGACGAGCACGAAGATCGCCACGGCCGCCAGCTCAAAACTGCGCAGTTGAGTCTGCCGGATCGCGTCGATCATCCGACCGACCACCGCCAGCGGCCCGGTCACCGAGGCCGACCAACCCGGTGGAACCACCCGCTCCACGACTGCCGCCACTTCGTCGAGCAACGCACGCAGTTTCGCCTGTGGCAGCTTTTCCGATTCAACCGAGATCCGCAGCGCCGGAGTGTCGCTATCCACCAAGTCGTCCGTCACGGACGGATCGCGATTGCGCAGCAACCGATATACCGACGAGGGGCGCCCCTTGTCGTCGTCGGTATCGCCCAGCGGCAACTCGTCTCGGTGCAGCCAGCCGTTCAAGCGGCGCAGCACGTCGACGATCGACAGCGATTGACCGAGGCCGTGCACGCCGGCGAGCTCTCGCTGCACGCGGTCGACGATCGCGAACGCCCGCGGCGGCAGTCCGGCACCGGCGGGAGGTTCGATCGCCAGCTCCAAGGTGTCCGGCGCGCGCAACATCTCGCTCGTCGCATGCGCCCAACGTACGACGTCGCTGTCGGCACCGTAGAGATCCTCGAAGGCCACCTCGACCCGGAGACCGCGTGCGCCCCAGACGCCAGCCACCGCGGCTACCACAGCCACCGCGATGATCGGCATCCGCCCGGATCCCGTCACCGCCCGGCCGACGGCATCAAGGGCACCCGACCATCGCCGCGATGTGCCGCCCAGCACGAACCAGGCCCGCGGCGCCGCACAGACCAAGACCGGCAGGGCCGTAAAGGTAAGTAGCAGCGCGACCGCAACTCCGACCGCCGCCAGCACGCCGAAACGAGAAATACTCTCGAGCCCACTGACGCCGAGCGATCCGAAGCCGACCAGGGTCGTCAGCGTCGTCAGGACGCACGGCGAACCGATTTCAGCAGCTGCCGCGAGCATCGCAGGCTCCGCCTGCCAATCCGCCGGCAGGGCCGCGTAGCGGCCCAATAAATGGATCGCATCGCACACTCCCACCACCAACACCAACGGTGGCAGGATCTGTGTCAGACTGTTTTGCGGCCACCCCACCCACCCCATCGTCCCCACGGTCCACAGGACGGCAAGGCCGACACAGAGCATCGCCGACAGCGCTGCCATCGGCGCGCCGAACAACAGCACCAACGCCACCCCGATTACGCCGACCATCAGAGGAATGATGCGTCGCGTACTGCGCTGCAGGTCGGCCCCGGCCACCACGAATTCCACCGGACCACCGACAAAGTTGAACTCGAATCCGGCCTTCTCGTACGGCCGAACCGCATCCCGCAGCGCGCCGTATGCATCGGTCGCGGCCCGACTCGACGAATCTCGCAAATGCACGACCAGCGCCCCGGTGACTCCATCCTCCGAAACCAACCGCCTCTTCCACACGGGATCGTTCAACGCTTGTTCGCGGAGCGACTCTACGTCGGCGACAACCTTTCCACCCTCTACGAGGTGCCGCATCTTCGGAAAGCCGATCCATTGGCGGACCAGCAAGCCGCTGGTCGCCGGTGAATCGACGCTTCGGACACTCGGTCGCGCCGCCATCCGCGTCGCGACGTCGTAGGCCATGGACAGGGAGAAGCGATCGAGCGCGATGTCACACGCGCGACTCTCCCGACAGGACCACACCGCGACCAGTGGGAGCCCGCCACCGAATCGCTCGACGAAGGCATCGAATTCCCGCACCACCGGATGATCAGCTCCGAGAAACGCTCGATAGCCCACCTCGGTGCGCAGCCGCGCCGCCCCGGCCACCGCCAACAACGTCGGCAGGGCCAGCAAACCGACCGTCCACCCTTTGTGACGCAGCGCCAGGGCCGTCCAAGCGGCCGGCTGCCACCACCGATCCCCGTGCGCATTCATCCGTTCAGGTCCGTAGCATGTCGCGCACGCGCCGTCCCGCGCCCTCGTTACGTCGCACGGGTCACAGCAAGCTGGTCAGTAGTGCGAGGGCACCGAGCGGCCACACGTAGAACGCAAAGCGATAAAATTGGTGGCGTTTCACCAATAGCAGGATCAAATATATCGCCGCGTAGCCGACGACACCCGCGATCAGCATGCCACTCAGGTACGGCCCCACCGCGGTCGCGCCCACATCCGAATCCAGGGCCTGCAACAAGGTCGCACCAGCAATCGCCGGTATCGAAATCAACAGCGAGTACTTGGCAGCCAGGCTCCGCTCCAATCCGAGCACCAGCGCCGCCACGATCGTCAACCCGGCACGTGACAGTCCGGGCAACACCGCCACCCCCTGAACGACGCCGATGATCAGCGCGTCGGCCACCGTCATGTCGGCAATGGTCCGGCGCGGATCGCGCCCTCGGCCGGTCCACAGGACCGCTCCCGTCGTCATCAACATCACGCCCACCGGAGCCGGCGACGACGCCGCGCCCTGGAGAAACCGCTCGATGAAGAGCCCGATGAGCGCGGTCGGGATGTTGGCGGCGACGATCATCCACACCGCTTTGCGTTCGCAGCCGGCGAACGGAGGTAGCTCACTCACCTGGCCGAACAAACCGGCCACCAGCGCGACGATCTCGCGGCGAAAGTACACCAACACCGCCAGCATCGTCGCCGTGTGCAGGAGGACGTCGAAGAGGACATCGACCTCGTCGCCGCCGAACCACGACTGCGCCAACACCAGGTGCCCGGAGGACGAAACCGGGAGGAACTCGGTGATCGCCTGGAGCAGACCGAGAGCGATCGCTTCGAAGTAGGACATGGCGTTGGCGACCACGGACTGCCGGCTATGGCGCGACGGGGCGGCCCTCAGGCCGCGCTCGCCTTGGCCACGGCAAAAGCCGCGACCCCTTCTCGCCAGTCGGGGAGCTCGATTCGCGGCTGCTGGATCGTCCGCAGGACCGAGTAGCGCGGCCGCTCGGCGGGCCGCGGGAAATCGGCGGTCGACACCGGCAGGACCCGCGTGGAAATGGCCATGGCAGCGTACAGCGCACGGGTGAATTCGAACCAGCTGGCCGCTCCGCCGTTGACCATGTGGTAGGTGCCGAAGGCCGCGCTGTCGATCAGGCGCGACAAGCCCTGCGCGAGGTGCGGGACGTACGTCGGGCTACCGTACTGGTCGCTCACCACGCGAACCTCGTCACGTCCGCCGAGCCCGACCATCGTATTCGCGAAGTTCTTCCCGTCCGGGTGGTACAACCAGGCCGTGCGGACGATGTAATGCCGCGCGTTGAGCTCGCGCACCGCCGACTCGCCGGCCAGTTTGCTAGCGCCGTAAACGGTTCGCGGGTTGGGGGCGTCGAATTCGTGGTAGGGACACCCGGCCTGGCCGTCGAAAACATAATCGGTCGAAACGTGCAGTAACGGAATCCCCAACGACGCCGTTTCCAGTGCGAGATTGCGAGGGCCTACCGCGTTCCCGGTGAAGGCACCCTCGACGTCCGCCTCGGCAGCGTCGACCGCGTTGTAGGCCGCCGCGTTGATCACCAGGTCCGGCTTCGCCTCGCCGAGGGCGGCGCGAACAGCGTCGAGCGACGAGATGTCGAGTTCGGCGCGACCCAGCGACACCAGGTCACGATCACCGAGGGCATCGCTGAGACTCCTGCCGAGCTGTCCGCCGGCACCGGCGATGAGGATCTTGCGCACCATGAGCTCCCTGTCAGTCCCCGTAGCTCGGCAGCTGGTCAGAGATCTCCGACAGCAGTGGCGCCGCCGCGTCTTTCGGCGACAGCAAGGGCGAATCGGTCGGCCACTCGACCCCCAGGTCGGGATCGTCCCAGCGAATGCCGATCTCATCGTGGCCGTCGTAAAAATCAGTGCACTTGTACATGACGTCGGCAACCTCGCTGACGACACAAAAACCGTGCAGGAACCCCGGCGGAACGTAGAGCTGGTGAAAGTTCTCGCCACTCAGCGTCACCCCAACCCAGTCCCCGAAGTGCGGCGAACCGCGGCGAACGTCGACGGCGACATCGAAGATCTCCCCCTCAATCACCCGCACCAACTTGCCCTGCGGGTGACAGCACTGCCCGTGCAACCCGCGCAAGATGCCCTTCGCCGAGCGCGACTGGTTATCCTGGACGAAGCTCGCCGCGATACCGCCCGCAGCGTACTTCCGCGCGTGATAAACCTCGAAAAAAAACCCGCGATCGTCACGGTGCACGTCGGGCTGAACCAGAATTACGTCGGGCAACGCTGTCGGTTGAAAATCCATGCCGTGGCTCCGTATGACTCCGTACTCTCGGGCGAGACTTCGCAGTCAGAATTCCTGCTCGAGCACCCGCATCAAGTACTCGCCGTATCCGGTTTTCGCTAGCCCCTGCGCCAACACCGCCGCCTGCGCGGCGTCGATGTAGCCCATCCGCAGAGCTATTTCCTCGAGACACGCCACCTTCAAACCCTGTCGCTCTTCGATCGCCTGAATGAAATTCGAAGCCTGAAACAGCGACTCATGAGTGCCCGTATCGAGCCAGGCCACCCCCCGCCCGAGCTTTTCTACGTGGAGTTTGCGACGCTCGAGGTAGACCGAATTCACGTCGGTGATCTCGAGCTCGCCGCGCGGCGACGGTTTCAGGGCGCGGGCAATCTCCACCACCTCACCATCGTAAAAATAGAGACCGGTGACCGCATAGGACGAACGCGGTTGGCTCGGCTTCTCCTCGAGAGCGATCGCGGTGCCCTCGGCATCGAACTCGACCACCCCGTAGCGTTCGGGATCGCGCACCCAGTAACCAAACACCGTGGCACCCTGCGTGCCCTCACCTGAACGACGCAGTATTTCCGGCAATCCGTGCCCGTAGAAAATGTTGTCGCCAAGCGCGAGGGTTACCGGATCGCCGGCGATGAAGTCCGCGCCGATCAAGAACCCCTGCGCGATCCCCTCGGGCGATGGCTGCTCGGCGTAGGAGATCTCCATACCGAGGCTGCGACCGTCGCCGAGGACGCGCTCATAGCTCGCGAGATCCCGCGGCGTCGAGATCAACAACACCTCGCGAATCCCGGCAAGCATCAAAGTCGACAGCGGATAGTACACCATCGGCTTGTCGTAGATCGGCAGCAACTGCTTGCTCATGGCACGCGTCAACGGATACAGCCGCGTGCCCGATCCGCCGGCCAGAATGATTCCTTTTCTCACCTTGTCTCCCTCGCGTAGCTCATCGTCGAGTCGCCTCGCTCACGCGCGAGCCTCCGCCGCCAGACCGAGCCGGCGGCGGGCATCCTCATCGCCCTGAACCGCATCGCACCAGTCGCGATGTTCGAGATACCACTGGACCGTAGCGCGAATCCCGCTGTCGAAATCGAACCGCGGCTGCCAACCGAGCTCGTCGCGTATCCGCCCCGCGTCGATGGCATAGCGCCGATCGTGCCCGGGTCGGTCGCGAACGAATCGCTTGAGATCCGCGTACGCCGCGGCACCGGCACGCCGCAGCGCGCGGCTACCGGCCGCCGGTTGCATCTCTTCGAGCGAGGCACAGATACAATCGACGATCTGGATATTGGTGCGCTCATTGTCCCCACCGATATTGTACTTGCGCCCCGGCCGGCCCGCTTCGAGCACGCGCAGGATGCCCTCGCAGTGGTCTTCGACATACAGCCAGTCGCGGATGTTGCCGCCGTCGCCATAGATCGGCAACTCGCGGCCATCGACCGCGTTCAGGATCATCAGGGGAATCAGCTTCTCGGGGAACTGATACGGCCCGTAGTTGTTCGAACAGTTGGTCAGCAGCAGCGGTAGGTCGTACGTCTCGCGGTAGGCCCGCACCAGGTGATCGGCCGCCGCCTTACTCGCCGCATACGGCGAGTTGGGCGCATACGGGGTCGCCTCCTGGAACAAACCGGTCGCGCCGAGGCTACCGTACACCTCGTCGGTCGAGACGTGCAAAAAGCGGAACGAGTCGGACGCGCCGGCTTCGCAGTACCGCCGCGTTCCCTCCAACATCTCGAAAGCTCCGACGACGTTGGCGTCAATGAAATCGCGCGGGCCGTCGATGGAGCGATCGACATGACTCTCCGCGGCGAAGTTCACCACCCAGTCGGGTCGAAACTCCTCGTAGATTCGTCGCACCAACTCGGCGTCGGCGATGTCACCGACCACCAAATCCAGCCGCTCTGCATCGAGACCCGCCAGGCTTTCGCGGTTGCCGGCATAGGTGAGTTTGTCGACCACCACCACCCGGACCCCCTCGTCGCGCATCGCCACGCGTACGAAATTCGAACCGATGAAGCCGGCGCCCCCGGTAACTACGATTGTACCCATCTCGTCCTCTGGCTGAGCTCCACGGGCCCGCTGAGCGGGTGGACCGCAAGCGCACTCTCCGGTGCGCGATCACTCGCCGACACAGTTAGAGAATTCGCAGCATACTCGAGGTTTTTCAACGCGCCTCCCTCTGCTGTGAACAGTGACATCTCGCACAGCACGCCGCCGCGCAAGCAAGGCAGTGACGGGCGACTCACGAGTCCACCTGGTGCTCGGGGCGCAGCAAGTCCACCACGGTTTTGACCGGCGTGAAGGTCGCCGGGTCGACCTCGGCGAACACGGTCAACCAGTGGGCCATCGATCCGTTCCACAACCCGGGACGCTCGAGCGCCTTCAAGTCGCGCCCTTCCAAGCTCTTGCGGCTGATCAACACCGCGCGCGGGTCGACGAAGTCGTTGAGATCGAACGGAACCCCGTCGCGATTTCGCAAACCGCATGCGATCAGCGCTGGATTGAAGTGGCTGGCCCCGGCGTACACCGCCTGCTGTTCGGCGTCGTCCGGGTCGACCTGCGCTCCTTCCACGATCTGCTTCGTCTCCCGACCATCGCCGCCGCGCAACCAAAACGGACCGCCGCCTGGTTCGCCGGTATTGCGCACGACGCCACATACCCGCAGCGGCCGATCGAGAGCGCGGGCAACACCCCCGTTTGATGCCAACGGGCTCAATCGCGCCAACACCGCACGATCGGCGACACTCACATCCTCGCCGCGCAGCGCCGCCGCGACGATCTCCTGCAACCGCACCAGCCTTCCGATCAGCAACTTCTTCCAACGCAGGCTCTGCGGCCGGCACCTCGCGGGCTGGATATTGTCGATGTTTTGAACCAGGGCTATATCGGCACCCGACTGATTGAGATTCTCGAGCAGGGCACCGTGCCCACCCGGGCGAAACACGACCCGCCCAGCCGCGTCGCGAAACGGCCTGTTCGCGAGATCTACCGACACGGTGTCGGTGCTGCGCTGCTGCGTCGAGAATCCAACCAGCAGCTTGGTAGAACCATCGCCCTCGATCGCCATCCGCGTTTCGAGGAGCTTCGCCTGGAACAGCGGCGCGTGCTCTTCGGAGATCGTGAAGTGCAACCGCACCCGGCCTGCGTCGTCGCGAACCAACTCGACAGCTTCGTAGAGATGTTCTTCAAACGCGCTGAGAGCGCCGTCCGGATACCGGTGAAACGGTATCAGCCCCTTCGGCAAACTCGCCAAGCCAATGCCACGATCGCCGACCAGCGCCTCGACAATCGCTGTCAGCGAGTCGTCGGCGAGCACTCGATCGAGATCATCGCCCCTGGCCCGAAAATGCGACCGCAAATCATCAACGAAAGGCAGCCCGGCGACACCGTCGAGGAACTCGAGAGCAATCTGAGCCGCCATATTCCCCTGTCGCAGCAACTCTTCCAATTCGCTACGTGTCGAGGCCAGCGGGCGCACCGCAAGCAGCGCCTGAAACATCCGCGACGCCGCCCCCGACGCAGGGACGAACTTGCTCAATCTTCCGCCAGCGCGGGCGCGTTCGTAGGCAGCCAGGCAAGCCGCTTCGTCTTCGAGCAGCTCGATCCCGTCGCCCACCGAACAACTGCGAATCAGGTGCGCGTAGGCCGGAGGATTGCGAAACAGAGCAAGCTGACGCTCAACCTCGGAGCGCGGAATTCCCACCGCTGCCAGTTCGCTATCCGTGATATCGAGGGCGTCGCTCATACGAATCGATCAAGCTATCCAGGTTGCGGGCGCGGCGCAAAGCCCACGTGGTTGAATCATGCGGTTGAATCATGCGGTTGAATCATGGGGTTGAATCATGGGGTTGAATCCTGCGGGAAACCCAAGGCCGGACACGGGCGGCGCACAGCTGAAAGCTCAGAACAACGCCAGATCTTTGGCCTGGGTTGTGCGCAGGAGCCGGAGGAAATCCTCGCGATCGATCAGGTGGGCGCCGAGTCGTTTCATGTGTGGCGTCATCGTCTGCACGTCCATCCACTCGGCGCCGCGGCTCCGCAGGTGTTCGACCAAGTGGAGCAAGCAGAGCTTCGACGCTTCGCTGACACGGTAGAACATGCTCTCGGCCGCGAAGCTTCCCTCGACGGCAACACCGTAGGCTCCGGCGGCAAGACCGTCCTCATCCCATGCCTCGACGCTGTGCGCGACGCCGAGCTCGTGCAAGCAGATATACGCACCGATCACGTCGTCCGTGATCCAGGTACCGTCCTGTCCCGGCCGAGCCGTCTCGGCGCACGAGCGGATCACCTGCGCAAAGGCCTCATCGAACGAAAATCGCAGTTTCGCGCGCCGCCTGCTGCGCGCCAGCGAACGCGGCACGTGCAGGTCGCTGAAGCGGAGAATTGCGCGCTCGGGCGGGCAGAACCAAAGCAACGGCAGGGTCTCCACCGGCCACGGGAAGATCCCCCTGCGATAAGCCGCCAGCACCGACTCAGGGTGCAAATCTCCGCCGATCGCGACGATCCCCTCCGGGCTGGCAGTGCGCGGATCGGGAAAATTCACGATCGCCATGGTGACTTTTCCGAGCCGCCGCCCACGTCACCGACGCGACCGCCGGCTCTCGGCACCTTTCCGCGCGGAGTATGCTCCCGCGGAGTATGCGCCGGCCAACGACTCGCCGCCGTCGGCGTCGGCCCACATGGCGGCTTCGTTCGCCGCTCAATCGTGAGAGAAAATCGCATGTCCGGTACTCCGGCGTACTGCCTTACCCTGCTCACGATTTTCCACTCCGCGGTGGCTTAAGCAAGGATTGGTTGTTCGCCCCAGGGGGTTCCGATACCGTACGGTGCGAAGTATGGCCACATCGACCAAAAGGCGCGCGACCCGCGCGGTCAGAGTCGGCACCGCCACGATCGGCGGCGCTGCACCGATCGCGGTACAGAGCATGTGCGCTACCAAAACGCGTGACATCGACGCCACCGTTGCCCAGACCGAGCAACTGCGCCGGGCAGGTGCGGACATCGTCCGCATTGCCATCGACAACGACCACGAAGTCGACGCCCTACGCGAAATTCGCCGTCAGACATCCGCCAACCTCGCCGTGGACCTCCAGGAGAACTACCGACTGGCCCGACGGGTGGCGTCGTTCGTCGACAAAATTCGCTACAATCCCGGCCACCTGCATCACATCGAACGCGACAAGGGCATCCCCGACAAAGTGGCGTGGTTGGCCACAATCGCGCGCGACAACGGGTGCGCGCTGCGGGTCGGAGTCAACTGTGGCTCGGTGGCGCCGGCCTTTCTCGAGCAGCACCCCGGCGACCAACTCGAGGCCTTGGTTCAATCCGCCGTCTACCACTGCAACCTGCTCCACGAACGGGGCTTCGACAATTTCGTGGTTTCGCTCAAGGATTCCGACCCGGCCAAGGTCGTCGCCGCCAACCGCCGTTTCGCCGCGGCCGCCGACGACGTGCCGCTGCACCTCGGTGTCACCGAGGCAGGATTGCCGCCGCGCGGAATCACCAAGACCCGCGTCGCGTTTGAGAAACTGTTGGCCGGTGGAATCGGCGACACCTTGCGAGTGTCCCTGACGCTGCCCAACGAACGCAAGCACGAGGAAGTCGAAGTTGGCCATGCCATCCTCGACGACGTTAGCAAGGGGCGCTTCATCACGGTTCCGGACCTCGACGGCTTGAACATCATTTCCTGCCCGAGCTGCTCCCGTGTCGAAAACGAGGCCTTTGTCAATCTGGCCGAGGACGTGCGCGAGATGACCGCCTACGCTGACCAGCACGACATCACGATCGCAGTCATGGGCTGCAGGGTGAACGGCCCCGGCGAGACCGACGACGCCGACCTCGGGCTGTGGTGCGGCCCCTCCACAGTGGTGCTCAAACGCAAGGCGGAAAAGGTGGGTTCTTTCGCATACGATGCGGTGCTCGACCGCTTGCGCCAGGAACTCGATAATCTCATTCGCCAGCGCGCCGCCTGATGTAGTGACCGCGGCGACCTGGAATCGGTTCTCAGTATGGCACAGTTACCCAAAATGACGATCGCCTTCGTGATCCGGCGTTGCACACTGACGCTCGGTCACCGGCCAAACACGGCGGAGTTTACGCAGTGGGCCAATCACGAAGACGCGGATCATCCCCGCCCATTTGGCCGCTCGATCAGCGAGCGAGAAGCGGCCTTGATCTTGGGCAACCAGGATCGCCTGGTCACGGCGCGTAGCGCTCAGCCGCACGAGCGCCACGTCGAGCAGCACGAGCTGCCCGACAACGTGATCTCGCTGAGCGCCGCGCGCGCCGAGAAGACCGGGCGGCGACAGAAGCGCTAGCAAGCCGAACACACGTCATGGTAGCCGACTCCGAAGTCGAGACACTGGCGCCCGGCGATGTCCGGGCGGCCCTGGCGGCGATCGAGCGAGCCCACCAATCGGTGACCCGGGAGGTCCAGGACTCGCGGCAGGGCGGCGACGATGCCGACTACTGGCAGGGCATCCTCGAGACCAATGCCGCCGCCGTAATCGACTCTCTCGAGCACGTCCGCCTCGCCGACGACTACGCGGTTCGCTACCGCTTCTTCGAGCGCCGTGAAAACGAGCTGCGCGTACGCCCGTTCGTCGCCCGCGCCACCACCGATGTCACCGCCGTTCGGGCGGCACTCGCATGGCACGCCCCACCCGACAGCGGGCCGGTCGATCAACGGCTGCGCGCCAATCGCGATGCCGACCTGCTGTACAAGCATTTTTCGTTCGCCGACAGCGCGATCGGGGTCTTCCACTATTGGCTCGCAATGCAGGAGGTCTGGGCGAGCGCCGACTGGGTACACACGCGCGTGGTCACCGATCGCCAACATTTCGCGGAGATCGTCGGCAGCGCCGACTGGCAGATCGAGCAGGAAGTCGAAACACATGCGCCACTGGTCTTGCGCCGGCCGGAGGGCGCTCACCTGGCGATGCTCCTCTACTCGCCTCTCCACCGCCACTCGATCGCGCTCCAGCAGATTGAAATCGATGCCGGCCGCGGCATCGTCTTCGCCGAGCCAATCACCGTCGCCGCCGGCCCGCGCGGCTACATCGCCTGATCTCAGTCGCTCGACTTGCGCAGCGCGAAGAAGAGAACTGCCAGCAGCCCCACTCCGAGCAGCGCGATCCACATCCAGCTCGGCAGCGAGGTACCTCCACCTCCGCCATGCGACTCGGCCGCCCCAGGCGCATCGACGGCCGCATCGACGGCCGCAGCAGCGGCCGCGGCCACCAGGCAGGCCTTGCCCGGATCCGCGGTCACCTCGAGCGCCACACCGGTCGGATCGCTCGCCCCGAGACCGCCCATCGTCACCTCGCAACAGCCGTCGCCGGGATCGGTCAGCGTGAAGTTGCAGCAGTAGACCTCGCCATCCGACATCGGATCGACATTGTCGAGCGCAAACACCAGCGAACGAAAGGACGACGGATCGCTGGCCGGAATGCTGCCGTGCAGAGGCTTGCCGTGATGCTCGGAGGCGACACAGTCTTTCTTGACCAGCGCGGCGCAACTCGTGTCGAAATGGATCTCGTTCTGCGTGCCCGCGACGTCGACCCCCGCCGAGTCCATACTGACGCAGACCTTTGCTCTGCCCGCATCGGAGTCGCGCCGCTCGAGCTTGAGGTTGACCGTCGCCAGGGCCGGCACCGCCGAAATGGCCAGGCACAGGACGGCGCCGAGAACGAGACGACGCGGTGGGATAAGGAAGTGACACATGAATCGAATCTCCTTGCAGGATGTGCAGCCCGGTGTTCGCGGACAACCGAAGTTGGGCAACAATCAGGGAATCTCAGGAACCTAGGCTTTTGTCGACGCAGGGGCAACGCGTTGGCGCCGCCGCAGCAGCATCATCAGCAAGACCGGCACCAGCAAGATCGCCTGCTGGCCAGCGCCACTGGGCCGCACCGCCTGACAGCCAAACGACCCGTCGTCGCCGTCGAGAGGCATATGCCGCGGCCGACCGGCTCCACTGCGCGCCGGAACCACGTCGCGCGGACTCGGCTTCGCAGAGCCCGCCACGGCGTCCAGATGCGCAGCATGAGGCGGAGCCTCGCCGCCCGCACCGCTCTCGGCCCCTGTAGTTGCTTGCTTCGACGCCTCGGCATCTGCCGACTCCGCCACGTCTTCCTCCACCGGTTCAGCCTTTTGCGGCGGAGCTTGTTTTGCATCGACAGCGGGCGCGGCGGCCGCCTTCTCCGTTTTCACCTTCGGCTTCGGTTTAGGCTTCACCCTCACCTTCGGCTTGGCCGGCACGGCCGATCGCTCGCCGGTTTCGACGCCCTCGTTGTGCTCCGGCGCGGGCCGCGGCACGGCGGCACCGGGATCGGCGGGCACCGGAACCTGATTGCCACCGCCGAGCGGTACGGCCACATCCGGCTGCGGCGCGAGGTCCGCCACCACCGCGGGCGCCGGCTGCGAACCGTCGCCGCGGCCGACAAAGCCACCGGTAGCCACTGGACCACCGCCGGCCGGAGCGGCACCCGGCGGACCGCCACCGGCGGAACCGCCTGCCGAGCCAGCACCGGCCGCACCACCGCCAGCAACTGCGTCGTCTGCACCGCCACCCAACCGCGGGGACTGGACCTGGCTGCCACCACCCGAGGGGTTCCCTCCGGAGGGTACGCCACCAAACGAACCCCCCGAACCGGCGCCCGCGTCCGCCGCCAGACAGAGCCTACCGGCACCACCGGATCCCAGCGCAAGAGCCTGCCCGTCGGGATCACTGGCGGCAGCGTTTTGGATGCTCACGTCGCAACAGGTTCCGGGGCTATCGGTGTCGACCACGAAGTCGCAGCAATAGAGCTCGCCTGACGGAATCGGATCGGTATTGCCGAAGCTGAGGATCAGCGCCTTATAGGTAAAGTCTCGCTGGGGCGAAAGGCTACCGGTGAGGTCCTTGCCGTGCGCGGGATTGGCTCGACACGAGCCGTCCAACATCGTCGCGCATCCGTTTCCGTTCCAGACCAGTTCGTTTTCGGTGCCGGCGACCTTCTCGGTGCTTCTGGCGCGAAGTGTGACACACAGCGTCGCTTCCTCGGAGGTACTGGAAACCGTCGCCGAGCTGATCGTAAGGCGGGCGCCGTGCGCCGTGCGCGGGGCACCAGTAAGCAACACCAGGGCGACGGCGATAGGAAGTCTACGTATCCAGATCTCGAGCATGATGACGCCAAGGATACACATGCGGTATTCGATTTGCCAAAGGCCGCCAACGACTGCCCCCGATGGCGCCGCCCGGAGCAATCCGCGGCGGACTCGGCTCAGTGAAAATCGTGCGACTTGGGCAGCTTTGCGGCCCCCTCCCCCCCGTCCCCGTCTCTGTCCCCGTCTCCGTCGGCGGACCCGTCGGCGGGTATGGTCCGCATGCGATACCCCCGCCCCTGCTGGCGGAGCGAACGACCGGGCAGCGCGAGCTCGCGCAAGCGCCGGGCGCGCACGTGGCGGACTCCCTCGACCACCTGCAGGGGCCCTTCGACTTCGAGCATAGACGATCGCTGGATCACCGACCGGTAACGCTGGAACTGTGCCGGCACGACGACGGCGTTGCTCACGCCGGTTTCGTCTTCCAGCGTCAAAAAGCAGAAACCTTTCGCGGTTCCCGGGCGCTGGCGAACGATTACCAACCCGGCCACCTTGACCCAGGCACCGTCGCACATGCCGGCGAGATCGCGCGCCCGCACCACTCCTTCCCGCAAGAGAGCTGGCCGCAGATAAGCCATGAGGTGGGGCCCAACCGTCATCCCGCTGCTCTTGTAGTCGGCCAGGGTCCGCTCCATCTTCGACATCTCGGGCAGCGGCGATTTCTCGCGCGGCGTCGTTCTCCCGCGTGCCGGAGATGCCCACAAGTCACCGCGCTCGGGCACCGCCGAAGCCTGCCACAACGCCTCGCGCCGGGTGACACCGAAGGCAGCAAAGGCACCGACATGTGCCAGAGCCTGCAACTCGTCGTCGCGCAGCTGGGCGCGCACCGCGACGTCGTCAATGGAAACGAACCCAGACTGCGTGCGGGCTTGCTCGATTCGCCCGGCCGCGTCGCTGCTCAGCCCGGCGACATAGCGGAGGCCCAAACGCACCGAGAGCTCGGGAGTCGCGGGCGAAGGGCGAGGGGCAGTGGCGACGGCCCGGACACGGGGATCCGCGTCGACCGTGCATGTCGGGCGTTGGACCACGGCGGCATCCTCGATGCTGCACTTCCAGCCGGATCTCGTAATGTCGATCGGCAGCACGTGCAGGCCGTGCCGCTGCGCATCCTTCACCAGGGTCGCCGGGTGGTAGAACCCCATCGGCCAGTGGTTGAGCATCGCACACAAAAATGCCGCCATGTGGTGCGCGCGCAGATAGGCCTAGGCGTAGGCTAGGAGCGCGAAACTCGCCGCGTGGCTTTCGGGGAAACCGTAGAGCGCAAAGGACGTCACGCTGCGCACGACACGGTCCGCCGCCTCACCGACGATTCCCTTTTTCTTCATGCCGGCGCGCAGGCGAATCTCGATCTCGCGCATGCGCGTCTGCGACCGTTTGAATCCCATGGCACGCCGCAACTCCTCGGCCTCGCCCGCGGAGAAACCGGCGACTGCCATCGCCATGCGCAGGAGCTGTTCCTGGAACAGCGGGACCCCCAACGTTCGCTTCAAGATCGGCTCGAGCAGAGGATGGTCGTAAAGCACCGGTTCGCGGCCGGCCCGGCGATTCAAATAGGGGTGTACCATCTGGCCGACGATCGGGCCCGGACGAATGATCGCCACCTCGACCACCAGGTCATAGAAACACCGCGGTTTCAGGCGCGGCAAGGTCGCCATCTGGGCGCGACTCTCGACCTGGAACACGCCAATGGTGTCAGCTCGCTGCAACATTCCGTACACCTTCGCATCGCCCTGCGGCAGTTTCGCCAGATCGACATCCTTCCCCTCGTGCTCGCGAATCAGTGGGATCGCATCCTCCAATACCGCCATCATGCCCAGCCCGAGCAGGTCGACCTTGATGATCCCGAGATCCGCGCAGTCGTCTTTGTCCCACTGCACGACCACCCGCCCCTGCATCGCCGCCGGCTCGAGCGGCACCACTTCGTCGAGACGGCCGGCGGCGAGGACCATCCCGCCCGAATGCTGGCCGAGGTGGCGCGGCAACCCCCGGACTCGACCGACCAGGTCGACCAGTTGCCGCACCCGCGGCGAGTTGGCATCGACACCGCCGGCGCGCAGCTGCTCCGCCAGCCGATCGCGATCGTCGCGAAACTCGAAGCGGTTGAGCAACTTGGAGAGTCGCCCCACCTGCTCTTCGCGAAATCCGAGGACCTTGCCGACTTCTCGCACCGCACTGCGGGTCCGGTAGGTGATGACATTGGCCGTCATTGCCGCACCGCGCTCACCGTAGCGCTGGTACACGTACTGAATGACCCGCTCCCGCTGAGCGCCGCTCGGCAGGTCGATGTCGATGTCGGGCCACTCCCCTCTCTCGCGCGAGAGAAAGCGCTCGAATAGCAACTCCATATGGATCGCGTCGACAGCGGTGATCCCCAACGAGTAGCAGACCGCCGAATTCGCGGCCGATCCCCGCCCCTGCGCGAGAATACCCTGCTCGCGGCAAAAACGGACGATATCCCAAACGATCAGGAAGTAACCCGCCAGATCGAGCTCGCCGATGAGGGACAGCTCGTGCTCCAACTGCCGGCGGACACGCGGCGTAATCGCGCCATAGCGCCCGCGCGCCCCGCCGTACGTCAGCTCGCGCAAGTACTCGATCTCGCTGGCGCCCGAAGGAACCGGATAGGCGGGAAAGCGATATCCGAGGTTATCGAGCGTGAACTCGCATTCTTCGGCGATGCGTGCCGACCGCGAAACGACATCCGGGCAATCGTGAAACAGCGCCGCCATCGCCGCCGGCGATTTGAGATGTCTCTCGCCATTGCGCAACAATAAGCGACCGGCGCGGTCCAGGGTGGTCTTCTCGTACAGGCAGGTGAGCACGTCGAGCAGCGGTCGCTGCGCGACCATCGCGTGGCGAACGTCGTTGGTCGCCACTACCGGTACCCCGTACCGTTCGGCCAGAGCGAAGACGACGCCGTTCCATTTCTCCTCGCCGACTTCCAGATGGCGCTGCACATCGAAGTAGAGCCGGCCGGGAAACAACGCGCGCAGGCGATCGACCACCGAGTGCAGCGGCGCGCCGGCAAAGAAGGTTCGCGCCAGAGCCCCTTCCATACCACCGGCCAGACAGATCAACCCCGTGGAGTGTTCCTCGAGGTCCGCCCAGGTCGCCACCGCCTCGCCTTTGGCAGCGCGCAACTTCGACTGCGTGAGAAGTCGACAGAGGTTGCGATACCCACCCGAGTTGGCGACGAGAAGAAACACCTCCGGATTCGGGCGCGTTCGCTCCGGACTGGGAAATGGGCAATCGAGAGTTTCCAGCCTCAGATTGCAGCCGACGATCGCTCGGACACCGGCCTTCTGCGCGGCCCTGTGGAAACGCGGAGAGCCGTACAATCCGTCGCGGTCGCCACAGGCGATCGACGCGTACCCCAGATCGGCGGCACGCCCGATCAGATCCTCCGGCAGCGACGCACCACTGAGAAAAGAAAACGCGCTGCGACAACGAAGCTCGACGTACATTGGGTTCAGCTATTAGCTATTAGCTGTTGGCCAAAAATTCCTCAATCGTAATATCCATCGACGTACCACTTGCTTCCTGCGGCATCGAAAAAGAGCCGATACACACCGCCGTCGGAAAGCTGCACGTCGTAGTAATCGCGGCGACAGGGCCGGTCTCGCCACCACCCTTCTTCGATGCGCCACGGACCGGCGCTCATCACCACTCTCCCCTGACACCGAAAGTCCACACGGCTCGCGCCACCACCCCCACTCTGGCGGAGCGGTGGAGAAACCGGGCGCACGAAATCCAACCTGCCCCGATCCTCGAACACCTCGAGCTCACGCGGCGGCCTCACCGCCCGCAACGCGCAACAAGAATCGCTGGCCAGAGGATCTTGCGCGGCGAATGACATCTGAGTTTCGGGACCCGAAATCTCAAATGTTCCCACTCCGTACGCATCGGGCCGATGCGAGTCGGCGACGACCGGAATGCCGACGCGATCCGCTGCGCCGCACAAGGCGTTGAGCTTGGCCAGGGTGACCGCCATCTGCGCCGGCGCGGGGCCGTTCGGCCGCAATAGATCGAGTTGAATCGGGCGCACGACCACGGCGACCGCGGCGACGGTAATCTTCTCGACCGGAGCCACCGGTGGATGCGACTCCAAATGCAGGCGCAGCAGGGTCAACAACGGCTTGATCTCGCGATTCGGTGCGGCGACGGACACCGTGCGATCGTCGCGGCCGCGGTTGGCCAGATACAGGGAAATCCGCAGGTCGCCACACGCCAGACCGCGCAACGCCAGACGCGCCATCAACCGCTCGAGCAGGGGACGCACGACGAAGAGGAAAGGATCGATTGCCTCGATACCGTAATCGACCTCGACGACTTCCTCGAAATCGAGGGGCGCGACACGACTCACAAAAGGGGTCTCGTCTTCCCCCCGAGCCCGGCGCACCAGCAACGCCCCCCGCGGCCCGAGCCGCGACGCCACCGCAGCGGCAGGAAGCGCCGCCAGATCGCCGAGGGTTCGCACCCCCCATCGAGTGAGCATCTCCCTCAGTGCGGCATCTGGCGCGAGCATCCGGACCGGGAGCGGCGCCAGGAAGCTCCATTCCTCGCGTGGCGGAACGATGGCTCGGCCGCTGCCACTACAAGCCGCCAGGCGCGCCGCGATCTTGGTCGACGCAACCCCCACCGAGGCTGCGAAGCCGACGTCCGCGGCGCGCCGCAGCAGACTTTTCACCAACCGGGTTTCCGACTCGTACAGCGCATCCAATCCCCCGACCTCGAGATAGACCAGCCCCTCCTCCGCCTCCTCGATCCGGGGCGAGTGCGCGTACGCCACATCGCACAACGCCGCTCGTGCGGCGCGCGCGGCGTCCGCCGACACGCAGCGGAAGAGAATGGACTCGTCCACCGCACGCGCCTGCGCCCTGCTCGAGCCCGGACGAGCTCCGCGGGCCTCCGCCTCCGGCGAGCAAGCGAGCACCGGCGCACGCGGTCCGTCTCCCTGCGTGACCACGACAACCGAGCCGCGAAGATCCGGCTCGACGCGATAGCAAACCGCTAGGGCAAACTCGCTGACATGCAGACAAGCTACACGCATGAGCCCGCGACGAGCGCCGCCGTCATTTCCTCGAAGCGACACGACAAACCCGAAGAATCCCCCAGACGAAGGTCCCCTCCCGGCATCTCGCCCCTCACGCTGCGCTCGGGCGTGAGGTGCGTTCGCATGCCACCGAAGACCCGGCGCGACCACAACACCTGCCTTTGTTCGCAGCCGACTCGCAGCGCGGCAAAACTACCGGCCAGCCCGTACCTCGATAGAACGATCAACGCCGCCCCCGATCGCCGGGCGGCGCGCCGCAGACGCGGCCATACATGTCCCGGAAAACGGCGAGCCAGGGGGGTGTCGAGATCGAGTAGGACGGCGGCGAACCCTCCCGCGTCGAGGATGATCTCCGTACTCTCGAGGGCGCTGCGCAGAGTCGGAGGGCGCACCCAGAGAACTCTCTCCAGCTGCGCGCGGGCAACCTCGAGCGACGCCGGATGGAGCGAATCGGGAAAATCGACGATGGCGACGACCTCGCCCTGTCGCGTCGATGCCGCCAGCAACGCGTGCGTCAGCGCGGTCCGACCGCTCGATCTGGCGCCGACGATCTCGCTCACGTCGCCGCGCGGAACACCGCCGCCGAGCGTGCGGTCGACCTCGGGCATCCCACTGCCGAGCAGGCGCACGGGCTCGCTCGGCGCTTGCCCCAGCCACACCTTCCCCGGGAGCTCGAGCGCCGCAATGTTCTGCCGCATAGTCAGGGACACGCAGCCATTTTCGCTAAATTTTCGCCTATGGCAAGCGCGACTCAAAAAAGACTGAGGACCGAGTCCGACTGGGATCGGCTCGGCAGTCGTCTCTATGCACCGTGCTGAATCGGTTCGGGGAGCTACACGGATCAGATGGTCGTAGCCAGATGGCGGAGCTTGGCAACGGGGATGACGGTGATGTCATCGGCGATCGGATACTCAGAGTTCCCAGGGTAAACGACCCATAGACGTTCGAGGGCCAGATCCTGCGTGGCAATGGTCTATGAATATCCTCATAGCAATGGAGGATTTTCAAGGTTCTGACGAGTTCTATACTCGGGGCTCCTCACCCTCAGTTTCATCCTCGTGAACGGTCCGGCGCAGCCGGTGCCCCGGCAAACCCGAAATTCGCTTCGCTCGTAGGCAAGGGCTGCGGCTGAAGGGGTGCGATCAGGCTCCGCGACAGAAATTCTCGACGTAGTGGGTGTTGGACATCCACTACGGTGGCCATTGAGCCAGATTCCGCATTTGGAATTTCGACCGGGGTGGGTGGCATCACGGCCTCAGCCAAGACCTTGAACTTTACGGTACGGGCTGTGCGTAGCAACTGCCCCAACACAGGGAGACCGAACTACGTCAATTGCGACAACCCGGGCTCACTTAGAGCGGAGCGCCATAGCCACAACGCGCGATCGCAGTGGATAATGAGCACAGTATGTCTGGAAATCCAGGACATACTATGCTCAAATCGACAACCATGCGGGATCTCCGGCAGCAAATCGGTCGCGAGGAATTTGACTATCCGGCATTGATTTCGAGCCTGTCCGGGTACGCGAACCCGCGGGACAAGGTCACGAGATTACTCCGCCGGGGCGACATCATCAGGGTCAAAAAGGGTTTGTACGTCTTTGGCGAGGCATTGCGGCGGCGCCCGTTTTCGCGGGAGGTTCTCGCCAATCTCATTTACGGCCCTTCCTTCATTTCCCTGGACTCGGCGTTGTCGTTTCACGGCATGATTCCCGAGCGGGTCGACACCGTGACCTCGGTGACGACAAAGCGCCCAAAGGCGTTCATCACACCGGTCGGGTCGTTCATCTACCGTCGAACCCCACGAGCGTACTTCCACCTGGGCATGGATCGCGTCGAAGGGGGAGACGTGGCGTTCCTGATCGCGGTTCCCGAGAGAGCATTGGCAGACAAGATCCGCGACGACCGCGGGCACGCGCTTCGCAATGAGTCCGACGTTGCGCGCTACCTGTTCGACGATCTGAGGATCGATCGCGAAGCCTTCGCGCGGTTGGACTCCGGGTTCCTGGCGACGATCGCCGCGGCTGCCGGCTCGCGCAAAATCGCGATCTGTGTCCACCTCCTCCGTCGAGTGAAGGGCGAGGCATGAACCGCGCCATCGAAGCGATGCTCGCGCGCTACGGGCGGCACAGCGCCTCCGACCATGTCAATGCTCTACGAGAGATCTTTCAGGAAATCGCCCTTTGCGCACTCTGGAGGGCGAAGTTTCACGAAAAGGCGGCTTTCTACGGCGGCACTGCGCTACGCGTCCTCTATGGACTCGATCGGTTCAGCGAGGACCTGGATTTCTCATTGCTAGCTCCCGCCGATCGATTCGATCTCGATCCCTACTGCGCCGCCGTCGAGGACGAGCTCGCTGCGTGGGGGTTCACCACCACGGTGGAGACAAGGAAGAAGACGGCCGAAAGCGCAGTCGAATCGGCGTTTCTCAAAGCAAACACCCGAGAGCAGTTGCTGGTCATCGACGCCGGCGCCGAGATTGCCGCCGCCGTCGACGGCCAACAACAAATCAAGATCAAGATCGAGGTCGACACCGATCCACCACCCGGATTTTCGACCGAAACCAAGTTTCTGCTGCAGCCGATCCCGTTCTCGGTCAGGGTCTACACTGCGTCGTCCCTGTTCAGCGGAAAGATGCATGCGCTGCTCTGCCGCAGCTGGCAGTCGAGGGTCAAGGGACGCGACTGGTACGACTTCGTCTGGTACGTAGGGCGAGGCATCGAGCTCGACCTGGCCCATCTCGAGACCCGAATGCGCCAGAGCGGGCACTACGACGACGCAGCCGCGCTCGATGAGCAGGCTTTTCGTCGGATCCTCGCGAGAAAGATATCGGACCTGGACATCGACGACGCACGGTCCGATGTCGAAAGATTCCTCCCCGACCCCTCGGTGGTCCGTATCTGGTCCCGAGAGTTTTTCGCGGCCGTCGCAGAGAAGATTGCGATCCTCCGGAGGTAGCAGCCCACCGACTGCTGTCCCTCGGCCGTGCGCCGGGCGCGCCCGATCAGCGGCCCTGGCTGCCGTCACGCTCCGTGACAGAAATTCTCGACGTAGCGGGCGATGATGTCGGTCTCGATGTTGACCGACGCGCCGGGCTTCTTGTCGAGTACGTTGAGGTGCCCCTGCGAGTACTGCACCAGCGACACGGCAAACGTGTCCTCGGTCTTGTCGATGATCGTCAGACTGGCGCCGTCGATCGCCACCGGGCCCTTGACCACCATGTAACGCAACAGCTCGGCCGGCGTCGTGATGCGCACGATGATGGCGTCCGCCTCGGCAGTGAACGAATGGATCTTCGCAACGCCTTCGACCACGCCGCGCACGATGTGACCGCTCAAACGATCGCTCGGACGGACCGAACGCTCCAGGTTGACGCGCTCGCCGACGGCCAGCTCGCCGAGGTTGGAGCGGCGGTACGTCTCCGGCATGACGTTGGCGAAGAAGACGTCGCCGGCGAGCCTGGCCACCGTGAGGTCGACCCCGTTGATCGCGATCGAATCTCCGAGCTGCGCGTCAGCGCAGACCTTTGGAGCGCGAATACGCAACGCGCCGTCCGCACTCTCGACGACTTCCCCAACTTCTTCGACGATACCGGTAAACATGGCCCCAGGATCCAGGATCCGACACCGGGGATCCAGCCCCCTCTATTTCACGAATTTCGCGCCAACTCACGAAGTTCGCTCTGGATCGGCACGGCAAAATCCTGGATCCTTGCCGACCATGCAATCCGCCATCCTCAAAGTATTGACCGCGATCAGTAGCTGGGTCTGGGGCGCGCCCCTCCTGATCCTCCTCGTCGGCACCGGGATCTACCTGACCATCCTGCTGCGCGGCCTCCAGGTCACCGCACTCGGTCACGCGCTCTACCTGGCCCTGGTGGTGCGCCGCGAACCAGACGACCAGCCCGGCGACATCTCTCACTTCGAGGCGTTGATGACCGCGCTCGCCGCAACCGTCGGCACCGGCAACATCGCCGGCGTCGCCACCGCCATCGCCGTCGGCGGACCGGGCGCGATGTTCTGGATGTGGGTCACCGGCGTCTTCGGCATGGCCACCAAGTACGCCGAAGCCGTGCTGGCTGTCCGTTTTCGTGTTCGCGAAGCGAACGGGACGATGAGCGGCGGACCGATGTACTACCTGAGCGACGGGCTCGGCCAACCCTGGCTGGGCTCGATGTTCGCCGTCTTCGCCTCGATCGCGGCGTTCGGCATCGGCAACATGGTGCAATCCAACTCGGTAGCAAAGGCGGCACTCGAAACTTTCGGCGTGCCGACCTGGGTCACCGGCGTAGTGCTCGCGGTGGCAACGGCAAGCGTCATCCTCGGCGGAATCCGTTCGATCGGACGAGCCGCCAGCGCTCTGGTGCCGCTCATGATCGTTCTCTACGTGTCCGGCGCCGCGCTCTGCCTGCTGCTGACCGCCGACCGCATTCTCCCCTCCCTGGCGCTGATCTTCGAACACGCCTTCACCGCGACCGCCGCGAGCGGCGGATTCGCCGGCGCCGCGATCATGATGAGCATCCGCATGGGAGTCGCACGCGGGGTTTTCTCCAACGAGTCGGGCCTCGGCAGCGCGCCGATCGCCGCAGCAGCGGCGCAGACGAGCCACCCGGTGGCACAGGCCATGGTGTCGATGACACAAACCTTCATCGACACCCTCGTCGTCTGTACGTTCACCGGCCTGGTGATTCTCAACACCGGCGCCTGGCAGAGCGGTAGCACCGGGGCCGAGATGACCGCCATCGCCTTCCGCAACGGGCTCGGCAGTGAGCTGGGCGCGGTGCTGGTCGCCGTCGCCCTCATCTTCTTCGCCTACACGACTCTACTCGGGTGGAGCTACTACGGCGAAAAATCCCTGCACTACCTGCTCGGCAGTAGCGTCATCACACCCTACCGCGTCATCTTCTGTGTCCTCGTCGGCGTCGGCGCGGTCGCCGAGCTCGACCTCGTCTGGACCTTTTCCGATGTAATGAACGGCCTCATGGCCTTTCCCAACCTGATCGGCCTGGTCGGTCTATCCGGGATCGTCGCCGAGGAAACCAAGAGCTACCTACAAGGCCGAGAAGTGCGCCAGCGAACCAGCGACATTCGTTGAAACATCCGGTGATCGCGCGCTGGACGATGCCGCCGTTGCCGCCCGCCCGGGATCCCGGAACCACCGATCGGCGGCCGACTTCTCTCTTTCACGCCGAACGGATAGGGTCGCCAGGGTGTCCGCCAGCTCCCCACGTACCCGCGTTTCCGACTCGATCCGCGCCTTCCAAAACGCCCTGCACGACGAACGGCTGCTGGCGACGACGATCGACTTGCTGTATGACGCCGGCGAGGTTTCCAAGGAGCGCGCCGAGGGGCTGCGCGCCGTCCTATCCGACCTGACTGCGACGACGAGCTACATCATCCGCCACCTGGCGGTCCATCTCGGAATCGGCGCCAGCAAGATGATCGTGCCGCTGCCGATCGGCGCCTTTTTGCGCGGTGCGTGGGTCGCGTTCGCCCGCGCCGTGGAAACATTGCGCCGCCGTCCCGAGCAAGCGCGCGTACACTCGCTACCGGTGTTCCTGGTCGCCTGCGTCCCCTTCTTCGGCTACCTCGCCTACATCGTCGCCCTGCGCAGACACGACCCCGACGCCGCCTTCCTCTACGCCAACCACCTTTCGTATCTGCGCTACGATCTACCGCTCGAAGCGGTGCTGCGCGATCGGCCGCGCCTGATCCAGCGAATCGTGCGCCGCGCCGTCGGCACGACGACGCCCGAAGCACGACGCGGGGCGTAATGGCGGCCACAGCGCGCACTTCCCGGCATCGACAACAACCGCGCAGACACGTCGCAGCAAGGCACGAGCCTCAACCGCTGGCAATGTAGTTCTCGAGCTGCTCGATGATGAACTGCTTGTCGCGGATCATCGCCTTGACGACGTCTCCGATCGACAGCACGCCGCAGAGTCGCCCGTCCTCCAGCACTGGCAGATGGCGAACCCGCTTGTCGGTCATCAACGCCATGCAGTCGTCGAGCGTCTGCTCGGGGCGGATGTAAACGACCCGCGACGTCATCACTTCACTGACGCGCGTGTCCTTCGACGCCTTGCCCTTGAGAATCACCTGGCGCGCGTAATCACGCTCGGAAAAGATCCCCACCGGGTTGCCCCCGGTCATCACCAGTACGGCACCGATTTCGCGTTGCGCCATCACCTGCAGCGTCTCGAACACCGTCGCGACGGACGTGACCGAGATGATCTCCGATCCCTTGTTGTCCAAGATGTCGCGGACTTTCATCATGCGCACACCTCCCGATGTCGAAAAACGCTAGCACAGCCCACGCGGGCATTGCACACCGATGCAACCCGCCCCGGCGACACCCCAACTCTCGATACCGCGGCGGTGGTTCTCCCCTCAGTCGACATCGCTGGTAGATTTGCGCCGTTCCGGTACTGTGTCCATACTCGTCTACAGATGTCCGAAAACATCCCCGAATCTCCTCTCTGGAGAGTCGCCTCGACGACCTACAGGTCGGCCCGACGGATCGCCGTGGGCGTCATTGGAACCTCCGTCGTGCTGGTCGGTATCGCGATGCTGGTACTTCCGGGACCAGCCCTCGTCGTCATTCCGGCCGGCCTCGCTATCCTCGGCATCGAGTTCGCCTGGGCCAGGCGCTGGCTCGAGAGCATCAAAGCCGGCACCCAAAAGGGCCTGACCAGTCTCGGCCTGGTCGTCGGCGCTGCTACTGCCAGCAGCCACACCGCGCCGCGGTCACTCGACCCCACAGCCAATTCACCGCACGCCGCGACCGGACCGCCAGACGACCCGGCGGGGTCACTCGATATCGAGAAAGTCACGAATGTGCCCGAGGAAGACCTCTAGCTGATCGTGATGCACCCAGTGGCCGGCACCGTCGATATTGAAGAAGCGGTAGTCGGCAAACGCTGCCACACGGCCATCTTTCTCCGGATCCGACGCCCACGAATCCGAGCCTCGCAACAATAACACCGGGCAGGCGATCCCGCCCCACAGCTCCGCGGCGTCGTTGCGATTGAACAGATACGGCGTCGTCGTCCGGGTGTAATTATCGAACTTCCAGAGGTACGTCCCGTCTTCGTCACGATACGAGCCGTGTACCGTCAGGTGGCGCGCCTGCGCCTCGCTCAGGTGCGGATTGGCGTCGCACATCCGCTGCACGGCGTCGTCGAGGCTCGGATAACGCTTGGCATGGCGCCGCGCAAACCCCTTCATCTCCTCAACCCAGTAGCGCATCCGCTCGCGCGCCGGGCGCTCCACGATCATCCCCGGCGGCGGCCCCAGGCCCTCGATCGCCACTACCTTGCCCACCTTATCCGGGAACGAGCCGGTGTACTGCAGGCCGATCGCGCCGCCCAGCGAGTGGCCGATGATCGTCACCGGAAACAGATCGAGCGGGTCGAGCAACTGCGCGATGTCCAGTGTGTAGTCAATCAACGCATACGATCCACCGATCGACCACTGTGAGTCACCGTGCCCGCGCAAATCCGGCGCGATGACGTGATAGTCGGCGCGCAGTGCCTGCGCCACCCAATCCCAATTGCGCGCGTGGTCGCGGCCACCGTGGACCAGCAACAACAACGGCTTTTCGGGATTGCCCCAGTCGACATAGTGCAGTTTAAGACGCTGCGAGTAGTAGTAGTGTGAAGTCGGCCCGACCACGGATTCGCTCATGCGTCTCCCATAGCCCGCCATCGCAGACACACCAAACGACGCACCGGGCCGACCGCTGCCATTGCCCCGGCACCGGCGGCTCAGAAGCTGCGCGTGACAAACCAGAACGAACCGAGGCAGGTCGCCGCCGCCGAGCCTACATCGACGACCCACGCCGAAGCCCGTCGTGAGCGGCGCACCGCCAGCAGCAGCGGCCCTACCAAGGCCAGCACCGCGAGCTGACCGATCTCGACCCCGAGGTTGAAACCGAACAATGCCGGCGCCAGGCCGACGTTGGTCAGGTCGAGATTCATCATCACACCCGCGAATCCAAAGCCGTGGACGAGACCGAAGGCGAAGGCGACCGCGGCGCGCAGTCGCGCCGGCCGCCGAGACCGCGCCAACAGCGCCAGGTGACAGGCGGTAAACAGCGCCAGCCCGACCAGGGCCTGGAACGGCACGGCGCTGCCCAACCCAGCCATCGCCAGAATCGCCGCCACAGCCAACGGCGGCAGCCACCTCCCCTTGCCCGAGACCAACCACGCGTTCTCGACGCCGACCAGGGCGATCGAGTAGCCGATCAACGCCCCGGCCACAGGCACCTCCGGCTCGATGAAACCGATAACCGCCAACGCCAGCGTCATACTGTGCGCGATCGTGAACGACGTCACCAGCATCACCATGTCGCGAAGCGTACCGGCGAGCAACAACAGCGCGACGACGAAGGCGAGGTGATCCGGCCCGCTCACGATGTGCTCGACACCAAGCGCGATGTAATCGGCGACCGACGTACCAGCACCGTCGCCACGGCTCGCCGCCGTTGGATCGGCGTCGAGCGCCCACGCCGGCGCGTCGCCGGTGAGAACCTTTTCGACGGCCGGCCGCCCCGGCCAGCGAACCCGTACGAAGTGCAAATGCGACGGCGCCACGTCGAGCAGCAGGCTGCTCTCGACGGTGCGCGGACCGTCATCCGGACAGCCGACGCGCCAGACGTAGGCGACATAGCCTTCGGCCGATGGCGTGCGACGCGGCGGTGTCGTCACCGCGCACAGATTCGTGTCCGTTCGCAATCGGATCGCCGCAGCCAGCATTTCCGACACCAACCGGTCGTCTCGATCCGAGCGCACCGGATCGAGCGCCATCCGGGTCAGCTCGAGGCGCGAGACGCGCACCCGTACCGTCGCTCCGGCATCGTCCATGTCCCACAGCGAATACGACATGCTGCGGGAGTGCGCCGACAACGGCGCCGCGACCAACAGCAGCGCGCAGAAGAGGGCGATTCTCAAGGCAGCTCCACCGCCGCGACGACATTTCCTTCGACGCGCAGGCGATCGAGGGTGGCACGGACCGCGTCGTCGCCGGCCCTGCGCTTCATTTCCGCGCGCACCTGGGGCTCGATCTCCTCGAGCTCGCGATGGCGCAACTTGTCGCGGCCGACGACGCGGATGACGTAGACCCCGGCACCGGAAGCGATAGGATCACTGACCTCACCCGGCTCCATCGCCAGAGCCCGCTGCACCACCGTCGGGCCGAGATACTCGCGCACCTTGGCCGGCGGCAGGAACGCATCCGGTAGCGGCGCGATCTGCATGTCGCCGAGGCGAAGATTCACTGCCTCGAAGGACTCCCCACTGCGCACCGCCTCGACCGCATCACGGGCGCGCTGCATCGCCTCTTCCGGCGAACGCGCCGGCGCGCTGCGGATCCACAATACGGCGAGACGCAGCCGACCGGGCAGCGCGAAGAAGTCGGAGTGCGCGGCGTAGAAAGACCGTAGCTCGGCCGCACTGGGCTGGTAGCCGTCGACCGAGGCGACCTGCGCGGCGAGAACCGCCGACACGAGATCGCCGCGCACCCGCCGATCGTGGCGCACCAAGCCGAGATTGACGCCGTACTGCACCAGGAGTTCCTCGTCGATGAGCCGGTTCAACACGTGCCGCCGGTCCGCCTCGGTCAGCGGCGAACGCCGATCCGACGCCAGCGCTTCGACCGCGCGCGCGTAGTCGGCGGTGCGCAGCGGGACACCATTGACGGTCGCCACGACGCCGTCCGCCAACGCCGCGTCGCGCGCCCGCACGCTGACCGTACTCGCCACCGCGGCCGAGATTCCCAACACCGCGCCGAGGACCAGCAAGGCGTTGGTACGATAGGCGCTTGCGGAGCCCTGATCCTCGGCCGACATCGACGACGGGTTCCGAACCGATCAGGGCAGCAGCGCCAACCCGCCGATGCCGAGGTCGATACGCTCGACGCCGCGCAGCGGCAGGCCGAAGGCGTCGACCGCCAGCAGCGGCAGGTAGAGGGTCTCTTCGCCGAAGTCGCCCTGCCCCCATACCAGATTCGCATACACCTTGGTGCCCGAAGCGAGGAACTTCACCAGCTCCGTCTCGCCCGCCGGCAACACCCACACCGCGCTCTCCTCGAGCACGAAGGCCGCTTGCGTATCGAAGATCACGTAGAGATTCCCCTCGGCGTCCAAGGCGACACCGTCGCCGAACAGACCGCGCCTCTCCGCAATCGCCTCCAGGTCGCCGAACCCGGCGTCGGCCACGGCCACGCGAAACAGCCCACCGACCGGGTCTATCAGATCGAGATCGGCGCGCCCACACAGCAGTGCGATACTCTCGGTGGCAAAGTAGAGCGTGTCGCCGCTGGCGTCGAAGGCCATGCCGTTGGCGCCGCCCTGCGTGCCGACGTCGGTCGTCAGAACCGCATCGACGCGATCGCTCGCCGGATCGTAGCGAACGATCACCCCGGCACACGGATCGCTTAGGTACACCTTTCCACCCGGCCCTATCGCGACGTAGTTGGGCGCGTCGAGCTCGATCTCGCCGGCGGCGGTCAGCACCGTGTCGACGACACCCTCGGGCGATACCCGGAGCAACGCACCGGCATCGCCACCACGGGGATCGGCGACCCAGAGCACTCCATCTCGATCGACGGCTACGCCGAGCGGCCCAACCAGCAGATCCCCCGAGAGATCGAGTAATGCAGCATCGCCGGCAGCATTCATCTCGATCAGCGCACCGTCCACGTCGGCCGTGGTGGCTTCCAATCCGAGCACCAACGACTGCCCGTCGACCAACGCGCCGTCCTCGGTCGAGGCGAGGAACACCTCCTCACCGTCCGCCCCGGTCGAGGTATAGCCGGACTCCCGCAAAAACTGCGGAATATCGCCGAACGCTTCGGTCGCAAACGGCTCGTCGAGAACCACCCGCGTCTCGACGGTGACCAGGGCATCACCAGCAGAAACGCTGAGCCGGTTCAGCACCGGAACGATCCCCGCAACCCATCGCAGCGACGCTCTCCCACCGGCATCGGTCACCGCCGTCGCCGTCCGTGCTCCGCCACCCGATCCGGTAACGATGGCGGTGACCACTTCGCCACCACCCCGTTCGACGGCAAAGCTAACCACCACACCCGCCCGCGGCCGACCGTCCACGCCAGTCGCAGCGACCGCAACCTCCGTGGTCTCGCCGCTGCCAACGCCAGCCCCGGGAGCCATCAGCACGGTCAACTCGACCGGCCCTCCGGCACCGCTGTCTCCGTCCGAACACCCGGCGCTCATGCCGGCGAGCAGCGGCACCAAAACCAACCAACCAGCCGTCTTCAGGTATGCACTCATCCGCCCCAAATCGCACGTCGCCAGCCCCCCAGCAAGAGCCACCCCCACCCATCAGCAAAGTAAGCCTCGCGCGCGAGCGAAGCGAGTTCGAGGTGCCTAAAAAACGAACCCGAGCAGGTAGATCCACATACCGGTCACCGCCGTGGCGACGTTGCCTGCAATCACCAACCGGCCCATGCGCCGGTGCGTTGCGCCAAAGTCGCCCGGCAACGTGCGCTGGAAACGCCGCAGCGACGCGATGGTGAGGCCGCACCAACCGACATAGGTCGAAATCGCTATCGCCAGGTGGCCGATCAGCGAGAAGCGAAGCAGCGGCGTGTTGGCGAACGAACTCGTCAGGTAGAGCGCGTCCGAACCGCCGCGCAGGCGGATGTTGGTCTCGAAGAGAATCAAGATCACCGTCAACAATGCCAGGCAGATGCACTGGATATTGCGGTGCAGGCGATGCTCGCCGCGGCGAGCCCGCAGCGCCGAGAGGTAGAGCACCAGCGGGATGACTCCGTAGCCGACGGTGATCAGATCGGTCAGAACGTCCGCCCGCGTACCGAGAAACCCCTGCGGAAACATGGCGATGGCTAGCCGACCGCCGCGCGGCAGAGGTCCGACGCCGCAGTCATCCGGAGCCCAGGGAGATCCCCTACATCGCCTGCCATACGTCGCCGTATCCCCCGCGCCCCGCTGCCAGTCAAGCTGGTCCCGGCGCTCGCCCTTCACGAACCGCCCCCGGTGCGGTACCATCCCGGCTCGCAAATTTTCGTTCAGAGCGACCAAGGTGCATTCGACGGCCGCGTCCGCAGCCGGGACGCGAGGCGGGAGCGGCGAGCATGAGAGGCAGGTTTCGAACCTCGGCGATAGTGTTGGCGAGCTCACTCGGCGTCGTCTTCGCCACCGTCTTCGGCGGCAGCGCCGGCGCGACCATGATCGTTCCCATGGATCCGGACGATCTGGCCGCGAGCTCCGAGGTCGTAGTACTCGGAACCGTCGACCACATCCGTCAGGCGGAGCTGGCGAGCGGTCGCATCGTGACTGTGATCACCATCGATCTCGAAGAGGTCTGGAAGGGCAACCCGCCGTCGCCGCTCGAAATCGTCGAGCCGGGCGGGATCGTCGGCGACCGCGGCGAGATCGTCTACGGAACCCCCTCCTATGAGCTCGGCGAGCCGGTCCTTGTCTTCGCGGCACGCACCGCGCTCGGCTGGCGCACCAACCACATGCTGCAGGGAAAGTTCCGGGTGCGCGACAATCAGGACGGCACGCGTTCGGCACTGCGCCAGGTCGAACCCGGCGTAGCGGTGCTCGCCTCGCCGGCACGGCCCTGGCGATCGGAGATCCCCCTGACAGAGTTGCGCGACGCCACCGAGGCTACCGTCGGAACCAACACCGGCGCATCCCACGCCGCGGGCGACCCGCCGCGCGTCATCGACTTCATCGCCGACGATATCGTCGACGAAGTCACGTCGGAGTTCACGACCCTGCACATGAATCCGCGATTCTTCGGTGCCGACACCGGCCAGCCGCTGCGTTTCGTCATCGACAGCCGCGGCGACGACATCCTCGGTCTCGAGGTCTCGCGGCGTGCCGTCGACGACGCTTTTGCCGCCTGGAATGCCATCTCCGGCACCAGCCTGGAGCTGGTCGACGGCGGTCTCACCGACGACATCAGTACCGATCCGGTCCAAGGAGTCCACAAGATCCTGTTCAACGACCCCGGTGACGAAATCTTCGATCCGTTCAACTGCACCGGTACGCTCGGGGTCGGCGGCTCTCAGTTCACCACGGCCGAGATCAAGTCGTTCGGCGGTACCACCTACCGGATGATCCTCAGCGCCAAGGTCACCTTTGCCGACAACTGGGACGGCTGCTCGCAGTGGAAGGAGTGCAACTTCTCGGAGGTCGCCGCGCACGAAGGCGGCCACTCCTTCGGCCTCGGCCACTCCTCGGAGAATCGCAACGAGGGCAACCCCGCCCTGCGCGATGCGCTGATGTTCTTCCTCGCTCATTTCGACGGCCGCTGCGCTGCGCCGCGCGCCGACGATGAAGCCGGCATCCGGTCGCTCTACCCAGACCCGGCCCCGCTCGGCATCACCACGGCGAGCCCACTACCCGAGGCGGTCGCCGGCCAGGCGTATTCGGTCGAGCTGGAAACCGCTGGTGCCACTGGCGCCGTCGCGTGGACACGCACGGGGACCTGCAACGGCTCTGACGGCGGCCTCCAGCTCACCTCATCGGGCGTCGTCACCGGCCCGCTCGACGACAACGTCGTCGGCGGCGGATGCATCGAGGCAATCGCCACAGACGCCAGCGGAAACTCACATCAGAAGCGCTTCGATATCGCCTTCGTGCTCACCCCGTCGAGCCCGACACCGACGGCCATCGACCTGCCGACGATCGCGCTCCGCAGCGCGACACCGACACACACCGAATTACCTCCGCCCACCCTCACCAACACTCCAGCGCCAACCGACACCCCGAGTCCGACCATTCCCGCGGTCCGCCCCTGCGTCGGCGACTGCAACGGCGATGGCATGCTCAGCATCAGCGAGCTGATTCGCGGCGTCAACATCGCCCTCGGCAGCGCCGACGTGAGTAGCTGTGCGTCCTTCGACCGCGACGGCAACGGCCAGGTTTCCATCAACGAGCTGATCCAGGCGGTACAAGCGGCGCTGGGAGGTTGCACCGTATCGTAATCCGCGGTCGGATGTCTGCGGCCGCGGCCGACCCGCACATCACATGGCCAATTTGTCAGATCCAGCGCGGATCCCGGTCATGAGAACCAACTCGAGGAGCCATCCATGTCAAAAATCGAATCGAAGACCGTCACCTACGGCGCCGCCGGCACGACCCTGCGCGGTCACCTCGAAACGCCGGCCGAGGCCAACGGCGCGGGAGTTCTCGTCTTCCACGAGTGGTGGGGACTGAACGACTACATCCGCGGCCGCGCCAGGATGCTCGCCGAGCTCGGCTACACCGCCCTCGCCGCCGACATGTACGGCGACGGCCGGGTCGCGGCCAACGCCGAAGAGGCAAACGGCCTGATGTCCGGCGTCGTCGGCGACGTCGCCGCCGGTGAGGCGCGCATCGATGCCGCCATCGAGCTGCTCGCCGGACAACCCGGCGTCGATGCCAAGCGGATCGGCGCCATCGGCTATTGCTTTGGCGGTGCGATGGTTCTCCACGCCGCCCGCACCGGACGCCCACTCGCCGGTGTCGTCAGTTTCCACGGCGCCCTGGGTTCGTTTCACAAACCGGCACCGGGAAGCGTCGTGGCGAAGATCCTCGTCTGCCACGGCGGCGACGACGCCCTGGTACCGGCCGAGGATGTCGCCAACTTCAAGGCTGAAATGGACGCAGCGCAAGCCGACTACCAGTTCACCGTCTACCCCGGCGCCATGCACGGTTTCAGCAACCCCGATGCCACCGCCAAGGGCAAAGAGTTCGGCCTGCCCCTCGCCTACAACGCCGACGTCGACAAGCAGACATGGGAGGCAATGCAGGCGTTCTTCGCCGCCGTGCTCTGAGGCCAGACCGCGACGGCCGGACGGCGAAGGCTCAACACCCGTGGCACCGGCCACGAGAAATCAAGACCGTTCGCGCAGGACCCGCTTCAACACCTTGCCCGTGGGGTTGCGCGGCAACTCGTCGAGGAAAACCACCGCGCGCGGCACCTTGTAGCGCGCCAGGTTGGCGCGCACGTAATCCTTCACGGCATCCTCACTGAGCGTGCGGCCGGGCTTGGTCACCACGAACGCCTCCAGTCGCTGTCCAAACTCTTCGTCTGGCACTCCGATCACGGCGACTTCGTAGATGTCGTCATGGTCCGCCAGGAGATTCTCGATCTCGATCGGGAAGACGTTTTCGCCGCCCGAGACGATCATATCGTCGTCCCGCCCCTCGACGAAGAGCCGTCCGTTCTCGTCGAAATGGCCGACGTCGCCGATCGACATGAGGCCCTGGATCCGCGCCTTGTCGCCACCGCCGGTGTATCCTTCGAACTGCGCTTCATTGCCGACGAAGATCCGGCCAGTGGTACCGGGAGGAACCTCGCGCCCATCCGGACCAAAAATGCGGACGATCGTCCCGCGCGGTGGTACGCCGGCGGTGCCGGGCGCCGCACGCAAATCCTCGGGAATCGCAACCGAAGTCTGCGCCGCCTCCGTCGACCCATAGAAATTGTAGAGATTGTCGCCGAAGGTATCCATCCAGCGCAGAGCCAACTCGCCGGGCAGCGCAGAGCCGCTCGCACCGACCAGGCGCAGACTCGACGTGTCGTACTTGCCGATCGTTTCCGGCGGCAGTGCCAGCATGCGCTGCATCATCACCGGAACCACGATCAGCACCTGTGCCGCGTGCTCGGCCACCGAACGCAGAGTATCCTCCGGGTCGAATCGACGCCGCAACACCACCGTACACGAGAGGGTGGCGGCAACCTGTAACTGGGCCAGCCCCCAGGCGTGAAACGCCGGTGCCGCGACCAGCACGGTCTCGCCGACACGGAAGGGCAATCGTTCCAACAGGCCGGCTGTCGACTCCAGGCTCAGATTCTTGGACTCGCGCTGCGCCCCTTTGGGAGTTCCAGTGGTTCCCGAAGTCAGAATCGTCGCCCGCCCCGGCCGCGAAGGCGTCGGCGGTGCTCCAGCCGGGGCCGCGGCGATGAGATCTTCGAGCGTCGTTCGACCGTTGGCATCAGCGTGCCAAGCCAGGTAGGTCGGCAGCTCGGGAAGATTGGGCTCGACGACAGCGGAAAACTCGTCGTCGTAGATGACGCACTTCGCCCCTTCGCGGTGCACGACTTCGACCAGCTGCGGCCCGGCG
>Ga0114931_10000938_pt1 | contig 36674 bp, 26 predicted proteins | sample 2SBtaG_FD_89579 | JGI IMG/M metagenome (GOLD analysis project Ga0114931, IMG submission 89579) | Deep subsurface microbial communities from Kolumbo volcano to uncover new lineages of life (NeLLi) - 2SBTROV14_V59a metaG | ecosystem: Environmental > Aquatic > Marine > Volcanic | place: Kolumbo... | reverse complement strand
TGTTTCGAGAGATGCCGCCATTCAAACTAATCGTCCCACGCGCACCTCTCGCTAACGTGGCATCGAGGTCCTTGATATATGCGGCTCGATTGTCCTCTTTCCAATACGACCAGTGTGGACCTCCTACTACATTGAAGCCATGATTGAGATAATAGCTGTCTCCACCACCACCCCAAAGCCAAACATCGATTTCGTGTGGCGAAGGCTTCTTCGCAATTGCAACTCGACTTTCTCCAGTAAGATCACCCGAGCTTGTGTGAAAAACTGCCTTGAGAACGTAATCTCCGCAACGGATAAATTTGGTGGGAACAAGAATCTTCTGTATGGTTCCTTCCCAGGTTGCGTTGGTAGCCTTTACGTCGCCAAGGTAGACATCGACCGTTGCTGTTGCGATTTCCTCGGAGGCAGTGACTGTCAAAGGAATCACTTCGCCCTGGTAATAGGCATGTCGGCGAAGATCGAGGCTTGTCGTCTGTGCCGAGATGTCTGAGCACTCGCCTATGATCGCCAACCAAACCAGTATTGAGGCAATAAGCGGCATGTGCAGATCGAATTTTAACATCGCGTTCACCTTGAGATCCGATGGGTGGATGTAGCTCTAACTGCCGAGTTTCGGCTCGCGATACCACATTGTACATGACTTGCAAGGGACGCAAACTACCGATTGATTGAGGTGCCCCTTCGGATACGCTAGACTTACGACTTGCGAGCGACTAGCAGCGAATTACCACAGTCAACCAATTCTTCTGGAAAATCCTCGATGATCAAGATTTTTTCATGCGGCCGGCATTCACCTAATCTTTTTTCAGCATGTTGCCTTTTCCTTGTGGCGAGCATTTCGCTGCAAGCAGCGGAGGATTCTTCCAAAACCGAGCCTTCCTACGACTCTCAACGGGTAGGAGACGAGGTGGATGGTCGAATCGTGGTGCCTACGAATCAGGTTCTCTCGCCCGTGGGGCGGCAGGTCGCTTTTACTGGGCGCCCGACCGATGTCGCTCTCAGCCCAAATGGCCGTTGGTTGGCCGTTCTCAATCGAAACGAAGCGATTATCATCGACCTAGAGAGTAGCGAAATTGTTTCACGCAAGCCTCACCGTGGCGGCAGCTACCAAGGCATCGTCTTCACTCCGGATGGCAAAAAGCTGTTCATGTCGTGCATTCGCGGCACGATCGAAACCTTTTTGGTGAGCGAAAAAGGTGAACTGGAAAAACAAGGGCCGATCAGTCTGCCCGCCACTCGCGACGACAACGCCCTGCCCTCGGGGCTTGCCATTGATGCCAGCGGCCAGTCACTTTGGGTAGCACTAAACATGAACAACACCTTGGCCGAGATCAAGTTGTCTGACGGCTCGCTGGCACGTGAAATTCCAGTGGGTAGCGCACCGTACGACGTCGTTTTGCTTGGCTCAAAAGCCTATGTCAGCAATTGGGCGGGTAGACATCCAGTCGAAGGCGATACGAAGGGTCCCGCTGGAAAGGGAACCGACGTGCGCGTCGACTCGCGACGGTATATCGCATCGGACGGATCAGTTTCTGTCGTTGATTTGGAATCAGGGCAAGAGCTTAAGCAGATTGAGGTTGGTCTCCACCCTTCAGGCTTGGCAGCTACTCGCGATCGTCAGTTTGTTGTCGTAGCCAATGCAAACAGCGATACTCTGTCTGTTATCGATACTAATAACGACATAGTCGTAGAGACAATCTCCACCCGACCTGACGACAAACTTCAGTTTGGTAGTGCTCCGAACGATTTAGTGATTTCTGACGATGGCCACACACTCTACGTATCTAACGGCACCAACAATTGCATCGCAGTCATCGATTTCAATCCGCCCCAGAGTCGACTGCTCGGCTGCATTCCCACGGGCTGGTACCCTGCCGGTCTGGTTTTGGACGAAGCTCGCCAGGCTTTATACGTAGCAAATATCAAAGGCGCGGGCTCTCGCAACAAAACGTGGCAAGGGTCTCGCAAGGTGAATGGCGAAACCGTCTTTGGCTACAACGCTCACGATTATCTTGGCACGGTCTCACTCATACCATTGCCAAATTCAGCGGACCTCGCCGCTCACACGAAGACAGTGTTAGAAAACAACCGATTGACCGAATCGGTAAACGCGATGGCACCCGCTCGAAAAAATGTCGCAGCAAAGCCTATCCCGCAACGTCATGGCGAGCCCTCTCACTTCAAGCATGTCCTGTATATCATCAAAGAGAATCGCACCTACGATCAAGTTTTCGGCGACATCGAGCGCGGCGAAGGCGATGAATCGCTCTGCATTTTTGGTCAGAAAGTCACGCCCAATTCCCATAAGCTTGTCGAGGAGTTTGTACTGCTCGACAATTTTTATTGCAGCGGCACACTCAGCGCCGACGGGCATCAGTGGACCAACGAAGCTTATGTGACCGACTACCTTGAAAAAGCTTACGGCGGCTGGCCCCGTAGCTATCCTTACGAGGGGGGCGATGCCTTGGCCTATGCTCCCAGCGGATTTATTTGGGACAACGTACTCGCCCACAAAAAGTCGTTACGCGTTTATGGCGAATTCATCCATGCCGAAATCCGTTGGAAGGATGATCAAAAGACCCGGCGCCCCACATTTCTTGAATGTTACCGGGACTATATCGAAGGAAACCAAGAAGTCCATGTCGAGGCTCATGCAGCGATCCAGTCCATTGCACCCTACATTTGCCCCACCGCGATCGGCTTTCCCAGCATCGTCCCCGACCTCCATCGTGCTGCACAATTCATCCGCGAGCTTAAACAGTTTGAGAAAGATGGAAATCTACCCAACTTCATGATCATGCTACTGCCCAACGATCATACCGCAGGAACTCGGCCCGGAATGCCGACGCCCGAGGCGGCGGTCGCCGACAACGATCTGGCTTTAGGGCGAGTAGTTGAAGCGGTAAGCCACAGCAAATTTTGGAAAGATACCTGCATCTTTGTCGTCCAGGACGATCCCCAAGCAGGTTTCGACCATATCGATGGCCACCGCACGGTAGCGATGGTTATCAGTCCCTACACGCATCGTAATGTGGTTGATAGCACGAACTACAATCAAACAAGCATGATCCGCACCATGGAGTTGATCCTCGGCTTGCCGCCCATGAATCAGTTCGATGCCTCGGCAACTGCGATGACGAGTTGTTTCACCGACAAACCCAACTTCGCTCCCTACGATTCAACGACGAACATTATTCCGCTGGACCAAATGAATCCCGAAGTGGAGGCAATCATCGATCCTCGCCAAAAGCACTGGGCTTTAGCTTCGCTCGAACTGCCGCTCGACGAGGTTGACGAGGCAGACGAGGACACGCTCAACCGCATATTGTGGCACGCGGTACGCGGCCGCGACGACTCCTACCCCGACTGGGCCGTGCTGAGCGAGAACCAAATCGGCGAACACTGAGCAACCCTGCAGCGAGACCACTAAGCAGTAGTGCGCAACTCGCCGGCTCGGGTACCCCGACCACACTGACGCCGGACGTAAACTTGAGTTCCTGCCCCGCGATGAGGTAAGTCATCTCGATCATAAACGCAGTAGCGCCAGTCGCAGGGATGCTAACCGAGGCAAGATACTCGCCAGCTGCTTGCTCGGTGAGTGGCGACTCGGTCCAGTTTGCGCCAAACGTCTCAACTCGAAAATCGCGGTTGACGGGATTGGTCGCTTGCCACAACTTCACAGCAGTCGGAGCAATATCCGTATTCACGGTAATCGAAGTCCCATCTTCTGAGATCACCGAAGTGTAGTCTGGAAGTGGAATTCCAAGATCCAGCGCGGTTTTGAAAACCAAGGCGCCTTCGATGGCACTACTATCGAGGCCATGGTCCGTATTGGGAATGTAGCGCAAATATTTCTCTCCGCTCAGTTCATCGTAATAAAATTTTGAAGAGTCTGGAGCAAAAAACTGATCTCCTGTGGAATTCACGATATATTTCGGCAAGGTGAGCCGGTCGCGATACTCGAAAGGATCGATAATGTCGAGAAGCTCTTGCGCACGCGGACTTAGAGTTTCTACAGGAAGAGGAGCCAGCTGTTGCATGACGCCTTCCACTACATAATCTCCCACCGACTGGGTAAATCCGCCGATGAGTTTTTCAGTCACTCCCTTGTACACATTGCGATGGTGTTTCATCGATTCATCGACGTTCAGAAAGTCGATAACAGCCGGCCCAATGCCCGAAATACGGTTGGGCCCCCCAGGCCGGGCTTCGACTGCAGCGGTAAGCCAAGTCGTCCAGCCTCGTTTCGACCCGCCAAACACAAAGAATTTGTCGATATTGATTGGCTCGTCTAAGCTAGCCAAGTGAGCTTGAGTAGCGTCCATCGCCGCAACCGCGCTCTTCACCATCGGCAATAGCAGCGGCCATTCATCTACATTATTGTCTGTAGGATCATTGTCCAAAAATTTCTTGAACGTCTTGGCAATGATCTCATCTTCGGTGCGAGTAATTTTTTCCCCTGCGAACTGCAAGCGTTCATTAGGGACCATAGGTAAATTGACGAATACCGACCTTGTTAACTTGGCCGCCTCAGTGGCTATTAGAAAATCGCTTCCCGAGACAAAATCGCCGGGGCCACTCCCACCGTTGATAAAAAGTATTGCCGTGTTGGTATTCAGCTGGTCCGGCTGCACAATCGTCATCTTATGGTTCCATTGGTTTTGTAGCGGATCATCCGTTGTCTTCCAAACCTGAGTGACTTCACTCGGGTCTCGCCAAGTCTGCGACGTCAGATCGATGTTGTAGCTAGTGAATCCCGTACCGGGAGTTGTTGCTGCAACAGTAAATCCAGTTGTGCTATCGAATTTCTCTACGTAAGTATCGAGCGCCGTAACTGCAGCAGCCTGTTGAGCCGCGCAGATAAGCATGGCAACACTGAAAATACAACAGGCAGAAGTACTGAAACGATTTATTGGTAGAAGTTGGTGGTTCATCGGATTTTTCCTGGGGCGTTAGAATCTTTCAACGACGGCAGAGTCGTGAGGAAATCCTTCTGCATCAACATGCAGGGCGCAGCGCTTCGCAAAGCGATGCAAATGGAACCACGCCTGAAAATAGGCAGAAGAAGGCGATCAGCGAGTCAGAGTGAAAACCGGCATACGGTTTTCGTGTTGAACATTGGATCGGATTATTTGTGGTGGGATTAAGAGCAGATCGCTCGTCGCCCATTATAGAGCAACATACCGCCCGTGCAAGCAGATAATATCATTGGCCAATTCATTACCTAACCCCAATGAGCGTATAGGTTTCCAAAGGAGAGATCATAACAAACCGTCCGCCATGCGTCCCCCAGAAGGACAGAATGTAGAAGAGCCCCGGGCGTCAGCACGCAGGAGAGCCCTGGGCGTCAGCCCAGATACGCACAGGATTCCAAGCAGATAGCATCTACCTTTCTGCTTTGATAAAATGAGCAGCGGCCAAACTGGCTCACTACTTGTCCGGTTTGAGCCCTACTCCTATGGATTGATATGAGCAAAAAGAAGTTGCAGATTCTTCCGAACGAGGTTTCGTTTTTCGTCCATGCGCTATTGTGGATCGGCCAACTAGGGCTAAATGTTTCTATCGCTGCCGAGGCGGCGCCAGTAGATCCAATAGCTAAAGAAAAACCCGCCGCAGAACGTTCCGATCCGCGCGAGCCTGCCGAGGCGATGGCTGCATTTGTTGTCGCCCCCGGAGTCCGAATCGAGCTCGTAGCAAGCGAACCCGATGTGATCGATCCGGTTTCGATACGCTTTGACGAGGACGGCCGAATGTGGGTCGTCGAAATGCGAGACTATCCTCTTGGCCCCAAACCGGGCGAACCGCCAGCGTCGCAGATCAAGATTTTAGAAGATCTTGACCAAGACGGGCGATATGAAACAGTCCACGTATTTGCCGACCAACTGGAGTTTCCCACCGGTGTGCAGCCTTGGCGAGGTGGCGTATTTGTCACGTTTGCTGGCAAAGTCTCTTACCTCAAGGATACCGATGGCGACCTGCGTGCCGATAGCGAAGAAGTTTGGCTGACCGGCTTTGCCGAGAAAAATACTCAGTTGCGAGCCAACCATCCGACGCTTGGGCTGGATCGAAAAATCTATGTTGCCAACGGCCTGCGTGGCGGAGAAGTCGTCTCCACGCAGCACCCAGACGCAAAACCACTTGATATCCGTAGCAATGACATTCGCTTCGATCCGATGACACGAAGCTACGAAAAAGTTGCTGGGCGTTCGCAGTTTGGCATGGCGCTCGACGATTTTGGCAATCGGTTTCTTTGCAGCAATCGCAATCCGCTGATGCACGTGGTGATCGAAGACCGCTATACAGCTCGCAATCCGAGCTACGCTTTACCTGCCGCCGTCGACGACGTGGCTCTTGCCGGCGAAGAGTCGCGAATCTATTCGATAGGTCGATCATGGACGACGTCGCTGCAACACGCAGGCCAATTTACTGCCGCTTGTGCTGCGACGATCTATCGGGGCGATGGCCTGCCGGCTGAGATGCTTGGCAACAGTTTTACTTGCGACCCGACAGGCAGTTTGGTACATCGAGAGATTTTGCAGCAAGCAGGAGCAACCTTTCGTTCGTGTGCCGCACGCAAGGGCGTCGAATTTTTGGCGTCCAAAGACGAATGGTTCCGGCCTGTCGACTTGAGGGTGGGCCCTGATGGGGCGCTCTATGTCGTTGATATGTACCGAGCGGTCATCGAACACCCGCAGTTTATGCCGACGGAGTTGCAGCGTCGGCCTGACTTGCGTAACGGTGACGATCGCGGCCGAATTTATCGACTCGTGGCTGATGATTCCCAAAGTCGATCTCCCGTGCCTCCGTTGGCGAGTGCGACGAATCAAGAATTGGTAAAACTTCTAGAAGAAAAAAATGCTTGGACTCGCGAGACGGCCGCTCGCCTCTTACTGGAGCGAGAAAAACTCGGTGTTTCCGAGGAACTTGAGACAGTAGCCAAAAAATCGAAATTACCTGCCGCCCGGGTAGCGGCACTTCGAATTCTAGCTAGCGCAAATGCGATCTCGCTCGCGACGATAGAAAAATCGCTTGCGGATTCGCATCCTGGCGTGCGGCATCAAGCCGTAGTCCTCGCCGAACGCTGGATTGCTGATACCGAATCGCTAAGAAGCGAAGTTCTATCACTTAGCCACGACTCTGACCCAAGAGTCCGCTTTCAGGTGGCACTTAGCTTGGCACCCATCGAAGGCAAAGCAGAAATTGATGCCCTCAAGTACATAGTAATTTCAGGAGCTGAAGATATTTGGACGCGTCGCGCGGTTGCCCTCTCGGTCGCAGACTCGGCTGCCGATCTTCTCCGAGCCATTCTTGCCGATCCTGCTTGGCGTGTCGATGAAATTTCAGCGGGAGAGAAACAGTTGATCGTCGAAGTTACCGAGCTGGCTGGAAAAACCGCTGGAGCTGAGCAGCAACTTGAGATCGCGCGCGAGTTGGGCAAGCTCCCACCGAACGAGCAAGTCGAGCGTCTCCAGCAGGTTGTACTTACTGCGTTATCTCGAAGAGAAACATTGCGCAGCGCGCTCTCCGGCCTTCCAGACGGCGACGCGACGCGGGTTGCCGTGCGAAAGATATTTGGCGCCGCTAAAAAATTGGCTGACAACAGCGATGCCAGCCCAGTACGCAGACTCGAAGCCGTCGAATTGTTAAGCTACGACCCTGAGAGTTTAGCTTTACTAACAGGATTGGCCTTTGACGAGTCAAACCTAGCGGTGCAATTGGCAGCCATCGACGCGTTATCGAACCACAGCGAAGTAAAACCTTGGCAGATTTTACTTGCCAAGTTTCCTTCACTCATGCCCGTGGTTCGCAACCGAGTCTTAGGAGCTGTTGTTAGAAATGCAAAACGAGCGGCCCTACTGCTTGATGCCGTGGAACGCGGCGACATTCTGCCAACCGACATTAACCGTGTGTCGGCAGACTTACTACGTCGACATCGCGACGCGACAATTCTCTCCCGGGCAAACAAAATTCTACCGCCAGCAGTGCCTGAGGATCGCCAAGTAGTACTGGCCGACTATCAGGCGGCTCTAACTTTGCCATCAGACTCGGCACGAGGTCGCGAGGTCTTCCGCAAGCAATGCGCAACCTGTCACAGCGTGGCCGGCGTAGGTGTGCAAGTTGGCCCTAATATAGGCGACAATTACGCCAAAACGCGGCAACAACTGCTTACCGATATCTTACAGCCAAATCGAGCGATCGACAACAATTACGTCGGTTACGTAGTTGTCACCGACGACGGCCGCACGCTCAGTGGTTTACTTACCTCCGAGAGTGCGACGAGTCTTACTCTTTTGCAAGAGGAGAACAAACAAGTTGCGATTTCTAAATCAGAAGTTGAAGCCATTAAAGCCACCGGGCTATCGTTGATGCCCGTTGGACTAGAAAAGAACATCTCCCACCAAGACATGGCAGACTTGCTCTCCTTTCTAAAAAATTGGCGATATCTCGACGGACTTACGCCATATTCAGATGAAACAGTGAAGAAGTAGCAGAAAAAAATCTCACGCAGAGCCGCCAAGACGCAAAGGAAATTGAAAATGAAAAATTCCAAGCAAGTTCTAACAACAGATTGCTTCCGGATACCAGCTTGCACGAAACTGCTCAGTAGCCAGTATTTTTTTCGCTCTGCGTCTCTGCGTCTCTGCGTGGGTGTTTTCCTGCAGCAAAAGCTGATCGTGACAGCCCTAACTGGAATCTGCTTGGTGCTGTTCGCAATAAGTGTATCCGATGGCAATGACGAAACGAAGACGTTCCGAGCCGGTGCTTTCGCCATGGACATCTCACCAGTAGAGCTTCCCGTCATTGTCAACGGCGGTATGTCCGCGCGACCAGGTGAGAAAGTGCTCGACCCGCTCCACGCACGCTGTCTGGTACTCGACGACGGAACTACGTCTGACGAATCAGGGCAAATCGCGATTGTCGTGGTCGACAGTTGTATGCTCCCCCGGCAACTGCTCGACGAGATCAAGGAACTAGCCAGCACGGTAACGAAGATCCCGCCAAACCGAATGTTAATTTCAGCAACTCATACCCATTCTGCACCCGCAGCGATGGGCTGCTTGGGTAGCGACAGAGACGATCGCTACTGCCATTTTCTCGCGCCTCGGATCGCTCAGGGGATTCAGCGCGCTCAGAAGAACTTGGTGCCCGCAAAGATAGGTTGGGCTGTCGGACGCGACGAGAAGAATGTCGCCTGCCGACGTTGGCGAATGAAGCCCGGTACGGCTCCCACAAATCCCTTTGGCGGAACCACCAACGACCAAGCTCAGATGCACCCCGGTACAGGAAACAAAAATGCAATCGAAGCAACGGGTCCAGTCGACCCGACGGTGACGCTACTCTCGTTACAAACACTCAACGGTCGTCCTCTGGCGTTGTTGGCAAACTATTCGATGCACTACGTAGGCTCGCCTGCCATCTCGGCAGATTACTTTGCCGTTTTCTGTAATAAGGTGACCAAGCTTGTCGACGGCGAGTCGGTCGATCCTCCCTTCATGGCGGCACTTTCTAATGGCACAAGCGGCGATACCTGGCTGATGGATTACTCAAAAAAAGAACGACGCAAGTACGACATCAACAGCGTAGCTACCGACGTCTCGAATGCGGCCTTCGAAGCCTATCAAAAAATTGACTACCAAACCTGGGTACCGATCGTGATGGAGGAACAGCTCTTAACCCTCGATGTCCGTCTTCCGTCAGCAGAAGAAGTAAACCGGGCGAAGAAGGTGTTAGAAAATCTAGACGGGAAGCCGCCCAAAGCGGTTAGCGATGTTTACGCTCGCGAAACAGTGTTGTTAAGCGAGATGCCCACGACACGCGAGTTGAAGATTCAGGCCATCCGCTTGGGCGAAATGGGCATCGTCGGCATTCCCAATGAAGTATTTGCTAGCACGGGAGTTGCGGTCAAGGCAGAAACACCCCTGCAACCAACGATGAATATCAGCCTAGCAAACGGCAGCGAAGGATACATTCCTCCTCCCGAGCAACACAAGCTCGGAGGATACACTACTTGGCGAGCCCGTACGAGTTGCTTAGAGCTGCAGGCCGAGCCCAAGATACGCGCCACAGCCTTGGAATTGCTCAACCGAGTCGCGGCAGCGAAGCCATAAGCAAATGACGAATTCTAAAATACCCAAATCTGAAAAAACGCAACGTGAGAACTGCGAGTATTTGCCTGAAATACCGTATTTTTTGGCCCATCTCTGGAAAAAGGGCGTCATTCGTACTTTGCCTTAGCAGCCTGTTAATTTTGTCAATTCGTGGGCAGGAACACCGCTACTTGCTCCGGCCAGCGGTTTTCTTGGGTTAAGGCCGGATGACCATATGTCCAATTAATTTGGAGATTTTTGGTTACAGCTTGGCCAATAGTTTAGTAGCCGTATTGCACTTGTCCGGCAACCCGCATCGCATACGTGGAAATCGATTTGCTGTGATGTGCCATAAAGAGTAAAATACATCACCTGTTTTTTTCGCAAAATTCGCGTCCATGCATGGAAATCATTGGACTCGCATGGGCTGTTTGGGTTTCGCGTAACCGGACTACGATTCTTTAATGAGTGCTTGAGTTTTAAGAATGCTAAAGAGAGTGAAATGCTTGTTCATGCCGCTCGCATTGAGTAGCGCGATCTTAGGATTGCAGGGAGCAAATGCAGCAGAACATAATAACGCATCTGTCGATTTCAGTCGTGATATTCGGCCGATCCTCTCAGACAATTGTTACTTTTGCCATGGTCCGGATGCGGAGAGTCGGGAAGCCGATTTAAGGCTTGATGTCCGCGAGGGTGCTCTAGCCGATCTTGGCGACTATGCCGCGATAGTCCCAGGGAGTGCTGCCCAGAGCGAGATGCTGATTCGCCTCACCTCCGAAGATGCCGACGAACGAATGCCCCCGCCCGACTCGGGCAAGGAAGTTTCATCAGAACAAATCGAGTTGATTAGTCGCTGGATCGATCAAGGAGCTGATTGGCCACAGCATTGGTCGTTTGTGCCACCAGTACGAAGCGACTTGCCCGAAATCTCCGATCAAGATTGGCCAAACAACGAGATCGACTATTTTGTCTATGCCCAACTAGCGGCCAACAACCTAAAGCCTTCACCTCGGGCTGATCGACGTACTCTTGCACGCCGCTTGTCCTTCGACCTGACGGGGTTACCGCCCTCGCTCCAGGAACTACATAATTTTTTAGAAGACAAAAACGCCGGGGCTTACGAACGTCTCGTCGATCGTTTGTTAGCCTCGCCCCGGTTTGGCGAACGTATGACACTGGCCTGGCTCGACCAAGCACGCTACGCCGACACCAACGGTCTTTCGATCGATGGGGGCCGAGATATGTGGCTGTGGCGCGACTGGGTCATCGACGCTTACAACAAAAACATGCCCTTCGACCAGTTCGTTGTCGAGCAACTTGCCGGCGACCTGCTTCCCGGGGCAACGGTCGACCAGCAAGTTGCCACCGGTTTCAACCGCAATCATATGATCACCCACGAGGGCGGCACGATTCCAGAAGAAAACCTGGTGAACTACGCCGTCGACCGAGTCAAAACAACCGCCGAGGTTTTTCTCGGACTCACCATGGGCTGCGACCAGTGCCACGATCATAAATACGACCCACTTACTCAGAAAGATTTTTACAGCTTCTTTGCCTACTTCAACACACTGAGCGACAAGGGACTCGATGGCGATCGCGGAATAGATGCCGAGCCGAAGATCAGAGCCACCACGGTTCTGCATCTCGAGGAAACCGATAAAATCAAGAAGCACTTGGCCAAAATTGAGGAAACGCTCAGCCGGCCTCTCGCGAGCCAGCAAGATTGGGAAAGAATAGCCCTGGAGGAGCTAGAGAGCCGAGGCAGAGATTTTCAACTCCATGAGCTGGAGACGCTTGAGATATCGACACCCAATCGGGCGGTTCCCAAGCTGGCTGACGATGGCTCCGTCCTTTCGCTCGATAGCGGCTCTCGCTCGCCATCTCTCCTTTTGAAAGCAGACGGGGCCCAGATTACGGGCCTACGCATCGAATTCTATCCCCTTGCCGAGTTACCAGGGGGCGGTTTAGGGCATGGAAACAGCAAAGGTTTTGAGGGAAGTTTCATCCTCACAAGTTTTTCGGTCTCAGCCGACGCGATTCCTTCCCGGCAAGTCGATCTGAATAAGCAGATTCCTATCGCCAGCGTGACCGCGAGCAACTCTCACTCCGACTACCCGCCGCTCGATTGTCTCGATCCTCGCGATTTCAACGGTTGGTCGCCTCATCCTCACAACGACTCCGAGCAGCATATTACATTTACTTTTGACCAACCGCTCGATACTACCAAAAATCCCTACATCACAACACTAATGATCTGGGGCGGCGGCGAGTTTGGCGGCGGTGCAGCTCTGACTCCTGGTCACTTCCGAGTCTACGCAATTACGGGAGTCGACGACGGTACAAATCTTCCCGAGGACGTACAGACAATCCTCCGCAAGGAGCCGGCCACACGAAGTAACGACGAGCTGCAATATTTGCAAAGTTACTATGCGACGATCGCCCCCGAATTTGCGAACCTGCGGTACGAACGCGATAACCTCAACGATCGCCTCGCGGTGATGAGTTCGCCTCATCAGGTCATGGTCATGAATACGGCACCCAAGCCTCGCGAAACCCACATTCTCAACCGCGGCCAGTACGACCAGCCGCGCGAGACCGTCGCGCCCAACGTACCCGAATGTTTACCTTCGCTGCCAGAAGGCGCCCCAGAAAACCGATTGGGATTGGCCCGCTGGCTCACCGAACCAAATCACCCACTTACTGCCCGAGTCGCCGTCAACCGCATCTGGCAGCAGTTTTTTGGCGTGGGAATTGTCTCCACCTCGGCCGATTTCGGTTCTCAGGGTCAGCCGCCCAGTCACCCGAAATTGCTTGACACCTTGGCTGTTGACTTCGTCGAAAGCGGTTGGGACGTTAAACGGCTGGTCAAAAAAATCGTACTCTTGGCGACCTACCAGCAATCGTCGCACGTCTCGCCCGATCTGTTACAGCGAGACCCGAAAAATCGCTTACTTGCCCACGGGCCCCGGTTTCGTTTGCAGGGAGAATTTGTCAGAGATTCAGCGCTGCAGATCAGCGGTCTGCTGGTCAATCGGATTGGCGGTCCTAGTGTCAAACCGTATCAACCACAGGGGCTATGGCGCGAGATCAGCCATTTCGGCAGCAGCCCGGCCACGGCACAGGTCTTCGTTCAGGACCACGGCGAAAAACTTTATCGACGCAGCATGTACACGTTTTGGAAGCGTACCGTGCCGCCCCCTTCGATGGTCAGTTTCGATGCACCCAATCGCGAACTTTGTACGCTTCAACGTGCCATCACCAACACGCCACTCCAGGCATTGGTGTTGCTGAACGATCCCCAATTTGTCGAGGCGAGTCGCGCGCTGGCCGAAAGGATGATCAAACACGAGTCGGCCGATAACAACGACCGCATTGCATTCGCCTTCGAGTTGGCTACGTCTCGCATGCCGAATGCTGCAGAGCTAGAGATACTCGCAGACGCGTACCATCGCGCACTCACAGATTTTCGTAACGATCCTAAACGGGCCCTTGCCTACCTACAGGTTGGCGAATCAGACCGTGATAGCAAGATCGATCCCGTCGAGCATGCTGCCTGGGCCAGCGTAGCCAGCATGATTCTGAATCTCAGCGAGACGATCACCAAAGGATAACGGCAGATATCACCATGAACTTTCAAGAGCAATATCGGCAACGTCTCACCAGACGAGCTTTTTTACAAAATAGTTCCCTTGGAGTAGGCCAAGCTGCACTAGCAACTTTACTTGCAGGCAACTCACTCACAAGCCTATCCCCGCTGCAAGCTGCGGTATCTCCGACCTCGGCACCTAAATCAAAAGGCCTCCCCGGTTTACCCCACTTCGCACCCACCGCGAAAAGCGTCATCTACCTCTTTCAGTCAGGCGGCCCCTCGCATGTCGATCTTTTCGACCACAAGCCGAAGCTCCAGGCACGTCATGGCACTGAATTACCCGATAGCGTCCGTGGCGATCAGCGTGTCACCGGCATGACTTCGGGGCAGGCGAGTTTTCCCGTTGTGGCACCCTTCTGGAATATGACTCGCTGCGGTGAGGTAGGTACTTGGGTCAGCGACTTGCTACCGCATACTCAAAAAATTGTTGACGACATCACGATCGTCAAGACGATTCACACCGAGGCTATCAACCACGACCCGGCGATAACTTTTATCAACACCGGTTCGCAACAAATGGGACATGCCAGTCTTGGAGCATGGCTCAGCTATGGCTTGGGCAGCGAAAACGAAAATCTTCCCGCCTATGTTGTGTTGCTTTCGCAAGGCAGCGGCAAGAATCCGGGGCAACCGTTGTTTTCACGACTTTGGGGCAACGGTTATCTTCCGTCGAAACACCAAGGGGTGCAATTACGCCCAGGTTCCAATCCAGTCCTCTACTTACCGAATCCGCCCGGAGTGACCGCTGCTCAGCGCCGGCAACAACTCGATGACTTAGCGGCGCTGAACCGTTTGCAGGCACGCGAAGTAGGCGACCCCGAGATCAATGCTCGCATCGCAGCTTACGAAATGGCATTCCGCATGCAAACCTCGGTGCCAGAGCTAACCGACCTGAGCAGCGAATCGGAAGCAACAATCCAGCGCTACGGCCCCGAAGCAAAAAAGCCAGGCAGTTATGCCGCCAATTGTTTGCAGGCTCGTCGTATGGTCGAACGGGGCGTCCGCTTCGTGCAGTTGTTTCACCGTGGTTGGGACCAGCACGTGGCGATCAAAGAGCAGTTGCCCGCCCAGTGCCAAGATGTCGATCAAGCCTCGGCAGCGCTAGTGCAAGATTTGAAAGAGCGGGGCCTGTTGGATGAAACGCTCATCATCTGGGGTGGTGAGTTTGGTCGAACCGTTTACAGCCAAGGGGAAATCGGCGGCCCCAGTGCCGGACGTGACCACCATGGCCGTTGTTTCAGTGTCTGGATGGCCGGCGGCGGTGTCAAGCATGGGTTAGAATACGGCCAGACTGACGAATTCTGCTACAACATCGTCGAAAACCCAGTGCATATCCGTGACCTCAACGCCACGATCCTCCACTGCCTGGGAATTGACCATCGTCGCCTCACTTTCAAATTCCGCGGTTTAGATCAGCGTCTCACCGGCGTAGAAGAAGCCAACGCAGTCCGCGACATTCTTATCTAAAGCAGGTGTTCGTTCCAAAAAGTCTCGCAAACAAAAAACAGTTTCGTTCGTGCTGTCGGCCACGAAGCTCCCTGCAGAGAAATCGCCATCTCAGAGAAAGTGGAATGCACAGAAGGTCGAAAGTCTCTCGCAAGGCAGCAGAAACCAATCCTAGCAACCTGACGCAGAATCAGTAGAATGGCAGTCCGTAAGCGATCTGCTTTCTCGTTCACGGCATAGGCACTCAGGAGATAAAGATGAATAAGAAATCTTTGCTAGCGATATTTAGTTTGCTGCTTTTTACAGTTGCTCCTTGTTCTCTCTCCTGGGCCGCTGAAGCACCGTCCTATCAACAACACAAAAATATTATTTATGCGGAGATACATGGAATAGGTTTGTTGTTAGATGTCTTCACTCCTACGGGCCCAACAAATGGAATTGGGATCGTTGACGTCGCAAGTGGTGCCTTTCATTCAGATCGAGGAAAGATCAGAGACCATAAGCGGGCCGGCATGTTCGATACCTTCTGTGGCAAGGGTTACACCGTCTTCGCGATCCGACCCGGCTCGGTCACCAAATTTGGTGCCCCTGAGATGATCGGAAATCTTAATCAGGGTGTCTCTTGGGTGATCAAACATGCCGAAAAGTACAAGATTGATCCTAAACGCCTAGGACTGTTGGGAGCTTCTGCAGGAGGTTACCTGGCCTGCCTCGATGCAGTCACTTCCGAAGCAGGCAGCCCGGCTGATAATTTCGAAGCCGTCGGCGTCTTCTTTCCTCCGACCGACTTTTTGGACTATGGACCAGTACACATCAAGGTTCGCACCGATCCGTTTCTGGGGAAGACGGTCCGAGCGCTCCTCTTCCGCGATGGCTTTGATGACCTGACCGACGAGGAAATTGAAAAGAGGATGATAAAATACTCTCCTGCGCGTCGTGTCACTTCCAAGTCGCCGCCATTCCTCTTCATTCACGGCGATACCGATCCGCTGGTGCCCCTTCAGCAATCCGAGACCATGGTTGCCGCTCTGAAAGATGCCAACGTGCCTGCCGAGTTAATCGTCAAGCCCGGCGGCGGGCACCCCTGGCCCACGATCGCAGAGGAAGTGCAAATCATGGCCAACTGGTTTGATAAGACGTTTGGAATCGAGGCCGGCGCCAGCCAATAGCGAATCCTATAAGAAGCATTTACTTGCAGATTCGATGCATTCGCTAGACCAACTTTCCAATAGACGCGCAAAGTTGTCATGTTGCCCCACGGGCTTAAGCCGTTATCGGCGGCGGCCATGCCGCATCAAGTGCACATCTCACCTGGCGTGAACAAAGTAAGTTGCAGTAGTCCAAGCTGCAAATCGATTGGTAGTGTTAGCTTTTCGCCGAACGCTCGCCACTAGGCAACACCCAACTAATTGCGATTCCGACTCCGAGATTCACCACCAATGCAGCCGGCCCGATCCACTGAAAACTAACCGGATCGGTCGCAGTTCGTACTTCCAGATTAGTAACCGGATCGATGCTCGTGACGATTTCAGTACCAAAAGTTGCGGGATCGATTTGGAATTGGTCAGCAAGATAGACGACCAACGCTCCCGAGAATGCCATAACCAGAGAAACCATGATTGCGCAGAGAGTTCCGATCCAAACTCCCGCAGGTCGAGCAAAAGGGACAAAAAGCGCAAATACGAACAGCGCAAACAGCGGCGGAGCCAACAAGTTGACCGTCTTATTGGTGACTGCCGTGATATTGCCCTCGATCATTCCCATATAGGAGCTGCCATAGATCACCGCAGCGCCGATACTAAACGCCAACACACGAGCAGCAAGCACTTGACGCGTCTCAGTTGTAGGTCGATGGCCAAACCGATCGAAAAAGTCGGTCATCACCACAGCTGTGATCGAATTGACTCCCGAATCGATGCTCGACATCGCTGCCGCAAACATCGCTGATACGACAAGCCCTGAAATACCGACTGGCAATTCGTGGGCAATGAACTGTGGAAATAGTCGATCTGCGTTGCCGCTCAAGCTTGCGCCTGCCGGAATCGCAGCTTGATGGGCCGTATAGAATCCCATCAGCGCGAACCCGACGATTGCCAGCGTAATCGAAACAACCACCGAGACCGACAACTGAACCGCATAAGCTCGGCGAGCAGCTCGCACATCTGTCGTCGCCATAAACCGTTGCACCGAGACTTGATCTCCACCCGCAGAACAAACATACCAAACTAGTAAGCTGACGATCGAACCCAAAACCGTCACGCGCACTTTGGGGTCGAAGCTAATCAGCGGTTGTTGGTCCCAATGCTCTTTCCATTGCGTCGGGAACCAGCCTAGCCCTCCAAAATCGTAGGTGATCGTGGCGATTACCAACAAGGCACCCCCAAAGAGCAGGATCGTTTGGAGCAAGTCGGTAACCACAACTGCCCGCAGACCGCCGATCGAAGCATAAAAGACCGAGATAAACCCTGTCACCCACACGATTTCCGTAACATATTCGGTATTTCCATACATCATAAACGACATTGCCTTGGAGGCCAGATAAACCAGCAGCGACATCCACACGAGTCGCATCACAAGAAACATTGTCGCGCCAAGGAGACGTATACTCAGCCCCAGGCGAGCTTCTAGCAGCTCATAGGCACTGGTCACTTTTAGCTTCATATAGACCGGCAGCAACCAGTAAGAAACCACAAAATAGACCAGTGGCAGCGCCGCCAAGTTGGTCATGTAGAGCGGTCCCTTGCCCAACACTTCGCCAGGTATCGAAAGATAGGAAATCGTACTCAGCAGGGTCGCAAACAGGGAGACTCCGACAAGAATCGGGTTCATATTGCCACTTCCGACGAAATACTCCTTCGTACTCTTCTGTCGCCGACCGAAGTACCATCCCAGTGCAATAGTGGACAAAGCGTAAATGGCAATGATGGCCCAATCCACAACTGCTAGGCCCCCTGCCTCTACACCGGCATCCGCATTGGCACCCACCTTAGCAGCTCCCTGTGCCTTACTAACGCTGCATGCCGAATATATAAAAAGCAGGCAAATTACGGTTTGGGCTAGTCTGCATAGGGCGTAGAATAGCTGTCGGTGACGCATGCGGTAAAGTCTCATGTTATCGCAGTCGGGCAAGAAAAGGTTTTGGCTTTCTGGCCAACTCTCCTTTTAGCAGTGGAAACGTGTTGCGTTATCTTATAGAAAACAACAGTCGAAGTATTGCCCTAATTTTTACGAAAGGTTTCAAAAATTGCGATCTAGTAAGACCCTTAAAAAGCTACGTGCCGATGAGCCCGTCCGCATGTCCGTCCTTGGCCATCACATCCCGTCCTTCGTTCATCATTCCGCGGCTGCAGGTTACGACTGCATCTGGCTCGACTTAGAGCACCGCTTGATTGGCGAGCAAGAAGTCCGAAACCTCTTGTTGCACTGCCACTTGGCAGACATCGATTGCATGGTCCGCCCTGCTACATTAGAAAAAGCACAGCTCTACCGCTATCTTGAAGATGGTGCATCCGGATTGATGATCCCCCACGTGTCGACCCCTGAGAAAGCCGAACTGCTTGTCGATGCCGTCAAGTTCCCGCCACTGGGCGACCGTGGCCTGGATGGGGCGGGGCTCGACGCCAACTATTACCTCGACGATATCGACGACTACCTCCGCGATGCCAATCAAGAGACTTTCTTGGTTGTCCAAATCGAAACCCAACAAGCGGTCGAGAATGCCAACGCGATTGCCAGCATTGAGGGGGTTGATGCCATGTTTGTCGGACCGGGAGACTTGGGCATGAGGCATGGCACGAAATCCTCGAACGTTTCGGCCGACGAGGGCATTGAAATCGTAGCTGCCGCTGCTAAGAAACATAACACGGCTTGGGGATGCCCCGCTTTCAGTGTCGAGCAACTGAGAAAACTTCACGGCATGGGAGGTCGGCTATTGGCCCACGGAGGCGACTTCATGGCCATGAAAGACATGCTCGAAGAAAATGTTTGCCATTACGACGAAATGCTCGGAGATGGTCCATGAAGCTGGAAAACAAGATCGCCCTGGTAACAGGTGCTGGGAGAGGCATCGGGAAAGGTTGCGCGCTGGAATTAGCGCGGGCTGGAGCAGATCTTGTGATCAACGATCGCTCAGGAAGCCCCGATGTCGCAGCCACAGCCGAGGAAATCCGAGCCCTGAGACGAGACTGTACCGTCGTCGAGTCCGATGTTTTCTCGCGTCAGGGATGCGAGGCCCTAGTGAGCCAAGCCATCGAGTCGGCAGGTCGAGTCGATATCTTGGTTAGCAACCCAGCCAAAAACGTTCGCAGCTCGTTTTTGAAGTATGACCCTGAGGCCTTCGAAAGCTCGATCGCAGGAACTCTCAGCAGCGGATTTCACATGGCTCAGCTTGTTGCGCGGCACATGGTCAATCGTAACAAGGGAGGAAAGATCCTCTTTATCTCGAGCGTTCATGCTGAAATGAACTTTGCCGGCAGCATCGCCTACGGGGCCGCAAAAGCGGGGCTCAATCATATAGCCGGCACGATTGCGGTGGAACTGTCGCAGCACCGGATTAATGTCAATGTCATCGAGCCCGGCTGGATCAATACTCCTGGAGAGTACACGACACTTAGCGAAGAGGTCTTGCTGGAGGAGGGGAAGAAACTGCCCTGGGGCCGATTGGGTACTCCTCAAGACATTGGCCGTGCAGCCGCGTTTTTGGCCTCAGACGATGCCGACTACATCACTGGCGTAGTCCTTCAGGTCGACGGCGGATTTCTGCTCAAAGATTTCCGCTCAAAAAACGCGAGCCCCACCGTTGTTGCAAAGAAGCCATCTTGTTCAAACTAAAAACCAAAGAAATTCGAGGCCGATCTCAAGGGACCCATTTGTTGATTACTGCGAGTGTGCATGGCGATGAGTTTGAAGGCATCGTCGCGGTGCAACGTCTGATTTGTGATCTCATAGCGTCAGATATTTGTGGCACCGTAACTTTGGTTCCGATCGTCAACGAGTCGGCCTACGAGCTAGGGGGTGAAACTATCCACTTCCCTAGTCCCTTTTTCAATTTCGAAACACGTTCTTAGAATCGCAATCGGGGAAAACCATGTTGATAAAGAATTTCGCACGATCTATTGGCGTGGCAACTCTGATCTACTTCGGGTTCATAATTCCTGCCCTAGCCGACGAAGACACAAATCGTCCTAACTTTGTCTTTTTCCTTGTCGACGACCTCGGCTGGGCCGATCTCGGTTGTTACGGCAGTACCTTCTATGAAACCCCAAACATCGACGGGTTAGCTGCTTTGGGAATGAAGTTTACCAACGCTTATGCAGCATGCCCCGTCTGCTCGCCGACGCGTGCAAGCATCCTGACAGGTCGGCACCCGGTTCGCGTGGACATCACCGACTGGATACCCGGCAAACACGCCAAGGCAAACGACAACCCAAAGTTTCAGCACGTCAACGACCGCGATAACCTAGCCCTCGAAGAGGTCACGATTGCCGAAGTGCTGAAGCAAAACGGCTACAGCACTTTTTTTGCTGGCAAGTGGCACCTCGGCAACAAAGGCCATTGGCCTACCGATCAAGGCTTTGATTTCAATATCGGCGGCAACTCAAAAGGTTCCCCACCGGGCGGGTACTATGCTCCTTGGAAAAACCCGACCCTCAAAGCAAAAGAAAAAGACGAATATGTCACCGAACGACTCACCGAGGAATCACTCGCCTATCTTGATTCTCGCCCAGCAGAAAAACCATTTTTGCTCTACCTGTCGTACTACAACGTCCACACACCAATCACCCCCTACCGTCAGCGAATCGACTACTATCGCAACAAGGCTGAGAAGTTATTTGCTGACAAGACCCCAACCATTTCCGAGCATCTTGTCCAGTCGAGAACTCGTCAGGACAACGCCGCCTATGCTTCCATGGTTGCTGCCGTAGATGACAGCGTCGGAAGAATTCTTGATCGACTGGATGAGCTGAGGCTAAGCGACAATACGGTCGTCATTTTTTTCTCAGACAACGGCGGGTTGTGTACACAGCGTGGGGCTGGCCCAACAAGTAATTTGCCGCTACGAAGCGGCAAAGGTTGGCTGTACGAGGGAGGCGTACGCGAGCCGACAATCATTCGTGCACCTGGCGTCACAATACCTGGGGCCGTGAGTGACAAGCCGATCGTAAGCATGGATTTTTTTCCTACGATCCTGCAGCTTGCTGGCCTACCTTCGATGCCTGCCTTGCATGTAGACGGTACTAACTTGCTACCGCTCTTAGACCAATCAGGAAGTATTGCTGAGCGCGAGTTGTATTGGCATTACCCACACTATCACGGTTCCTCTTGGACCCCCGGCGCATCGATCCGAGATGGCCAGTGGAAGCTAATCGAGTTCTACCACTTCGGCAATGTCGAACTATACAACTTGAAAGACGACCCCGGCGAGCAACGCGACCTCAACAAAACAAATCCGCATCAGACAAAAGTCCTGCTAGAAAAACTGCACTCCTGGCAAAATCGAATGAACGCCAAAATGCCCCAGCCAATCAAAAGCTAAAGATGCGTCATGCAAAATAGACGGGCCGCCACGCGGTCCTATGAGAAAAAACGACCTATTCAGCCGCAAGTCAGACCCCATCAAATGTCCGCCCAATTTCATCCCAACGATAACCCAGCCCCGTCCCGCTGATCGTGCTCGTATTGATCTTCCCTTGAGTCAGCCGAAAAACCCCTGGGTGAACTTTCGACTCCAAAACGCTCGCGTCAGGCAAAAATTGCCGGCTATTCGATTCGACACCACGAATCGTTTTCAACCGACCAGCCAGCCCAACTGAGTGCACCAGCGAGATTCCCGGGTTGGTCAAGTCTTGCACAGCCAACGGCAAACCCTTCTCGGTCAACTTCGCAGCGATCACCAACTCCTCCGACTGGCACTTGCACGATTTTAATGCAGCCCCGCTGTAGCCCAATTTCAGAGCAAGATCCAAATCTTCCAACGAGGCGAGCGCCTCGTCAACAATTACCGGCTTCAACGCTGCCAACTCATGTACATCAAGCATCCGCCGTCTCAAGTCTCGCTCGCACGGTTGTTCAACATAGAGCAACGAATCAAAAGCACGACGGTCGTTCTCGCGAAGCTTTTCCAGCAACTCGATCATGTACTCAGGCGAATCACACATCTCGTTTGTGTCGGCCGTATACCAAACCTCTTTCGTGCCGAGCTTGGCATGTCCTTGCCTCGCTACCTTGGCAACCGAAATCAACCGATCCAAATCCCAATTTAGATCATTGCCGCAGAGCTTGATTTTCAAACAGTGCACTCCTTCGAATGCAATCCATTGATCGAGCGAAACGGGCAGACCATCTTTCGGATCGTCGTTACCTATTTCCGCCTCGGTGAGCTTGTCGAGTCCACCAACCAGATGAAACGCGTCGATCCATTCCGGCATTGGGTGAAGATAATCAGAGATATAACGGCCCTTAAAATCTGCTCCCAACCATTGCGAGAGATCGTGCCGCATATGATCCGCCCCGTAACCTTGATAAACATCAATATCCGCAGCATTGCCAAAAGCATCGTGCAGTGCCGCGTCGACCGGCGAGGCACATACCAACGCCGCCATACGCGGCATTCGGTCATCTATCTTCGCTGTGTTGCAAACCTGCTTGGCAACTTCCATCATCTCCGGTTCAAGCAGCCAAAAGACATCAATCGGATGAGCAAATTCCCCAAAGTCCTCTACTTGGCGGCACCAACGAATGACATACTGCTTCATCGCCTGTTCGGCAGCCACATGTCCGGCACTGCAATGGGGCCAAGACCAATTATCGGCCATCGGAATCGCACCCCAACCTTGGGCCTGCTTGCCGGCACGATTCTCGACGGTCGCCCTGACATGGCAGAAGAGTATCGATTCCACTACCACACCACCAAACTTCAGCGGCACACGAGTTTTTGTAGGAGTGAAAAAAGGTTGCAGTTCCCGTACGCGAATATCCGTTGCAAGAGTGTTTGTAGGCATTGAGAATGACGTAGTCCAGGTAATTGTTGATTAGTGACTCAAAGTAAAGGGTGGAACCACGAAATACACCAAATTCCAAGCACGACGTGCAAGCGAGTGAGTATTTTCATCGCCAGGACTCACTCGCGTGCGCGTCGTGCTGGTAAACGCTCATTTGCAGCTCGCCTTATTGGCGTTCGTTCGTGGTTTCTATTGTTTCCAAGTTGGAAAGCATTACCTCTCTCCCTCGACCAAATAAATCGGGTTGCTGAGCACCCACGGATAACGTTGCCCTGCTAGGACTTGTAAGGCTTCCATTCGGTAGACGCCTGGCTCTTTCAGATCGACCACCAGCTCGTTGCTTTCGGCAGTAGCGAACGTCTGGCCGTTGCGAACCACGCGAATCTGAGCCGACGCTGGCAAGCTGATATGCAGCTCCATGCCGGTCTTGAACTGCACTTGGTCGCCGACCGTGCCCAGGGGGCTGTTTTGAAGGCCAACCCAAAAGCCAACCGATGGCAGTGGTGCGATCAACTCGAAGCCAAGAATAATTCGGCCATTCCGCAGAGCACTGCGAACGCTCTGCTCATTGACTTCCTCGATCTGCAAAAATGTCCCCACATGACGCATGCTGATCTCGTAAGGATCCAATTGAATGGTTGTCAGGATCTTCCGCTCAGCCGGTTTGTCGGTCTGCCCAAATGCGGCAAGCAACATTTTCGCTCGCAGACCATCGTCGGTCCAAACGACTTTGTCCGCGTAATCCAAAACCTCGATGCCCCCGTTCGGGAGAGCGGCAATCTGTAGCCGCTGATTCTGGTGGCTATCGTTCCCCGCAATTCCAGGGTATTGATCCATGGCAGTTAGTCGATCGAACCGCTTAAGAAAGTCAGCCGGGTAATCAAGAATAGCACAGAAAGCCGATTCAGGATGGTTTTGCACAGTTCCCATGTTCATGATCATTGCCGTGATGAGCATAGCGATCGGCTCGTCTTTAGCGTCACTATGGGTATTGTAAATCTCGATCCCGTCGTACTTCGTTCGATCAAAAGTCGGGATTTCTTCCTGATGACAAAGAAAACTCAAGTCGTCTTCACCCTCTCGACCCGGCCAATGCAATGCGTTCTTCAACACGTCCGAACTTTCGGTACCGGCAAGAAAGTACACACCATCGTGCAAACCGGCAACATTCTCCGCTACCACATCGACCTCCCGACTTTTGTGTTCGGTAAAGCCAATCACTCGTGTGTTGGTAGCTTTTGCCGCAGCAATAATTTCCTTAAGGGTACCATTGCTGTCGTGAGAAAAATGGCTATGAAAATGAAAAGTGCCGCGTACAAACGGGTAGGGCACTTCCATAGGTTTTACTTGCTCTGCCAGTGCGGCTCGTTCTCGATCCAGTTTTTCTAAAAATTGCTCGCTGAGCCGACGCACAACAGGCAAACGCTTTACCGACCCGAAACCTGACTGCGAGTTGGGCAACTTCTCTTCCGCCTGTACGACAATCGTGGCCGAACAGGAAGCTATCAAAAAAACGCACAGAAAAATTAATCGGCTTCGTGTGACTATCGGAGAAAAGTAAATTGTCATGTGTAGGTTGTCCTCTATTTTAGCTTTGTCACTATTTATTTGCCCGCTCGACGCACTGCGAGCCAACGTCGTACAAGTTCATCAACAATCGCGCCAGAAAGAATCACAGCACCAATAATAGCAAACTCGATGTTCTGATACTTCGGATGCACAAGATTGATCGTATTGCTCAGCACCACCATTACCGCAGCACCAATCACCACCCCTAGAATACTCCCCTCGCCGCCACGAAGCGAACATCCTCCCAGCACGGCCGCCGCGATCGCGTAAAGCTCATAAAAATTTCCAAAATCGCTCGGCTGTGCTGCGTTGATATCCAACACAAACAGCATGCCGCCAAAACCCGCGAGGGTTGAACAAACTGCATACGCCAGCAGTACCATCCGATCGGTATTGATGCCACTATATCGGGCCGCCTCGGGATTGTTTCCCAACGCAAGCAAATAGCGGCCATAGATGGTCTTGTTCAAAAACACGGCCGCCACGATTGCCAGGATGATCAGAACCAACGTCGTGGCAGGAAGATGAAAGGCACTCTCGCCCTCGCCAAAAATGGGGATTCGACCCGTCGCAATCGAACGCAAACCTTTGAACTCAATACCAAACCCTTGCGATTGGTCGTTGGTGATGCCACGCGAGAGCCCCCGATAAAACAGCAACCCGCAAAGTGTCACGACAAATGGCTGTAAACGCAGTTTCGTGACTAACAAACCGTGGGCCAAGCCAATACCAAGCGAGAGCACCAGCAATGCCCCCACCGCGACAGGGACCGACCAGTCGTGTTTAGTCAGCAAGAAGGGCAACAGCACTCCGACGAGGCAAACAACCGACCCAATCGAAAGATCAATGCCTCCGGTAATAATCACCAGCGCCGCCCCAATACTCAGAATGCCAAACAACGCCGTTCTGTGGACAAGGTTCTCGACATTACCAACCAGCAGAAACCGATCACTCGAAATGGCCGTATAGACGCAGATCAGAGTCAACAACCCAAGAATGCCATAAATCTTTCCACCCGCGCGCAACTTACTTACGGTCTTGCTTAGCAGAGAATCGGTTTCTAATTCATTTCCCGTCACACGTCGATCCTTTTCGTTTGATAGTTTCAAGATTAGCCGCGATCTAACAGATCGCCGGAGTAGCCCCACGCCCCGTCGCGAGCTGCATCACGGCATCTTCACTCAACTGGTCACGCGTCAATTCTCCAGTGATCCGCCCTTCATGCATTACCAAAGTCCGATCAGAGAGCCCAAATATCTCTTCCATTTCACTCGAGACAAATAAAACCGCAACCCCGCGGCCAGCAAGTTTGTGCATCAGCTGATAGATTTCCTCTTTGGCGCCGACATCGATACCCCGCGTCGGCTCATCCAGCAGCAACAATCGCGGCTCGGTCGCCAACCATTTTCCCAGCACCACCTTTTGCTGATTCCCGCCCGACAAATACTGCACCATCTGATGGTCGTCAGCCGACTTGATTCGCAGTAGCCTGCTCATTTCCTTGCAAACACGATCTTCCGCCCTGCGATTCAGAAATCCCCAAGTTGCTGTACGACGTATCGTGGCCAGAGACAGATTCCGCTTTACACTCATCGCCTGCACCAGCCCTGTCAGCCGACGATCTTCAGGAGCAAGCACAATCCCCGCCTCAATCGCTTCCTGGGCGCTTCGCGGCGGATGAGGCAAGCTTTCCGTTTTCATGTGACCACCCACAGCCGGTGTGATTCTGAAAAGCGTCGTGAGCAATTCCGAGCGACCCGCCCCCACGAGCCCAGCGATTCCCACGATCTCACCCGAACGAATAGAAAAATCGAGAGCATGCTGGGGATTTGCCGGCGTGCGAAGCTGGCTAACCTCAAGGACGACCTCGCCCGTTTCGTGTTGCACTCGATGATAAAACTTCGAGACATCACGCCCCACCATCATAGAAACCATCGCACTATGCTCAATTTCGCCGCGAGAAAGCTCACCCACATATCGACCGTCCCGCAAGACCACCACACGATCAGCCAATTCCTCGATCTCTCGCAATCGATGGGAAATATAGAGAATGCTAACACCTTGTTTACGCAATTTTTTTACGACCTCGAATAGAGCCTCCGTTTCACGTTGAGACAGCGACGAAGTCGGTTCATCCATAATCAGCACTCGCGTTTGCGTGCTGAGTGCTTTTGCTATCTCGACAAGTTGTTGTTGACCAATAGAAAGTGCGCCAACCACAGTCCGCGGCGAAACCGCCAGCCCAACCATTTTTAAGTATTTCAAGGCCTCTCGTTCGATCGCACGGCGATCTATAAGCCCAAAACTCCTCGGCTCACGACCAAGGAAGATATTGGCACCCACTTCCAGGTTCGTCGCTAGGTTGAGCTCCTGGTGAATAAGAGATATCCCTGCACGCAGCGCCTGCTCGACATTGGAAAAAGTAACCGACTGGCCCGCAACTAAAATTTCGCCGTTGGTCGGCATCTGCACGCCAGCCAAAATTTTCATCAGCGTACTTTTTCCAGCCCCGTTCTCGCCGATGACCGCGAGAACTTCACCTTCGTTGAGCGAAATCGACACCTCATCCAAAGCCTTGACGCTCGGAAACCGTTTGCCAATGTGCCTTACTTCCAAAACCGGAGTTGAGTCGTTCTCAGGCATCAAGGTCTCAAGAAAAGCGAATTAGTCACACTGCGCCACCACACGTCAAAAAAAGGCGAGTCGTAGGCGTAAGCCTACGGCTCCCAACCAACTACCCCCCGCCCGCCCCCTGTCGCCATCACTTACGCCCAGTCTTCTCTTTCAAGTCCGCCCAAAATTCCTCGACATTGGTCGAATCAATCACACGTGCCGGAATATCGATAAACTTATTCTCGGGGATCACCGACAGGTTTTTCTTGACCAATTCATTAAGCACACGGATCGATTGGTATCCATACTCATACGGATCTTGAACCACCGTACCCGTCACGGTCCCATCGATTATGCCCTGCAGCGAAACCTCATTCTCGTCAAACGCAATTACTTTCACATCGCCCAGCTTGCCTGCTCCACGAAGTGCTTCCATAGCCAGCGGAGGGTTGTAGGTAAAAAGACCTACAAACGCTGCAATATTTGGATACCTTGTGAGCGTGTCTTCCGCGTTAGCTTTGCCCTTAGCTCGGTCGAATTGATCCGTCAGAGTGCCAAGCACCGTAAATTTGCCATCCTCGCTTGTGAGTACCTCGCCCAGGGGATCGCTTCGCGTCGAGTCGGGCTCTCGACCCAAAATTGCATCAATGCAGCCTTGTCGCCGTCCTTTAGCGTTGTCCTGATCAGTGCGGCCAATCAGAATCATCACCTCGCCGCCTTCCGGTAGAGATTTTCGCACGAGACCGCCACACATGAGCCCCGCCAAATAATTATCCATCCCGATGTACATTACTCGATCCGAATTCGGTGCATCGGAATCGTGAGTGATGAGAATAGTTTTCGCTGCTGCCTTATTGAGAACATCGATCTGATTTTTAGAATCGATCGGACTAATCGCAATGCCATCGATACCGCGAGTAAGCAAATCCTCAATCTTACGAGTTTGGTCGGTCATGTTGCTGGGCATTATCACCGTAACATCAACACCCAGGTCTTCGCCCGCCTTCATGGCACCCTGCTCTGCAATTGTCCAAAAATCGGCAACTCCATTCGAGACGAATGCAAGACTCGGTTTCCCGTTCTTTGAACCTTGTGGGCTGCAACCCGAAGCAAGCAATAGCAGGATCACTATCGACGACCATCGAAACATCGGTTCAGTTCCTTCAGGGGACCTATTAAGGAGAGAATTTTGGCGAGCTGCAGATGAGCACTTATCAATTACAACCCGATGCGTAAGCGAGTGACTTATCGGGTTGTTATGTCCTCATCTGACACTCGGCTTACAACACAGTTATAGCGAAAAGCAATCCAAAATGCACGACGTTATACAACGACGTTATACAACTTTGAGCACTAGCCACTTGCCCCCCATCCCCATTGCGTCATTAGATTCTTCGTCATCCGTCTTTCCCCTCCGTCATTCTCGAAGGATGTGCCCACAAACCCAAAGCAGGATTGCGCACAAAAAAGATCTCTTCCCCTTCAACCGTCTGCAATCCATCGGTCAGAGTATCCAGGTCATAAAGTTTCGTCATCTCCCCCAAGTCGCCGTAGGCGTAACCTACGCCTTCAATCTCTTCACGTGTAAGTTCCCCGGGGCAGTACGTCACCTTAAACCGCCCTTCGGAAGAACCATGGCTAAGGTGGGTAGCCGCAGAAAGATTCGCACTCAGATCGTCGTTCTTTTCAACAAACTCCAGGATCTCGGCCGTCGTGCGGTAGCCGTACTTGCGAATCAAGCGATCGATCTCGGGATCTTCTCCAAAGGTACGCACTGCCGGGCCAAGTACAATCAACTCGCCCCCATCGGCAATCGCCATCCGCGTTCGATAAATCGCTTTGTTGCCCAGCCAAGTGCTGTGAAACTCTTCTGCATCGAGATACACGACCACCTTCTTCAGCGGCTCCGCCACCATTTCAAAATTCACTTCCAACGACAGCCGACTCGCCTCTTCAAAACACTCAACATCGTCGCCTATGTAAAGACCCCGTACCACCAAATCGCCCCCAGCATTCTGGCCAATCACCGTCAACACATACAGTAACGGCAGATGACCGCAGAAGTTATCCTGCGCATAATTCAGAATCTTACGCGGCGGCGTATCAGCACGCCCCATGATCCGCTCCATGCCGTACACAGCGCCAATGTAGTGGCTTTCGTTGATACCTTGCACACCGCCAGTACCGACCAAAAGATTCTTGTTGTAATTGGCCATCCCCATCACTTCGTGCGGAACCACCTGGCCGATCGAGAGCACCAAGTCGTGTCCTCCCTTCCAGATCAGTCGATTCAGCTGCGCAGGCCAAGCCTTGCGATAGATTCCATCGGTCACTTTAGCCACAAATTCGGCCGGCACTTCGCCGATGGTTTCGACGTCGGTTCGCCAGTTGTGATAACGAAACAATTCTGCCGGCACACTGGGAAACATTTTCTCACGTTGCCACAGCGGCATTTCAAAATGGGTCCCCAGTGCAGGCAGTACGTCAGCCAACTGTTCGCCATAGTAGTCCGACGTCATGCAAGTCAGTTGCCCTGCCCGACTATTAAAACGAGTAAAATCTGGCGGCACCGCTATCACTCGTTCGCGTGGGCCAAGCGTGTCGAATACGCCATACAGGGCTTCGCGGAGCTGATCGTCAGAAAGTTCGGTCGTAGCAGACCCGACAGAGTAATATAGCATTCTCAGGTTTCAATTTTAGGAGTTCCGCTTTCGAATTCTCATTTGCTGCAACCGATCACAGCCGTGAATTAACAATTCGCCGGAGGACCCCTCCATCGTACAGTTTCCCCAACATCAGGAGGAGAGCCCAACCGTCTCCCATGTACACTATTCTTGTAAGATTCACGGTCTCCTGAGATAATACGAGGCATGCAAACCTCCCGCGAGCCACAACTGCTGCGTTTCCGATTACGGCAGATGTTCTTCGTTGTCACAGTTTTGAGTGTGCTTTGTGCTCTACTCGTTGTGACAACGGGTGCCTGGCCCTTGGTAATCGGCTTCGGATCGCTGCTCGTGGCCGCCCACGTTGGTGGCAATCTCATCGGCACTCGCCTACGCGATTCTTCCCAGGAGATGCGCAACCAGCAGGCTCCCGCTCTTGGCAATGAGGCTGATCTGCCCGCCATTGTCTCGGAAACAGTTGAATTTTCCGAGCTCGATCTCCCTGACACGACCCCCCTGGCCAACTTTGGTCCGATCGGCGGTCGCGCCTTCGGGCTTGTCCTGGCTGGTACTCTTCTCGGAGCGGCCCTAGGCGGCAGTCTGATCGCTCTCACCATCGGCACAAGAATCACTTGGCCCGGTTTTATCGTGGGCACCATCTCTTGTTCGGTCCTAGGGGCCTGGGCCGCTTTCTTAGCCAGTAGCTTCGGCACTATCGCCCACCACGCTTGGCGCCACGCAAATGAAAGCGGCAAATAGAAAATTGGGTGGATTGGCGAAATTCTGCTTTTTAGCCTGGTAATGCAGTAGACAAAGCATCAAAAATGCGGTTACGATGAGAGCAGATTCCAGTGGCTGAAGTGGGTTCTAGCACATCCAAACAGGAATTTACGGGGCTGGCAACTTTTTGCGTTTCAGAGGAGTGAACTAATGCACTTACGCTCTCATTTCAGAATCGGGTTTATCGTCTTGATTTCCGCTATTGGGCTAGCTGCTTGCCAGTCCGCTCAGGCGATTGTTTTTCTCCCCAGCGTTGACATCGACGAGGTTTTCGATCCATTCACAATGGATGGCGAATTCACGGTTCACAACAACACATCAGAAGATGTTTTCGCATTTGTCGTCGCAAACGATACGGCGACCGATTCGTTCAGTGGTGTCAACTTTTGGAATTCGGCCATTATCAGTCGTTCACTCTGGGAAGAAGGATTTGACTTTTTCATGGGGTTGCCTGAATGGACCGCCCCCGATACTTCCAGCATCGACTGGGATTCAACCTTTGGCGCCGAATTTAACCAAGCCATAGCCTACTGGGCTGCAGACCTTCTCGAAGTCAGCGGGACACCCATCGCGTCTGAAACTACCGAGGGACCATTTTTTTTCAGCTCCGAGCTACCGGCATCTCCTTTCATTGCATTTGGTGCCACCGGAAATACGGTCGGCCAGGGCTCGACCAACGTTGTGCCGGAACCTACAGCGGCATGGTTGCTATTGACGGCACTCGTCTGTCTGGTTGGGAGCTACCGGAACAGATAGGCCCCAAAGCCAAAGCTAAAGGGATCTCAGGCAAATGACGAATTCCAAAATACCCAAATCCGAAAAAACGCAACGTGAGAACTGCGAGTAATTGCATGGAATACAGCATTTCTTGTTTCGTCATTGAGCCTTTTTTCGATGTGCTGGGTGTCATTCGTGCTTTGCCTCACGTATAGCAAGTGCAACTCGCTGTACACGAGGTACAATTCCAAACAGCCGGCGATCCGACGGATCGCCGGAGTTCCTAACTGTTTCGCGATTGCGAAACCTGTTTTCTATTCGCGGTCACGGCTAATATTTTGAGCGCCCTTTCCCGGCGATAGTCGAACATCCACTCAGGGCTCCTGTTGACCGTATATCTCCAACTCAGGTGAATCGAGTTCAATAGGCGCGAATCCACTGAAAAAAACGCAACTATGGGGCTTCCCGATTGTGGGGAAACCACATTTCCTCGCCGCGATCAAGAAAAATCAAAAAAAATCCGCTGCGGTTGACTTGGGGAGTGTGTGTGCAGTTACAATGGGCTGTGTTCTGTGCATTAGGAGACCTTCTATGAAAGCCGGCTTATGTCCAGGTTGGATAAGACGGGTATGCACGCCTTAAATTAAGCCCTAGAAAATTCTTTCTAAGATCTGAGTATTTTACTCTAACTAAGTGAGATACTCTTCAGAACTTTAAGAGTTTCGGCAGGTCAACTTGAACATCAGGCTTGCTTTGGAGATTGCTTTTCAAACCAGAAGTTGTTAGTTAAGTCTACGACAGACTTATAGCGACCCGACTCATCAGTTACGCAAATTCGATTACTGGCGCTTGCAAAATAATCAGGATGTTTAAGAGATTGCGGAGATCAATTCGATTTCTGATTCAACTGTTCGTCGTCTGCCGCTCTGAATTGCAGATTATTCAGCAAAGGGAGATTTCACCAATGGATCAATCAAAAACCGCTCGACGTGGTTTTACTGGCTTTACACTTGTCGAGCTTTTAGTGGTGATCGCCATTATCGGAGTTTTAGTCGCTCTCTTGCTTCCTGCCATTCAGGCCGCTCGCGAAGCATCCCGACGCATGAGTTGTGTAAATAACTTGAAGCAGAATGGCTTAGCCCTGCAAAATTTCAGTTCAGCCAGAGGCCACTTACCCCCGGCCGTTGTCATGGTTGGCATCGATTTTCGTGACAACGCGAATGTGATGCTACTTCCCTACCTAGAACAGGCGGCAATTAGCAGCATCTACAACCACGACGCTCAATGGGAAGACCAAGTCGATTCGGTTCTTTCCAGTTCGGTGCCAATCTTCAATTGCCCTTCTTCTACCGCTCCTTCCCCTTTGGCCGTTCAGGCTTTGGGAGACATCGTTGGCGATGGACCCCCTGATACCTTTCGTATCGAATACGCCGCAACAGATTACGCCTATTGCAAAGGGGTTTTTGATGGCTGGTGTGTCCTCCCCGGCAACACTCCCGCTTCACCGCTCCGCCTCGGAGACATTCCTTACCGAGAAGCGGGCATGTTCGATGTCGGTACAGGCCACTCCATCGCCAAGATTACTGATGGCTTGAGCAACACGATCGCGATGGGCGATGCCGCTAGCAGTACCAATTGGCTGCTTTGCCAAGGAAGCGGGTGTGGAAATGCTGACTTGGTTCCCAAGGGGAACTACCCTGAATACGCTTGGAATGCATGGATCGTGGGAGAAGTGGTTAGCAGTGTTCACTACAGTCTTTTGAGGGCAGCAGGTATTTACGGCTGTACCTTGGAACCGATGAACAAGAGCCCTGTCACCGAAACTTTTATCGATATATCTGATTTGACTACTCTCGCCTGTGAAAGCCATTACCCGAATAATCCGAATGGCGCAGGCGGCAGCACAGTGAGCAATTTCCGTAGCGACCACCCAGGCGGTTGCAATTTCCTTTTCGGCGACGGATCGGTCCATTTCTTAGATGACGCGATTGATCTAGTTACCTACCACGCTCTTTCGACCATCGCTGGCGAAGAACCAGCTTCAGGATTGTAAGCGAGATAATCTGCCAGAAAACACACCACCGAATCGACCCTTTTCAAACAATAATTGCATCCCTGGTTTTTAACACCAACTGTTCCTTTACTTATCTATTGCTCGACATTTCACCTTTGATGCTTGGAGGAAGGACTCATGAAATCTGTATTTCGTTTATTGACTGTTGCTGCTGTTACGTCTTTATTGTCCTGGTCATCTTCACTTGCTTCGGCTGCAGGAATTTCTTTTACTATCGATCCCACTTCAAGTCTCACCTTGGATGCAAACGCCTCAGGAGTTACCCTTGCAGAGCAGGGACCCGGAAGCTTGACGACCACCTACAGTGGATCCATATCTGTGGACGTGGACAATTTGTTGACACCCACAACTATCGACTTCCTCAGTAGTTCGATGGTGGCGGCCAACAATGGCAATTGGCTACCCCAGGTTGGGGGGGGGGCCCCTGATGGCATGGGACTTCCAATACCTGGAGACCCTGGTACGCCTTCACCCGCAAACTACGCTTCGTTCAACAGTACTAGTTTTCTTCTCGCTGGCGACGTATACAGCGCAATACGAAATATAAGCATCGATACGACGTCTCCTGGCGGCCTCGTTGTAGCTGGCGGAACCTCCTTTCCATCGACCCAAACATTCACTGTGGCGACTGGAACGATAGACTTCAATGTCGAAGGTGGTTTTGCCACAGGGGCCGATGCCTCTTCTAGCGACTTCTCAGGAAGTGCAAGTCTGAATCAGGCTGCCGGTGGCAGCTCTTACGCCCTTGCCGGTAGCATCGCCACTTTGACAATTCCGGTTAACGTAGACATCCCCATTCTTGACGGCTCGGGCGCCTCGATTGGCAACGCAAATCTTTCTGGCTTGGTGACCGCCACGGCCGATATTTCTACGGGCGACTTTGATCAGGACGGCGATCAGGATGGCCGCGATTTCATCATTTGGCAGCAAGGCTTTGGAACGCTTGGCGGCGCATTGCTGAGCAACGGAGACGGCAACTTCGATGGCGATGTTCTAGGCGACGACCTTGCTATCTGGGAAGGCAGCTTAGGTGCTCTTAGTGCAAGCTCGGGCTTAAGCGCCTCGACCAGTACCATCCCCGAACCCTCCAGCCTAGCTCTGCTAGGGCTGGCGATAGGGATGCTTTCCTTGCCAAGCCGCAAGAGGGGCAACTAAAGAAAGACTCCTGAGAGATGTTCTCAATGTTTTCCGAATGGAGAGGAATACGCATGAACCTTTTCAGCCGCAGTTCAAAAAATCTTTTTTCGGTCTTCCTATTCTTTCTTTTTGGTGCGATACGCGATGCCAACGACAAGACTCACTTGATTAGGAATCACCATGCTGACTTGAGATCCTTGCGATGCAAGTTGATGAGCGTCCGTCCGATCATGTGTTTTCAATACACACAACGCATCGCCAAGCAATGGCAGCAGATGCACGGCCATCGTCCTGAAATTTATCTGACAAGCCAAGCCTTGTCCCTCGCCCGTTTCAGGCACTTATCGATCCGCTTAGCCTGACGCTCTGGGTCGTAAGCAGCGGCACAGCGTTAAGAAAAAAACGCACCAACCAGCGATAATCGCATATCACTACTCATTGGACTCCCCTGCTTTTGTAGTGCAGATTTACCGTTTGTCTGAAGAGATTCTGCGCGTATAGGCACTAACAGGTATGAATCTTCATGTTCGAATACATAGAATTTAAGCCAACATTCTACAATTCTAAACGCTTTTTGCGCATTCCAGTTGCAATCTGAGAAACTCCAGGTATATAATCGTTTATTCGGCATTTACAAAGGAAATCCAGTTCTTCTTGCCAGCTTGCAATACGGTTTTTTCTTGCTCGAAGGTCTTGACGAAAACCTCGTGCATCCAAACACTCACTCGTGGAACAGAGTTTGAATGTAAAGCAGTCTGAGCATTCCGTTTTATTTCGATGGAAATGGTTACGGGCGATGTCCAAATAACCAGGCAAAGTGGACGTGCTTTCTCACGGGTCGATGAAATATCAGTGAACAACACATGAGTAATTCGTGATTATTTTGTGAAGTCTTCTTGACTGAATATTCAACTGAAATTAACGCAATCTTTGATGCTTCTTAGTGAACTGCTTGATAATGCAGTCGTGTTGTCATTCACGCAGAAAAGAATGCGACGACAAAAACTGCAATTTCACACAGTTTGGGAAAAAAGGAGTAGTCGAATGAGTAAGCGAGGTTTTACTCTTGTTGAACTTTTGGTCGTGATTGCCATCATTGGCGTTCTGGTTGCCCTACTACTTCCTGCGATCCAAGCCGCGAGAGAAGCGGCCCGCAGGAGTCAGTGTTCGAATAACCTCAAACAAATTGGCTTGTCTCTACAGAACTACGAATCGGCTGTCGGCAGCTTCCCCATCGGAGCTGCGCTAGAAGAGGGAGCAATGTGGTCGGCTTTCATTCTGCCCTACATGGAGCAGCAGAACATCCGCGACCTTGTCAAAATCGACTTTAGTTCCAACGTAAATTATGCTACCCCCAATGCTGTTTATACGTATCCCCCTCCACCCGGTGATGCAAATTTGGTGGCTTGTGAGACCGTGGTTCCTGTTTACCGCTGTCCGTCTATGAACCTGCCTGAGCACGTCGCTGATCAGGGAATTGATACCAACTTCTACATCCGTGATCGGGTGCCCGGCTCTTACATCGGCAATGCCTCGGGAGTTGCTTGGACTACTGCAGGTTCGACTCAGCAGTTAAATCAGACCGACGACGTGTTGACAGGAATCAAGGTAAACGGCGGCGTCGTGACCGCTTTTACGAAGAGCAAAAAGCCAATAGCGTTCCGGATGGTCGAAGACGGCTTGTCAAAAACGGTCGCTGTCGGCGAGACTTACTTTGATATTGCCGCAAGTGATAACAGCGTCAGCGAGGATGGCTATGCTCAGGAATCCGGTATCTGGGGTAGCAGAAAGGATCACTGGTATATTGGTAGCGATAGTATTGATACAAGCGTCGGATCCGATGTCTCGGAGGCGTTAGGTTCCACCGCCGTGCCTCCCAATGCTCACCATCAGCCCAGCAAATACAATTGCGATAGCAACTGGCTCGGCTATGGATGC
>Ga0114931_10000937_pt1 | contig 36687 bp, 26 predicted proteins | sample 2SBtaG_FD_89579 | JGI IMG/M metagenome (GOLD analysis project Ga0114931, IMG submission 89579) | Deep subsurface microbial communities from Kolumbo volcano to uncover new lineages of life (NeLLi) - 2SBTROV14_V59a metaG | ecosystem: Environmental > Aquatic > Marine > Volcanic | place: Kolumbo... | reverse complement strand
TAACGCGGGCCCCAGACCGCTGCCGGCACTGAAGTTGTAACTGGCGCGCTTGAACTCGACCCACGGGTAAACGAGCCATTCCCACGACGAGCGCACGAAGTTTCGGTCGTAATCGACGGGCGTGATGTCCCCGGACGACCATCCGGCCAGGTTGAAGAACGGCGTGTGCACGGCGATCGGATAAACGGGGTTCCCGGTCTGCAACCAGGCCCGGACAAACCAGAAGCCGGACGGCACCACCACCGCCACCGCCAGCAGACCCGCTTCCCACCATCTGCGTTTCGAGAACATCACCACCGCTCCGCCCACCAGGGTGGCGGCGTACGGCCAGAGCGTCGGTTTGGTTCCGATCGCCACCCCAATCGCCAGGCCGGTGACCACCACTTTCCACCGGCGTGACGCACCCGAAGACGACGTCCCCGTATCGAGCAAGAGGGCGAGGGCCGCCAGGACGAACGCCGATCCGAACAGATCGACGTATGAACTGAACGCCTGGTAGGCCACCAGGGGCACCGAGAGGAACAACAGGGCCGACATCCACCGCCCGGCGGGCGACGGCGAGACCCGGCCGGCGAGGTCGGCGACCGCGAGTGCTCCCACCACCGCCGCCACGAGGTTCACGGTTTCCACCGCGGCATGCCGGCTGACGCCCAGCATCGGCAGGGCAAAGACCTCGGCGTTGGCCGGCAGACTCATCCGCCAGTCGGCCATCGATCCGGCCAGACTCAACGATCCGTCCTGCAACCACCGGACCATGAGCGGGAGGTGATAGGCCACCCCGTCCCAGGACCTGCTCACCCCGGTTACCCGATCCAGGAACAACACGAGGTAGAGGGCGCCGATCACTCCGGCCACCGGGAGCACCGGCCCCGGAGGAAGAGAGGGCCGGTGGACCGGCCGGGAACGGCCTCGGGCCCTCGCCGCCACCACCGCAAACAGGACCGCCACATGCATTACCAGAACGCGGACCGGAGAGAACCGGTCGATCCAGTGGATGGCAGCGAGTGCGGCGACGAGTTGGGTGCCGAACACTGCAAGGACCACCCAGACCACCAGCAACGCCAGGACCCGCTGCACCGGCGACCAACCTCCGGGCCCACCCCGGACCAGGAGCCACGCCGAGAGGGCCGGCACCACGTACAGCAGGATCTGCCAAGGCACGAGGGCCATCATCCCGATCCCAGCCAGTGCCGAGCGATGGTCGTCAGACGGTACACGAACGCCCGAACGGCAAGACTGTTCGCCAGGTAGGACGCCGCACTCAGGGTAACCACCGCCATCCACAGCTTCGTCGACCCCGGCGGGTCGGAGGGCGACGGTTCGGCGACAGGATCCTGATTCGGCTCCGGGCCCTGGTCCGGGGCCGGACTCGCGTCACTCATGCTGGGCGACATGATTGACTCCACTGCGGGTTGGGGTTCGGCCGGTTTTCCGGAAGAGGCACTCACCCACCCACGAGGGCGGCAACCCACCCGGCGCGCCGGGCGCCAGTCCGGGACTTGAGGGGTCGGCGGCCGAATCCCTCAGATTGGGAGCCTGAAGGGTAACCCGACCGTCAAGGACGGCGGCGTTACCAGCGAAGGAGCATCGCCGACCAGTGGAATCCGGCACCGAAGGCCGTCAACAACACCAGGTCCCCCGACTGCAACCTCCCCTGGTCTCGCGCCTCCCACAGTGCCACCGGAATCGACGCCGACCCGGTGTTGCCCAGGCGCGCGACGTTGGAAAAGACCCGTTCGGCCGGGAGACCCAGGGCATGGCGAACCGCCTCGATGATGCGCGCATTGGCCTGGTGCGGTACGACGAGGGCCAGGTCTTCGACCGCCAGGCCGGCCTCGGCCAGCACCGTTTCCGCGGCCGCCGTCATTCGCCGGACCGCTTCCCGAAACACCGCGCGTCCCTCCATCGTCAGATGCTGATGCGCGCCGGTCCGGACCCGTTCGATCGTCACCGGCGATCGCGTCCCACCCACCTCGAGCTTCAGGATGTCCCCCTGGCTGCCGTCGGTTCCGGCCGTGGCTGCCAGGATCCGCCCCTGCTCCGCACCCGGCCCGATAATCATCGCCCCCGCCGCATCGCCGAACAGCACGGCGGTCCTGCGGTCGGTCCAGTCAAGGAGGCGCATGATCAACTCGACGCCCACCACCAGGATGCGTCGCGTTCCGCCCATGATTGCACGGACCCGGGCGATATCGAGCGCGAGGACGAACCCGGCACATCCGCTGCCACCCAGATCGTAGGAAGGAATCTCACGGGCGCCAAGCCGGAATTGCACGAACGACGCCGTATCCGGCGTGTACACCTCCGGCGTATCGGTCGCCACGATGATCTCGTCGAGGTCCTTCGGATCGAGTCCCGCGTCGTCCAGCGCGTGACGGGCGGCCGCCACGGCGAGGTCTGCAGTGCTCTCGTCCTCCGCGGCAAGACGCCGCTCCCGGATACCGGTTCGCGCCCGGATCCACTCGTCCGAGGTCTCGACGTGGGCAGCCCAGTCCTCGTTGGTCATCACCCGGGATGGCAGGCAGAGGCCCATCCCGAGCACCCCTGCCGCAGCATCGCTCACCGGGTCCCGATCCCCGTCAGGTGAGCGATTGGACGACCCGGAGCAACTCGGCGGGTTCGGGCCGCACGGTATAGTCCGGATCGGCCGAGGCGAAACGGATCACCCCGTCCCCGTCGATGACGAACGATCCAGGCATCGGCAGTTCGTGGGAATCGTCCCCATTCTGCTGCTCAAGATCCAGCCCGAATTCCTGGTACCAGCGATACATGTCGTCGGGTAACCGGAACACCAGCCCGAACTGCCGGGCGACGGCATTGCGCGCGTCCACCAGGAGATCGAAATGGAGACCAACGATCTCCGCGTCTTCCCGGACGTACTGTGCGAGTTGCGGCGAGATGGACAGCACCGACCCCCCGACCGCCTCAACCGCCGGTCGAATCTCTTCCAGAGCAACCTGCTCTGCGCGGCAGTAGGGTCACCACCGGCCCCGAAAAAAACTGAGCACCACCGGCCCCCGGGCCAGTCGATCCGCCAGCACCACGGTTTCCCCCCGATGGTTCGGCAGGGAAAACGCCGGGGCTTTCTGCCCGGGCTGCAGAACCCGTTCATCGATGCCGCTGGCCCGCAGATCGGTGACGAACCGCTCGAACGTCTCATGGAACTCGGCCGGGGCCCGGGAACGCCCCGCCTGCCGCAACGCGGCCAGTTGTTCTTCCAGCGACATCTCACCACCTCCAACCGGCATGGGGAATCGTTGTGCTCAATATGCACAGGTCGGCCGCCCCGTGCGATCCGGCCCGGCTCAGCACTCGATCACGTTCACCGCCAGCCCACCCTGCGCCGACTCCTTGTACTTCGACCGCATGTCGGCGCCCGTCTCCCGCATCGTGCGGATCACCTCGTCCAGGGAGACGCGATGATCGCCACTCCCCCGCAATGCCAACCGGGATGCGTTGATCGCCTTGACTGCTCCCATCGCGTTGCGCTCGATACAGGGAATCTGCACCAGACCACCCACCGGATCGCAGGTGAGTCCGAGGTTGTGCTCCATGCCGATCTCCGCCGCTTCCTCCACCTGCTCGATCGTTCCACCCAACACGGCGGTAAGACCCGCTGCGGCCATGGAACACGCCACCCCCACCTCACCCTGGCACCCCACCTCGGCACCCGAAATCGACGCATTCTCCTTATACAACGCCCCCACCGCTCCCGCCGTCAGCAGGAAGGTCACCACTCCCTCATCATCGGCTCCCCGCACAAACCGCTCGTAGTACTCGAGCACGGCCGGCACCACTCCGGCCGCCCCGTTGGTGGGCGCGGTCACCACCCGTCCGCCGCCGGCGTTCTCCTCGTTGACCGCAATGGCGAACAGATCCACCCAATCCATCGTGGCCAGGCGGTCGTCCGGATCCGGGCTGCGCTGGGCGAGGTCCCGGGCCAACGCCGGCGCACGTCGCGGCACGTTGAGCGACCCGGGCAGCCGACCCTCCGTACGGCATCCCCGCTGAATACACGCCCGCATCACATCCCGAATCCGCAGCAGCCCTTTCCGCACTTCGTCAGGATTCCGCCAGCAGCACTCGTTTTCCATCGTCATCGCCGCCAGCGTGCGCCCGTGTCGGCGTCCCAGCTCCAGGAAGGTATCCCCGGAATCGATCGGAAACGGCAGGGCCGTCTCGTCGCCGGTCAGGTGATTGCCCCGGGCAGCCTCCTCGTCCACCACGAACCCGCCGCCGACCGAGTAGTACTCCCGCGTCACCATCGCCGAGGCATCGTCTCCCGCCACGGTAAACCGCATCCCGTTGGAGTGGTACGGCAGGGTGTCCGCGGACCGGAAGGAAATATCCCGGTCGGGATCGAACGCGATGCGTCGGCAACCCAACAGGTTGATCGCTCCGGCCGCCCGGATGCCAGCCAGGCACGCGGCGATGTCATCGGGTTCGATCTCCTCGGGCCGGTGTCCCTCGAGCCCCAGTTGCAGGCCGATGTCGGTGCCGTGAGCACGGCCGGTCAGGGCCAGTGACCCGAACAGATCCACGGTGACCCTGGTCAGGCGGCTCAGCACCTCGGGCTCCAGCGCCGTGAGAAACCTTCGGGCGGCCCGCATCGGCCCCACGGTATGGGAACTCGACGGCCCGATCCCGATTGTGAAGATGTCGAACACACTGATGGCCACGGAATGCCCCCGTCGTTGCTGCGGTCCCGGCCCGGGCCGGCGGGAACCCGGTTGCTTCAGGAATGACGTCGCAGAGTAACCGGCAGCAAACCCCACGCCAACCCGCGACCGGCAATGGTGTCCCGGGGGACGATCCGTCCGGGAAGCGATACCGTCGGGCGCCAGCCATCCGGCATGCATATTGCCCAACCGAGTCGCCGGAGAGGAACTCCCGGTCCGACCAACCCGAGCCGGGTCATCCACATGGTTTTCAATTCGTTGACGTTCCTGGCGTTCCTGGCCATCGTGCTCGCCCTCCACGCGATGCCGTTCTCGTGGAAGGTTCGCAAGGCCAACCTCCTGGTCGCGAGCTACCTGTTCTACGCGGCCTGGAATCCGCCGTTCGTCATCCTGATCTGGCTCTCCACCGTCATCGACTGGTTTGCCGCGGGGCGGATGGCCCGCACCACCTGTCCCACGGCCCGACGGGGGTTGTTGCTCCTCAGTCTGACGACCAATCTCGGATTGCTCGGTTTCTTCAAGTACGGCAACTTCCTCCTCGACACCTTCGTGACACTGCTCGGGTCCGTCGGGATCGCCTACCACCCTCCCGCGCTGGACATCATCCTTCCGGTCGGCATCTCGTTCTACACCTTCCAGACCCTGTCCTACACGATCGATGTCTACCGGGGCGAAATGAAGCCGTGGACATCGTTCCTCGATTTCGCCCTGTTCGTCACGTTCTTTCCCCAACTGGTGGCCGGTCCCATCGTGCGGGCCTCGACCTTTCTTCCTCAGTGCGTCACGGAACGACGCGCCACCGGAACCCAGATCGGCTGGGGCCTGACCCTGCTCACCATCGGACTGTTCGAAAAGATCGTCCTGGCCGACGCCATGCTCGGCCCGGTCGCTGACGCGGTGTACTCGAATGCCATGCGTGCCGGGTTCCTCGACGCGTGGGTGGGCACGCTGGCGTTTTCCGGTCAGATCTTCTTCGACTTCGCCGGTTACTCGACCTGCGCCATCGGCGTGGCGATGTGTCTGGGGTTCGTGCTCCCCGACAACTTTCGCTTCCCCTACGCCGCCATCGGGTTCTCGGATTTCTGGAAGCGGTGGCACATCTCGCTCTCCACCTGGCTGCGCGATTACCTCTACATCCCGTTGGGGGGAAACCGAAAGCACTCGCTCCGCGTCCACGGCAACCTGATGACCACCATGCTGCTGGGAGGGTTATGGCACGGGGCGTCGTGGCGATTCGTGGTCTGGGGCGGACTTCACGGCGTCTACCTCATGGGCGAGCGCCTGATCCGGCAGCGATGGCGCGGACCCAACCTGCTGGGCAGCTGGCCGGGTCGCGTCACGCTGGGCCTCGGGACCTACGCCCTCGTGTGTCTGACCTGGGTGTTCTTTCGAGCCACCAGTTTTCCGAACGCCATGACCCTGATCAAGGCCATGACCCTCGGGTCGACCTCCAACTTCGCCGTCGGACCGATGAACGTCGTGACGGTTGGGCTCGTGACGATCGGCCTGCTGGGCGCCCACTGGTTCATGCGGGGCCGGACGCTGGAGGACTGGTGGAATCAACGGACAGTACCGGTGCGGGCCGTTCTTCTTGCCGTACTGCTCATGAGTCTCGTCATGGTTCGAGGAGATGATCGTGCCTTCATCTACTTCCAGTTCTAGTTCACGCATCCACCCGGCTCCGTGGCTTCGGACCTGGGCGTCAGCGGTTGTGCTCACCACACTCCTCCTGGGAACCTGGGAACTGGTGCTGCGAGACCGGGGGGTGAAACCGTCCGTCGGGCTCGAATCCTCGTGGATAGCCGCCCGCGACCGCGTCGCTCCCGGCGTGACGGTCTTCGTCGGCACCTCGCGCATCCTGACGGCCATCGACCTCGACGTCTGGCAGACGATCGAGCGGGGCCCGATGCCCGTACAGCTGGCCTTGACCGGGGGGTCGTCGGTGCCGGTGCTCGAAGATCTCGCCCGGGATCCGCGGGCGGCGGGGCTGGTGGTGGCGGAGGTGCTTCCACTCCACACCTTTGACGCCACCCTGCAGTCCGAGGAACGCCCCCGGCGGTTGATCGACACGTACCACCGGGCGCGGGTGTCCCCGGCCCGTCGCGTCGAGGCCAGGCTCCGCACGCTCGCCACCGGCACCCTCGCCATCCGGCGCACCATCGCCCGCCCCTCGGTGATCGCCTCCACCTGGTGGACCGAACATCGCCTGCCCGAGATCAAAGCCGGTGTCCTGCGGACCAACCGTTTCCAGCCGATGGACTACCGCCGGCGAATCGATGAGGGCTGGTCTCCGGACACCGGCTTCGCGATGCGACACGATCTGGCCCGCCGCTTCGGACGGCCGGCCAACCCTGCGGAGCTGGACGCGTTCATCGATCGGATGGAGCGAAGCGCGGAAGCCATTCGGCGGCACGGCGGAGACATCGTGTTCGTCCTGCTCCCGGCCCGCGGTGGACGCAAACGAGCCGAGGACGAGCGGTTCCCGCGGACCGTCTACTGGGACCACTTCGCGCACCGCATCGACGCCCGGACGATCCACGCCGACGACTACCCCGGTCTTCACGGCATGCCCTGTTACGACGGATCCCACATGGACATGCGGGACGCAGGACCGTTTACGGAGGCGCTGGCCCACATCATTCTCCAGCGATGGCCCGGGCCCCGGGCGTCCACTCGGTCTCCTCGCCTGACCGCTCAACCCCCCGGTCGGTGACACCGGGCAGATTCATGGGCACATTGGTCTGACCGGCTCGAACCGGGCCGCCGGTCTCGCGGGTCACTCCGCCGCTGGCGTGGCGACGCGGGAAGCGGTAGATCTCGGCCCCACCCGGCGGCAGCGCGGCCGCATCGACCGGACCCGGCGCGCATACAGCGAACCCCCGGGAATGATCGCCTGAAACCTCGCACCTCCAGGCACCGTCCGGAATCCTGAACGGGGCATGTCGCCCCCCGATCGCATCAAGACCAGTTCCGCCCATGACCAACACGCCGTCCGACCTGTCCAGACTCCGCATCGACCGCGACCGGCCTTCAGGGTCCTCCGTGACCGCCCTGCGGCTGAGCGCGGGCCTGGCCGTCACCGCCATGGTGCTGGTGGTCGGGGGATGGTGGTGGCTCCGGCCGGCGGCGGGACCGGAGGTTCGGGTCGCCCGGGTCGACGTGGTCGGCAGCGGCGCCCCGGCGGTCGGGATCACGGCCAATGGGTACGTCGTGGCCCGCACCCGGGCCTCGGTGTCGTCCCGAATATCGGGTCGGCTCGCCTGGCTCGGGGTCGAGGAGGGTTCGGTCGTACGTCGGGGCGAGATCCTGGCTCGGCTCGACAACGCCGATTATCGGGCCGCCCTGGCCCAGACCGAGGCCGAGCGGGAGCGCGCCGCAGCCTCCCTGGTCGAAGCGGAAGCGGTGCGCGATCAGCTGCGCCGGGACCTGGCCCGGGGCCGGGACCTGCTGGAGCGCAACCTGGAATCACGCCGCACGGTGGAAGACCTGGAATCGCAACTCGCCGCCGCCGAGGCCCGGGTCAACGTGCAGGCGGCCCAGGTCCGGGCGGCCGAGGCCGCCATCGGCGTGGCCCGGGCCAACCTCGATAACACCATGATCCGCGCACCGTTCGACGGGACCGTGTTGCGCAAGGACGCCGAGGTGGGCGAAGTGGTCGCCCCGGTGGCCACGGGCGGCGGATTGACGCGGGGCGCCGTCGTGACGATGGCCAACCTGGCGACGCTCGAGGTGGAAGTGGATGTGAACGAGGCCTACATCGCCCGCATCGCCGCCGATCAGCCGGCCCGGATCGTGCTCGACGCCTATCCGGAAGACGGTTTCCGGGGCCGGGTCCGCCAGATCGTGCCCACCGCGGATCGGCAACGGGCCACCGTCCAGGTCAAGGTCGCGATCCTCGACCGGGACCCGCGCATCCTCCCGGAGATGGGGGCACGGGTCGAGTTCCTGACCGGAACGCCGACGGACGAGGCTTCCGCCCCCGAGGCGCCGCGCATCATGATTCCCGCCGAGGCAGTGCACAGCGCCGGTGGAGAGACGATCGTCTGGGTCGTCCGGGACGGTATCGCCTACCGGATCCCGGTCGACGCGGGCCCGGTATCGGGAGGCCGGCGCGAAGTGCGCTCCGGGCTCTCCGGCGGCGAAACCGTCATCATCGATCCGCCTGCGGATCTCGAACACGGAGCAGCAGTCCATGTCGTCACCTCACCGTGAAGCGATCACTCCCACCACCACCGCCGCCCCCGACAGGCCGGTGCTGGTGGACATCCGGGGGCTCAGCAAGGCCTACCATCGAGGGTCGGAGACGATCCACGTCTTCCAGGACGTCGATCTCCAGATCCAGGAGGGCGAATTCCTCGCGCTGATGGGTCCATCCGGCAGCGGCAAATCGACCCTGCTCAACATCCTGGCGGGACTCGATTCGCCCGACGCGGGCAATGTCGCCATCGGCGGTGAGGACATCACCCGGATGAATGCGCGGCAGCTGGCGGCATGGAGATCGACCCACATCGGGTTCATCTTCCAGTTCTACAACCTCCTGCCCGTCCTGACCGCCGCCCAGAACGTCGAGCTGCCACTCCTGCTGACCAACCTCTCGCGCGCCCAGCGGCACGAACATGTGATGACCGCGCTCGACGTGGTCAATCTGACGGATCGGGCCCGCCACTTCCCCGGCCAACTCTCCGGGGGCCAGCAACAGCGGGTGGGGATTGCCCGGGCCATCGTCAGCGACCCGACCATCATCCTCGGCGACGAACCGACCGGCGACCTCGACGCCACCTCGGCGGAGGAGATCCTTACCCTCCTGCAGCGCCTGAACCGGGAGTTCGGCAAGACGATTCTCATGGTGACTCACGACGCCCACGCGGCCGAGCACGCCCACGCCACGATGCATCTCGACAAGGGGGTCCTGTCGCGATGAAATTCACTCGACTGATTCTGGCCAACCTGTTGCGCAACAAGCGGCGCACTTTCCTGACCGTCGCCAGCGTGGGCGTGGCGTTCTTCCTGTACGGCACCCTGCGAAGCGTGCTCACCACCCTCGATGCCGCCGCCGAGGTAGGGAGTGAAGCCCGGCTGGTTACGTCGAGCGCCAGCGGGATCACCTTCCCGTTGCCCGAGGCGTACGCGAGCCGCCTCGCGACCTACGACGGCGTATCCGGCGTGACCTGGGCCAACTGGTTCGGCGGTTACTACAAGAACCCCCAGGACTTCTTCGCGCAGTTCGCCATCCAGGCCAACACCTACCTGCCCATGTACCCGGAGGTCGAGATTACCGCCGGTGATGCCGACGCGTTCTTGCGCGAACGCACGGCGGCCCTGGTCGGTATCGGGTTGATGAATCGCTACGGCTGGCAGGTAGGCCAGACCGTGACGCTCAAGGGGACCATCTTCCCCGGCGACTGGGAGTTCACCATCCGGGCGGTCTACACGCCGACCAACCCGAGCTTCAGCGCCGAGGTCCTCTACTTCCACTACGACTACCTCTACGAACGAACGGAGCGGTCCATCACCCCGGGGTGGTTCATCCTCAAGCTGGACGACCCCGACCGCGCCGCAGCGGTGGCCGCGACCATCGATGCGGCGTTCGAGAACTCCAACGCCCCGACCAAGACTGAGACGGAGCGGGCCTTTCAGGCGGGATTTGTCACCATGTGGGGCAACATCGGGTTCCTGGTGCGGGCCATCGGTACCGCGGTGTTTTTCGCCATCCTGTTCGTCGCGGCCAACACGATGATGATGGCGGCCCGGGAACGGATCGGTGAAATCGCGGTGCTGAAGACGATCGGCTTCCGAAACGGCACGCTGTTCGGCCTGGTCATCACGGAATCAATGATCCTCGCGCTCACCGGAGGCATCGCGGGGGTCATGCTCGCCCGACTCGCGTTCGCCGGCGACAACCCCATGAACTCGTTCTTCCCGGGCTTCGGGGTCACCGGGGAAACCATTGTGCTGGGCATCGGCCTGGCCCTGTTCCTGGGACTGGTCACCGGAGCCATTCCCGCCTGGCAGTCCGCCCGACTGTCAGTGGTCGGTGCCTTGCGCCGGATCGCCTGAGGGTTCGACCATGAAGATCCCCGTCATCTACAACCTCCGCAGCCTCCGCCAGCGGCCGGTGTCCACCGCGACCACGGCCCTCGGCATGGCACTCGTCGTGGCCGTGTTCATCGCGATGATGGCGCTGGCCAACGGCTTTCGGGCCGCCCTGGTCCGCACCGGCTCGCCGGACAACGTGATTGTCCTGCGCAAGGCGGCCAACGCCGAGATGAACAGCGGTATCAGCCGACAGGCGGCCAGCATCATCGCCGGCTTCCCGTTCGTGGCCCGCGACGAGACCGGACGCCCGCTGATCAGCCCCGAGACCTTTGTGGTCGTTCCCCTCCATCGCGCCAACGAAGGGGGACTGGCCAACGTCGTCGTACGGGGAGTCAGTCCCGCGGCGTTCGCCGTTCGCAAGGGGATCGAGATCGTCGAAGGCCGTCCCTTCCGGTCGGGGACCCGGGAGGTGGTGGTCGGGACCGGGTACGCCATCCGGTTTCCCCACTCGGCCGTGGGCGACACGGTCCGTTTCGGTGACGAGGACTGGACCATTGTCGGTCACTTCTCGGCGGACGGTTCGAGCTTCGAATCGGAGATCTGGGGCGAAAACGAGCAGTTCATGCCGGTGTTCCGCGGCGAGATCTTTCAGAGCGTCACGTTCCGCATGCAGGACCCGTCGGCTTTCGACGGGGTCCAGGAGATGCTGGAGGGGGATTCCCGACTCTTCGTCGATGCGTTTCGCGAACGTGAGTTCTACGCCAACCAGTCTACGCTGCTCGCCCAGATCCTCAACTTCATCGCCATCTTCATCGCCGGTATCATGGCCGTCGGGGCGGTATTTGGAGCGATCAACACGATGTACGCCGCGGTGGCGTCCCGCGCACCCGAGATCGGGGTGCTGTTGACCCTGGGCTTCCGCCCCCGGAGTGTCCTCGCCTCGTTTCTGCTGGAGGCAGTGGTGATCGCTATCCTCGGTGGTGCCATCGGGTGCCTCCTGGCCCTGCCCATCAACGGCCTGGTCACCAGTACCACCAACTGGACCTCGTTCAGCGAGGTAGCGTTCGCATTCCGCGTCACGCCGGCCCTCCTGCTCAACGGGATGCTCTTCGCCGTGGTGATGGGAATCCTGGGCGGGGTGCTGCCCGCCCGCCGGGCGGCACGGCAGCGGGTGGCCAACACGCTGCGCGCGGGGTAGGGTTCCTCTGTGGCGCCACACCGGGAACCCGGTCCATCAACCGTGACAGAGCCCGCGCGCACAACGATATTGCCTGCCGCGCGCAGCGCCGGGGCGGTGACCAGGCGCGATCATACCCCGGCTGCTCGCACCACCGGCCCGACAGGATGAATGACACATGAACAGACCAGGCGCCGGATCATGCCCCCGTTGTCCGGTCCGGCCGATCCCGCACCGCGACCCCGTGCCCGTTTCCGGTCGGCCGAGCCCCGACCGGGCCGGTGTCCACCCCGTCCCTGATCGATTCCCGGAGAACACATCGTGACCGCCGATCCCGGCATGTCCGCCGATCAACAGCAGGAGCTGACCTGGGCCAACGAACGGGTCGGCGCGTTCATGGGCGCGGTGAAGGTGGCGACGTTCAACGGCTGGACCGTCGGGTTCTTTGCGGTCGTGAGCCTGCTGTTCGCATTCACCAGCGTCACCGCGTTCGTCATGGCGGTGGGGCTCGCGGTGGTGGCGTGGAACGAGTTCCGGGGACGCACCATGGTACGTGCGTTCCGTCCGGACGGCCTCCAACTGCTGGGACGCAACCAGCTCGGGTTCGTAGTCCTGCTGGTCGGCTACGGACTCTGGGGCATCTACCGCACCATGGCCGGCACCACCCCGGAACTGGCCGAACTGGACAGCCTGATGCCCTCCGCAAGCGAACTGGTGGAGACCCTGACCGTTGCCGTGTACGTCGGGGTGATCGTCCTGAGTCTCATCTTTCAGGGATTGAACGCCCGCTACTACTTCATCCGCGCCACCCGGATGCGGGAGTACCTGGCCGAGACGCCGCCGTGGATCCTCGACCTGCAACGTTCGATGGCGAAGTGGTAGGGGAATAACACCGCCCACTCCCAATCACCACATCGATTCCCTCAGGCCCCCTCCTTCCCCACCAGCCGTTCCCGCATCGCGGCGATCACGTCCGGCCCCACTCGACAGCACCCGCCGATTCCCACCGCGCCGAGCCGGCGCCACTCGTCGGCCGCCACCGCCAGATCCACCGCCAGGTCACCCGGCCCCCACGTCCCCGTCCCGGGATCGTAGCGCTCGCCCCGGTTGGGATAGACCAGAATGGGTCGGGTCGTCTCGCGCTGCACTTCTGCGATCAACGACCCCGCCAGGGCCGGGGCCGTGCAGTTGATGCCCACCGCCGCCACGTTGGCCACGTCCTCGCAGGCCCGGGCCACCTCCGCCACCGGCGTGCCATCCCAGAGGTGGCCCTCGTCCCGGCAGCTGACACTGATCCACGCCCATCGCTCCGGGGTCTCTTCCAGGAGCCGGAGCAGGACATCAACTTCACGGCCCGACGGCACGGTCTCGACCGCCAGGAGATCGGCCCCGGTCCCGGCCAGCAGGTGCCAGCGTTCGACGTGGAACGCCCGTAACGCCTCGTCACCCACGTCGTAGGCACCGGTGTACTCGGATCCGTCCGCCAGATACGCCCCGTACGGCCCAATTCCCGCTGCTACCAGCGGCTTCACCCGGTCCGCCCGGTCCACGTGCTCTTCCCGGAATGCCTTCCGCGCGTCCAGGGCCAGCTGGACGGCGAGGCGCAGGCAGTCGGCCGCCTGCCTCTCGTCCAGGCCGCGACGACGAAACCCGGGAACGCTCGCCTGGTAGGTGGCCGTGACGATGCAGTCTGCCCCGGCGTCGAGAAAAGCCCGGTGCACGTCCCCGATCGCCTGCGGGTAGTCGAGCAGCACCCGGGCGGACCACAGCGGATCGTTCAGGTCCCAGCCCCGGGCCTCGAGCGTAGTGGCCAGGCCTCCGTCCAGGATCATGACACCCTGGTGGGCGACGATCTCCGCAACAGGATTGGGCCCCCGCGCCGTCATCCCGTCACGTCCCCCGCCGCCACCAGCGCCCCACTCCGGCGGCCGGTCACCCGATCAACGGGTACCGTCACCCCGGGTCAGTCGGAGAAAGAGAATCGCGGCGCGCTTGGCCTGCATCGGCAGAGTCCGCAGGTCGGCGGTTTCCTTCACGGTGTGATCGTCGGCGCCACCCATGCCCAGGCCGTCGATCGCCATGTCCACGTGACCGGCGGTAAAGGACACGTCCGCCGCGCCGGCCCGGCCCGGATCCACCGCGGTCATCGCCCCGTACCCGAGATCCCGGCTCACCTGGTCCACCGCGGTGAGCAGCCGGCGGTTCCCGTCGGTGGGCGCAAGCGGCGGGTACGAATCCCGGAACGTGAGCGTGGCCCGGGTGTGCGGCAACGCGTCGGCCACCACCGCGTTCATCCGCGCCTTGGCGGCATCGCGCTGTTCCAGCGAGAGCGTCCGCAGGTCGCCGGTGACCAACGCATGCTCGGCCACCACGTTGCTCTTGCCGAACGCGGTGCCGCGGTCCTGATCCGCATCGTACTCCACGCTGGTCCCACCCAGGATCAGACCGGGATTGAATGTCAGGTACTGCTCGCCCGCCATCCCGTCGTAGAAGCCGTAGACGATCCGCGCCGCCTCGTAGATGGCCCCGGCCCCCACGTCGTCCCGGAACACCTGGGAGGAGTGGGCGGGCCGTCCGGTCACGCGCAGCTCCCACCCCGTGAAGCCCCGCCGGGCAATCACGGCGGTGTGGGGATCCCCATCGCCGTTCTCGAACCCGATCGCAATGTCCGCGGCGTCGGCAGCCTCCACCAGGGCCCGTCTCGCCACGTCCAGCGGCCGGCCACTCCGCTCTTCGTCGCCGGTCATGACCACGGTGATGGCCATTCCGTCCAGCCGGCCGACCGCCTTCAGGGCCCGCAACGCCTCGACGATCACGACATCGCCGCCCTTCATGTCCGCCACCCCCGGCCCGTGGGCGATGGAGTCGTCGAGCAGTTCGAAGTGCTGGAATGGACTGTCGGCCTCGAACACGGTATCCAGATGCCCGATCAGGAGCAGCCGAGGACCGGTCCCGTCCCGCGTCGCCACCAGGTGCCCCGCCCGGCCGAACGCCGTGCCGTCGACCCAAGTGGTCCGGAACCCGAGCGCATCCAGTTCCTGCCGGAACACGCGACCCACCTCCCGCACCCCGTCGAAGTTCATCGAGCCGCTGTTGATCTCCACCACGCGGCGCAGCAGGTCGACCGCTTCGACCTGGTGTCGGTCGACCTGCTCGGCGACCCGGCGTTCGGCCGACGTGAGCTGAGCCGCGACCGCACCGGGCAACGGGAGGGTGGTAACCAGAAAAACGGCAGACAGCATCAGGCAACGCATACGGCTCCTCGAGGCTGAATGGCAACAATCAGGGAAGCTAGATGGGGCGCCCTCACCGGGACAGGGCCCCTTTCGGCGCCACCCGCTCCACCCACTCCAGGTCGGCCTGGACACCGAGGTGATCGCTCAGTTCCACCAGGGGCCCGGGTTCGGACGGCGGTTGCAGACCCGCGGCCAGCCCCACCTCCCGCAGGCGTACCAGGCCCCCGGTGCCGGGACTCCAGAGGATGTAGTCAAACCGGTGGACCGGTCGGCGGGCCGGGAACGTAGCACCGCCGTCAGGATCCGGTGCACCCTGTTCCCAGGCGTCGGTCAGGGTCGGTACCGCCCGGGCCAGAACCTCGAGCATCCGCCGCCATTCACCTCGGTCCGCCGATCGATGCCCGTCGACGTTGAGGTCACCCAGCACCAGCACCGGCTCGGTCCCCCGCTGCTCCCGGCTCAGAGTAGAAACCATGAAATCCCGGATCTGGCGGATCTGCCGGAAACGCACCGCGCGTTTGCGGCGCTTCTCCCTCTCCCCATCCCGCGGGTACCCGGCCTGAAGGTGGGTCAGGAACACGTGGAGCGATGCTCGGGGTCCGGGGATCTCCACGTACCCCACCCCCTTTCCGGCCAGGGCATCGCTGTCGGTCCGGGCCCGGTACTCGGCAAAGGTGGGCCGCCCGGCGTGCGCACCGGGCCTGACCGGCACGCGGCTGAACACCGCCAACCCGCTGCCCAGGCGCAGGAGCCCGCCCCGGCCGAACCGGGACACCGCGTGCGGATGGGAACCGCGGAACGCCGTGCCGAGGGCCCGCCTGGCCCGCTCGGCGAAGAGTTCGTTCAACGCCAGCACATCGATGTCGGCGTCCCGAACCCGGTGAGCCAAACCGCGCGCCCGGCGGGTCAGACCTCGGGTACCCGGCAGGAACCGGGCGTTGAACGTCGCGATCCGCAGGGTCGACACGACCCCCACCCGGTTCTCCATCGCCTCCTCCCGTGACGCGGGGGACACGCCCATCGTGACGGATCTCACCGGAGAACCGGTACCTACCCCCGGACCGGGCCGGTCGCCTGACCTGCGATCCGTGAGACCCACGTCACCGCAACATCCGTCCGCTCACCCCTATCATGTACCTCCGCGCACCGCTGGACGCGCGGCAACCCCCGACGAATCGAGACATGAACGATAGCAACCACCGAGGAGATGGAAACATGCGCACCAGACTGCTGGGAACGATCGCGCTGGGTCTGGCCGCCGCCGGCTGCAGCAACAGCCTCGCCCCCACCGCGGCCGACCAGGAACTGAACCAGGACGTCGCGCTCGTCGCGGCGGACGCCGCACTCGACGACGTGGCCCAGATGGTCGTCCCGAACGCGGCGCCGCAGCTGCAGGCCTCGTTCGAGGCGGTGCCCTTTGCCGACGTATCACGCACCGTGACCTTCTTCGACGCATCGGGCGTCGAACAGACGGCGTATGACCCGAACACGACCGCGTCCGTCCGCATTCAGATGAGCCTGGCCGGTGACGTCCAGCGCAGCGGGTGGACGGCATCGATCACCCGAACCCGCGACATCACCGTCTCCGGCCTGGAAGGCCAGGAGACGAGCCGGACCTGGAACGGTACCGGCACCGGCACCATCATGCGGAGCAGCCACACTGACGGCACCGGCAGCCGGACGTACGACATGAGCAGCTCCGCCACGATCACCGACGTCGTGGTCGGCGTGCCCCGGTCCCAGAACCCGTGGCCGCTCTCGGGGTCCATCACCCGCTCCATCACGGTAACCATCACCCGCGGCGACCGCACCGAGACCCGCACCCGGACCGTCACCATCACCTTCAACGGCACCCAGTTCGCCACACTGACCGTGGGCGACGAGACCTTCGAAGTCGATCTCGCGGCCCGAGCCGTCGATCGTCCGACGCGCCGCCGGTAGGCGGACCCACTGCTCCACCATACACGCGCGGGCGCCCCTCGGGGCGCCCGTTGCGTTGTACACCGTCGCGACCTCGCCCGGAACCGGGAGGACACTCGCCCCGTTATCTCCCATGAGAGTCTTTCGTCGACGTCGGTGTGGTATCACGGACGCCCCGGGGGATCGACGCGGTTCCCAGCCGTACTCCCCCCATCGGTGTCGCCGGCGCCCCCTGCGACCCATCCGTTCGGGTCCACACCGTCCATCCGTCGGCGGATGCGTGAATCCCCTCGGCCGGAGGAGGGCCTCTGTCGACTCGCAACATCGCCGCCCCGCGGACCGTCTCTGCCGACATCGTGATCGTCGGTTCCGGCATCGCCGGAGCGTTTGCCGCGTACGCCGCATCCCGGCGCGGGCGCTCCGTGGCGGTCATCGAACAGGGCCCCCGCCTCAATGCCGCCACCATTCGCCGGATCTGGGAAGCCGGTTCGTTCAACCGGTACGCGCCGCTCGCCCACATCCCGGTGCAGAAACTCGGACAGCGCACACGGGTCGTCAAACGCCTGCCCACCGTGACCGGCGGCATGGCCAGCTTCTACGCGAGCGTCTCGATGCGGATGCGCGAATCCGAGTTTGCCCACTGGCCGTTCCCGTACGACGCGCTCGAGCCCTGGTACGCCGAGGCGGAGACCGCGATGGGAGTGGCGGGCGAAACCGGCACCGACCCGACCGAACCCCACCGTTCCCGCCCGCTGACGCAGAGTGATCCCGGCCTGAGTCTGGCCGCGCACCGGCTGCGGGCCGCGGCAGAGTCACTCGGTCTCCATCCATTCCGGCATCCGCTGGCCATCCGATTCTCCCGGTGTCGCCGCTGCGCCACCTGCAACCAGGTGCCCTGCCCGTTCGGTGCAAAGTTTTCGCCCCAGGGACTGCTCGACGGTCTGCGCGATCAGTCGGTCACGGTATACGACCGCCACACCGCGCTCCGGATCAACACCACTCGTGGCCCCGGCCCGATCCGGGTCACCTCGGTCGAGGCACGCCGGCAATCCGATGGGCAGACGGTGACGTTCAAAGGGTCCACCTGCATCCTCTGCGCCGGGGCGATCCAGACACCCCTCCTCCTCTATCGATCGGGACTCAACCGCGGGCGGCCCGAGATCGGCGCCAACGCGATGACGCACTGCCTGGGCAACGTGGTCGGATTCTTCCCGTTCCCCATCAACACCAACGACGATTTCGAGAAGTGGTTGTCGGTGGCGGACTACTACTTCGATGACGACGGATCGGTCCGGGGCCTGATCCAGCAGGACCAGTTGAGCCCCCTGTCTCGCGCGCTGGCCAACGCCCCGGGCTGGTTGCGCCCCCTGATCGGCCGCTACTACCCGCACGCCTATCAACTCCTTGCCATCGCCGAAGACGAACCGGTGCGCGACAACCGGGTGCATCCCTTCCCCAACGGGACGATCCGGTTGACGAAACGGTTCACCCGGAGGGATCTTCGCAAACGTCGGTACCTCACCAACAAAGCCCGACAGATCCTGAAGGCCGCCGGCGCCCTGTTCACGATTGCGGTCCCCGGCCAGTCAGTGTATCACACCTGCGGAACCTGCCGCATGGGTACCGATCCGGAGCATTCCGTCACCGACCCCAACGGTCGGCTCTGGCATACAAGCAATCTGTACGTGGGAGATGCGTCCCTGATGCCCACCTCGAGCGGAGTCAACCCCAGTCTCACCATTGCCGCCAACGCCCTCCGAGTTGCGGCCCATGTCACCTGAGCCCCACGTGCTCATCGTGGGGTGCGGCGCCATCGCCGCCCGCCACGCCCGCACGCTTCGCCGATTCCCACGCCGGTGCCGGTTTTCCTTTGCGAGCCGGACCCCGGAACGCGCGGAGGCCTATCGTCGCCGATTCGGCGGCCAACGGGCCTTTGGCAACCTCGAAGCGGCCTGGGACAACCCCGACATCGACACGGTGCTCCTCTGCACCCCGCACGACACCCACGCCCCCCTCGGCCGGAAGGCCCTGGAGGCGGGTCGGCATCTCGTCGTCGAAAAACCGCTGGCGCTCACCGCCGGAGAGGGTGAATGCCTCCGCGCCTGTGCCCGGGAACAACAGCGCTTCGTGACCGTGGCCGAGAACTACCACTACCGGCCGGCGCTGCGGCGCCTGGTCGGGTGGATCGAGGCCGGCTGGCTCGGGGATGTCCGCCTGATCCGGATCAACAAACTCCACCGGCGCCGCCGCGGTGTCACCGGGTGGCGCCGGGACCGGTCCAGCATGGGCCCCGGGGCATTCATGGACGGTGGCATCCACTGGGTGAACGTCCTGCAGACACTGGGGGGACCATTCAATTCCGTCAGCGCCCGCGTCCTTCCCGGGGACACCGACGGAGACCTGCTGGAGACGGGTCTGGCCGTTATCGCCGACCTGTCCCGGGGAGCGGTGGGGCAGTTGAACTACGCGTGGACGGTCGACGATGCGTCCGACGCGAAGTGGTTCGGGGTGTACGGCACCCGGGGGACGGCCTACGTCTCCCACACCTTTCTCGCCATGTACTACCGCGGCCACCGGGGCCGGCGGGTATGGCTGGCCGCCCGGGACGTGATGGGATTCCGGGCGATGTGGGCGGACTTCCTGGACGGCCTCCAAACGGGCGCAGCGACCCGCATGACGATCGGTCGCGGCCTCGACGACGTGCGTTTTGTCGAAGCCGCCTACGCCGCGCTCCCGGACTGATCCGACTGTTCACGCCAATGGTGCCGGACCGGCACCGATCCGACGACCACGAGGAAGGGCCGGCCTTCACCCCGGGCCCGGCCCTCTCGCCAGACGGCATCCCCCCTACCGTTGCCAGAGCCTCGTGGAACACGTCCCCGTGACCGGGTTGCAGCAGTACTTCGGCCACGGACAGTTCACGTGCCAGCCGTAAATCGGCCCTAGGAAGGACGAATTCGGAAGCAACTCGAAGTAGGCATGGGTCACCCTCGGATCCTCTTCCTCGTGCATCGACAGCGCGAGACCGCACTCCGCCACGACCCACGGCGAGGCCAGATCCCGAAGGGGGGCCTGGTCATACTGCACGGTCTCCGGGAACAGCAGAGATCTCCAGTGACCGTCAGGCTGGCGGTCGATATAGAGATACGTCCAACCTCTGGCCAGGCCCAGTTCCGGAATGGCCGCCTCGCTGTGGAACCTGGCAACGAACTGGCCGCGCATGGTCATCATCGAATCGGCCAGATGCAGATTGCTCACCGGTTCGGCCTTGACCAGCGGACCGACCCGAAGCTCGTCCACCACCCGGTAGAGAATGTGCTGCCGATCCCCCACCCACGCGTCCTCCCGGTAGTCGAGGGACCGAGCAAAGCTGAGAATCTCGGCGGCGGACACGGATTCGATGGTCTGTTCGGCGAGGACCCATGGCGGAACCGGCATGCCCCGGTCCTGCCCGGCCAGAGCGCCGGGAATGGGTATCAGCCCGGGAACGACGGCAAGGCACACACTCCAGCTTCGGAGCCCGGACCGGCCAGGTGAACGTCGAGTCATCGTTTCCTCCTCATGAGAAAGAATCCACCGCGCTGCGCATCCTTCGCAGCGTCAGGAACGGGCGACGGTTTCCAGCGAATCCAGCAGGGGTCGCAGGGCGGGATCGGCGTTGGACCACAACGTCAGGACCGCCCGGGCCCAGACCTGTTGGCGGGCCCGGTCCGCCTCATCCAGCGGCGGCAGCAGGGCCCGCAGCGCAAAGGTCCGGACCAGACTCGCGACGTTGGCGGCACCGGAGAATGAATTCCGTCCCAGCAGGTCAAGGGTGGTGAGGGAGCGGTCAAGATGGGTCCGGGCCCGAAGGGTATCTCCGAGTGCGAGGTCCAGACGGGCCAGGTGGTAGGTAGCGAGGATGGCCAGATCGTGGGCCGGCAGTCCGGCCGCCAGGCTGTCCAGACGCTCGATCACGGCGGTGGCCGCGGTGGAGTCCCCGCGCGCGAGGGCCGCCTGAACGGCCAACAGGGGATCCCGTCCTCCACTCTCATGCCAGGGCCCCACACCCAGAGCGTCGTAGGTGAGCACCGCCGTTCCCTCGAGCAGGGCCCGGGCCGCGGCTTCCCGCCGTGACGCCTCAACCGTGTTGCGAAGGAGGGCATCGATCCGCGTGGAGAGCGCCACCACTGAATCCGGGTGGTGACCGGCCGCAGCGTACACCGTCATGCGGCGTACAGCCCTGACCACCGGCGGATTCAGAGTCAGGAGCCGGCCGTTGCGGTCGTGGAGGGGAGCCGTACCGGCCAGCGAAACCAGCCGGGCCGCCTCATGGATGCGGCCGGTGAGCACCGCAATCCCGATCAGTTCGCGCGCCGTCGTTTCGTCCGGTTGTCGCCCATCGGCCAGCAGGGAATCCGCCAGCAGCCGGGCGCCCCGAAAGTCGGAGGATTTGATCCGGAGACGAACCTCCAGCCTCGCGAGCCGGACCGCGGCCCGGGAATCCCGGTTCAGCCGGCGGGCCCGTTGCACCGCCGGGAGAGCCGCCGTGGCCGGGTCCCGGCCGAGCAGATCTCCAACGCCTTCCAGGACGAGGGCGTGGTGCTCGTACGCCCGAGGCTCGGCGGGGTACTCCCGGATCCAGGTCCCGGTGATCTCCCGCAACACGGTCCGCGCACGCTCCACCGCATCGATCTCCCGCCCACCCCGCAGCACCGGGTCCGACATGACATCGGAAAACGGATGGGGCACAAAAGCCAGCGTATCGTCGAGCAGGGACGGGAACGCCGCGTACATGACGGTGTCGGGCTCCAGTGCGTATCCCCATCGGAAGTCGGTTGGCCGCAGCGGCAACGGCAGCCGGGTAAAAGATGAATCGAGCAACGCCAGATTGAGGGCCGGCACCGAGATCAGCACCCGGCGATACGCGGCAAAGGCCTCCCGGTAACTGGCGCGGAATCGGCGCCCCGACGGACTCGAGCTGTCGGAAACCACGACCCGGTCCTGGGTCAGGCAATCGCCGAGACCGAGCCAGCCTCGGACATCCGTGGAGTCGCGCGCCAGGACCTGCCGATACGTGGCGCAAGCCGCCCGGTAATCCCCCGTGCCCATCGCCGCGAGGGCGCCGGCATGCAACCGATCCGCCGCCGGCAGTCGGGCCTGATTGCGCCAGGCGTAATCCGCGTGCACCCGCCAGGCTGCCGCGGGTTCTCCCGCCCACGCCGCAGTCTGGGCGGCCCAGAAGTGCGCGGCCGCATACCCCGTATCGATAGCCACCACCCGTTCGAACGCCCGGTGCGCCCGCCGAAGCTGCCAGGCGTTCAGCAGTTGATGGGCTTCGTCGTAAGCACGCCAGGCCGGAAACGACCGGGTGCCCATCGCCCCGGCCCGGGCGGCCCCGGTCTGCGCCGCTCCAACCACGACCGAATCGGCAAGTTCGTCAAAACGTTCGCTGAGCCCGGTCAGATCCCCGGCGAGTGCGACGGTATGGTCGTGCAACAGGCGCGATGGATGAGACACGTCGTACAGGACCGCGCGGACATGCACACTATCTCTGAATTGCCAGATCTGACCCCAGATCAACCGGCCCGCCCCCACCTCCCGCGCAATCTCGAACGCCGCGTCCAAGGTGTGGACGCGGCGGCCACGACGGGTCAGCCGGTCTGCCATCCGCAGGGGATCGACGAGTCTGATGTCGTCCCAACGCCCCAGCGCACCCCGCACCAGCAGCTCACACTGATCCCCACCCAACAGCGCGGACGCCGCCGAATCCCGGTGCACGAATGGGAGGACGGCCACCAGGCCGGGGTCCAGGGCGATCGCTGTACCCGCCCGGACCCGCCACGCGAGAACGGACAGGCCGACCAGGCCCAGGATCATGGCGGCCCGCCCCCATCGGGTGCGAACCGGTCGGGCCCCTGACAGGGTCCGGACCGGCGAGACAGCCAGCGCCCGACGCAGGGCCTCGGCATCCGGAAAACGATCCGCCGGCTCCTTGGCCAGCGCCCGCTCGATCACGGCATCGATGACCGGCGGCACGTCGGGACGGTGCACCCGCACCGACGGGATCGGGCTCGCAGACTGGTGGGCCATCACCTCGTTGAGATCTGAGCCCGTGAACGGGGGTTCCCCGGTCAACATTTCGTACAGAACACACCCGATCGCGTACACATCGCTGCGGCCGTCAACGGCCCCGCCCGCACACTGTTCGGGGCTCATGTAGTGCGGCGTACCGACGGCGAGACCGATCCCCGTCAACTCCGACCCCGCGGCCAGCCGGAGCGCACGAGCCAGTCCGAAATCGGCGACCACCGCATGCCCGGTATCCAGCAGGATGTTCTCGGGTTTGAGGTCACGATGGATCACCCCCCGCTCATGGGCGAATGCCACTGCACCTGCGATCTCCGCCCCGAGACGGACCGCCTCCTCGACCTCGAGCGGGCCCCGTCGGATGAGTCGTTCCCGAAGGGACTGGCCCTCAACGTAGGGCATGATGTAAAACAGCTGGCCGGCGGCTTCGCCGGAGTCGATGAGGCCGAGAATGTGAGGGTGCCGCAGGCGGGCGGTGGTCTTGATCTCGAACAGGAAACGATCAGGCCCCAAGGTGGCCGCCACTTCCCGGCGCAGCACCTTGATGGCCACGGGGCGTTCCAGCTTCCGGTCGTGCGCGAGATACACAACCGCGGTAGCGCCATACCCGAGGACATCCTCGATGGCATACCGGTCTCGCAGTGCCTCCGCCAAGAGGGGAGGCAGATCGTCCGAGAGGGGGGGATCGGACGAGCCGGACGTCGTGCGCCCGGTCGGTTCGCGCTCGGGCATCGGTCGCTCCCTGTGCGGCCGGTCCGGGCAAAGACCCACCGAATCCGCAAGATACCCCCCCAACCCGGCCACGGCCATGCCGGGACCGAGGCCGTGCGCCGCCCCCCCGGTCACCCCCCGGTTCGGACGGGTCGACCACCGGTTCGCCTCCGGGCGGTCGACAGCCGATCACGACCGGACGCCGGAACCCCGGGGATCAGGGTCGGGTGGCGTTGTGGCGCGCCGAGGCGACCAGCGCGGCGACGTGCGCCAGTCGTTCCTGGGCCTCGATCACCCGGCCGCCGACAATCGTGTAGGTCAAACCGTGCTGCACGGTGGCGACCCCGTCCCGACTCACCCGCTCGACCCCGGTCCCGTAGAGCACCTTGAGATCCTCCAGTGGATTCAGATCCAGCACGAGCAGGTCCGCCCGGTACCCCGGTCGGACGACCCCCGCATCCGGGGTTCCCACCGCCCGGGCACTCTCCATCGTCGCGGACCGGATGACCTCCAGCGGGTGAAAGCCGGCCCGCTGCATCAGCTCCATCTCGCGAATCGTGCCGAACCCATACAGGTGATACGATGTGCCGGTGTCGGAGCCGACCACCACGAGCCCACCCCGGTTCTTGAACGCATTGACCCACGGCAACCACTTCAGAAACAGTCGGCCCCACGCCCCCTCGTCGCCGGAGGTCCACTCGAAGTAGAACGACCCGTGCACCTCGGGGTTGGGAGTCCATCGATCCATGAGCGCGGGCATGGTGTACGCCTCGAGCCACGGGAGATTCCGGGCGCGGGCCAGGTCGGTCTGGTCTTCGTACACCGAGAAGGTGGGAACCATGGTAAACCGGCCCCCGCGACTGAGCGCCACGAGCGTGTCCAGCACGTCGCCGTACAGGACATCGAGATCCGCTTCATCCCAGACCCGCGCCGTGGCCCGGAACCGCTTCAACTCTTCCCCGTAGTTGTAGTCGGGGTCCAGGTCCTGCACCGTACGGTCCCGGAACGTGGACTCCGCATACCCGTAGTGGTGTTCGATGGTGGTCACCCCCGCCCCCGCGACCGCCACCGCATTCATCGGGGCCACCCCATCCTGCCCGTCGTGGACCGCTACCCCCATCCCCTGCGCCGCCGCCTCGACGCTGATGGCGGCCAGGACGTCCGGGAAGAGCCCGGGCTTGCCGCTGATCTTGATGCCGTCGAGTCCGGCCGCCTTCCATTCCCGCACCACCTCCCGAGCCCCGTCCGCGTTCCAGAGGCGCGGGTCGTCACCCCGCCAGAACCGGTACAGGACGATACGGGGGGCCAGCACGGCCTCTCCCCGCCGCTGGAGACGGGCGAGCCGGACCGCCTGATCGTCTTCACCCGCGACGAACACCCGCACCGCCGTAATCCCGTGCGCCAGCCAGAGACTCGGGATGTAATCGTCGGGAAGCAGCGATCCCATATGCGTGTGGGCGTCGATGATGCCCGGCATCACATAGCGACCGGCGCCGTCGATCACCCGGTCCGCCGGCGCGCGAACCGCCCCCCCCGCCCCCTGGGCCAGGTCCACCGGCGTCGTGCGCCGGAGTTCCACGATCGTTCCCCCCTCGATCACGACATCCATCGGTCCCACCGGAGGGCTTCCCGTTCCGTCGATCACGGTGGCACCGCGAATCACGAGTCGGTCGTAGGGCCCACCCACAGAATCGGATTGGGCCGTCAGGGACGCCGAACTCATCAGGCTCAGCAGGACCATCATCATCGCGCAGCGCAGAGTCATCCGTCACTCCAGAAGGACACCCGGTCAACATGACCCGCCGCCCGCGGTCCGCAAGTGCGGCCCCCCCTTACCACGCCCGCGCCCACCCACCATCTTGGGCGTGTCACCGAACCCGTTGCCGGAGGCTCCCATGCGACCTTCCCTGCTTCTGTGGGCCGCGATCCTGATCCCGGGACCGATGTCCGCCGCCGCGACCCAGGACCCATCGAAGGACCTCACGCTCGATCTGTATCTCGACTGGGAGCGGGTGAGCGATCCGCAGATCTCCCCCGACGGGCACCAGATCGTCTACACCCGCCGGCAGGTCGACCGCGTCCACGACCGATGGGAGTCGGAACTCTGGATCGTGGACCGCGACGGCGGTCGAAACCGGTTTCTCACTCGGGGTGCCGGTGCCCGGTGGTCCCCGGACGGCACCCGCATCGCCTTTACCCGACAGGGCGATCCGCGCGGCACCCAGCTGTTCGTCCGCTGGATGGACGCCGAAGGCGCCACCTCCCAGATCACGCACGTGGAGCACACCCCGTCAAACATCCGATGGTCGCCCGATGGCCGATCGCTCGCCTTCGTGATGACCGTACCCTCCCCCGCCGCCTGGCACGTGACGGTGCCCGGACGACCGGCCGGCGCGGAGTGGACGCCACCACCCAAGGTGGTCACCCGGTTGCGTTACCGCCGGGATCGCCAGGGATTCATCGATGACGGGTACCGTCACATCTTCGTCGTCCCCGCAGACGGGGGGACGCCCCGGCAGCTCACCGACGGGGACTGGAACCACGGCAGCCCGGCCTGGGCCCCCGACGGCAGCGAAATCCTGTTCTCGTCTCTGCGGGTTGCCGACGCCGAACACGTCTGGCGGGAGTCGGAGATCTACGCGGTGCGCGTCGCCGACGGGACGATCCGTACGCTGACCACGCGCCACGGACCCGATACCGGCCCCGTCGTGTCCCCGGACGGGAAACTCGTGGCCTATACCGGCTACAACTGGACCGACGACACCTATGTGGCCGGGGACGTCTACGTCATGGACATCGACGGCTCACATCCGCGGGCAATCACGCAATCGCTTGACCGTTCCGCCCGCAACCTCACTTGGGCACCGGACAACCGCGGCCTGTACTTCTTCACCGACGACCATGGGCGAACCGACGTGTTCTTCGCGTCGACCGGCGGCGACGTGCATCGCGTGACCCAGGGCAACCACCGGCTGCAGATGACGAGCATGACCGATGACCTGATGGCGGTCGGTACGCTCAGCGGCCCGGATCAACCGGGGGATGTGGTGGCCTTCGACCTGCGGGACCCCGACCCTGTCCGGTTGACGCGGGTGAACGACGACGTGCTGGCCGGCCGGCGTCTGGGCCGGGTGGAAGAGATCACGTACCCGTCCACCGGCGGACTGACCATTCAGGGTTGGATCATCACGCCTCCCGACTTCGATCCCTCCCGGAAGTATCCGCTCATCCTCGCCATTCACGGCGGGCCGCACGGCATGTACGGGGTCGGGTTCAATTTCGGGTGGCAGAACCACGCGGCCAACGGCTACGTGGTGCTCTACACGAATCCGCGCGGCAGCTCGGGTTACGGGAGCGCGTTCGGGAACACGATCAAGAACGCCTACCCCGGCCAGGACTTCGACGATCTGATGACCGGCGTGGATACCGTCATCAACCGCGGGTACATTGATGAGGACAACCTGTTCGTGTACGGATGCAGCGGCGGTGGCGTGTTGACCGCGTGGATCGTCGGACACACCAACCGGTTCGCCGCCGCGTCGGCCAACTGTCCGGTCACCAACTGGCTGTCGTTCGTGGGTACGACCGACGGCCCCACCTGGTATCGCAACTTTGCATCGCTGCCGTGGGAGGATCCGAGCGAACACCTTCGCCGCTCACCGCTGATGTACGTGGGGAACGTCACGACCCCGACGATGCTGATGACCGGGGTCAAGGATCTCCGAACGCCGATGCCCCAGACCGAGGAGTTCTACATGGCCCTGCGGTACCGCAACGTGCCCACCGCCATGGTCCGGTTCAACGATGAATGGCACGGCACCGGCAGCAAGCCGTCCAACTTCATGCGGACCCAGCTGTTCCTGCGGCAGTGGTTTCAGCGGTACCAGCGGCCGGCGACGTCGGTGTCGGATCGACCGTGACCGTTCGGTTGACCGGCCGGTGGTGACCGGGCAAATCGGCCGCCGGCGACTCACGCCTTGAGCGCCTGTTCCGCCGCTTTCTTGTAGGCCTCGACCGCCTTCTTGTACTTGCCGGCCTGACGCGCCGCATCGCCCCGGGCCAGTTCGGACCGGGCCCGGGCGATCCGCCCCGGGTCGCCGCCCGCTGCCTGCGCGTTGGCAATGGCTCCCACCGCGAGATCCCGGGCGCTTTCTACCAGGACCTCCGTCAGCGACTGGCCCAGCGCCGGATCGAAACCCGCCTTGATCGCTTTCTGCAGCGATTCCACCGCCTTGGCCAGCTGTTCGATGGCCTTCTTGAGGTCCGGCGGCTGCCGGGCCAGCCGGGCCAGCGCCTTGTTCGCCTTGCTGATGGTCTCGTTGAGCTGTTTGGCCACCTTGCGCGACGTCACCGACGGGAGAAGATCGGTGAGAGTGGCGACCACATCCGTGATCCGATCCTCGGGGGAGAACCGCACCGACCACACGGCGGGACGCATCGCCCCGGCCGAGGTCTGGCTCCACCCGACGATCTGCCCCAGGTCGTTGATACCCCAGATCTCGCCGTCCACGCCACCCAGAGTCGGCATGAAGACGAGCCCCGCCCGCTCCACCCACACCGCGGGTCGGCGCGTGCCGTCCGGCTCCAGCACCAGCACCGCGAGATGGCCCAGCGCGTTCACATCGATCGCGACCCCCGAGACGCCGGCCGGAAACCCCCGGGTTGTCAGGTCGGTAAACCCCCGGCCCTGCCGCCAGACGAACGGATGCCAGATCCCGTCGGCGTCGTGATACGCTCCGCCCGCTACATCACCCAGCGCATTGAGGGCAAACGCATCGTGTTCGGAGAAACCGCCGCCCAGGCTCCCGAGATTGCGGATGCCGGCGGCGCGGCTCCAGACAAACGACAGAAACGGCGCGTTGGGATCCGGCGAGACAGAACTCACTCCCACCACCTGGCCGGCATCGTTGATCCCATAGGCGACCCCACCGAACGGGTTGCCGAGCGTGGGCAGTTCCGTAAACCCCGCGGAGGGACTCCAGTGGTAGGCCTGCACCCCCCGGAAGGTGCTCGGGTCGGCCGGATTGAACGCCGGGGTGTAGGTCCCAACCACTTCACCCAGGTTGTTGACGCCCAGGGCCCGACTGTCCACCCCGCCGAACTGCCCCAGCGGTCGGATACCACCCCGCGGCGTCCAGGTAAACGCCTCCCCGACACCGAGTGAATCTTCCAGCGTTCCCACCACGAGGTCGGCATCGTTGATGTCGAGCGCCCGGGAGGCCGCCCGACCCGCCGTGCCGATATCGACCATGCCCCCCTGCGCCGACCAGTAGAACGCTCGCAACTCGCCGCCGTTCCCCGAACTCACCCCCACCACGTGTCCCAGGTTGTTGATCGCCTTGGCCGCATGAAAACTGCCGCTCCCCAACGTCCCCAGGCTCCTCAGGTTGATCGCCCGGGTGAGCGCAAAGCTCGGCGCCACGCCGCCGTCCACCACCCCGAAGGGGCCCGACGGCAGCGGCGCCAAGGTGTCGTCGCACGCCGTGAGTCCCGCCACGCCGGCCAACAGCAGCGCGGCCAGCCGGGGCACCCGGAGCACCGGGACGGAAATGCATCGCAGTCGCATACCGGCAATTCAAGCAATCCCCATACCACGTTGATGGCATCACAAGACGTTGAAAAACAATCGGTTACGGTTTCGTCCTCCGGATCCGACCGCCTCCGATCCCGGCATTCTGCATCGACTCCCGCCGACACCTCCCGCATCGTGACGCGGGTCACACCCGCGCTTCCCCGTGACGGCGTTCCGTTGCCATTCGGTTGGCGGGCGGTATCATCGTCGCACCGACCCCCGCCCTCCCGACCCCAGGACTCCCCAGTCGATGAACGAGCCGGACCCACCCGCGTCACCTTCCTCGGCGCCCACCCGACCGCATGCGGAACTCCGGCGCATCCTCGGTACCGGTGACGGACTCGCCATCGTGGTCGGGGCCGTCATCGGCGTCGGGATTCTCCGGACGCCGGGACTGATCGCGGGGTACCTGGAACGCCCGGCCCTCATTCTCGGAACCTGGATGCTGGGCGGCGTCGTGGCGCTGCTCGCATCGATCGCCTTCGCGGAACTGGCCGCGATGTTCCCCGAACCGGGTGGCAAGTTCATGTACGTGCGCGAGGCGTTCGGACCCCGAGCGGGATTCGTGGCCGGATGGTCGGAGATCCTCATCACCCGGGGGTTTTCGGCCGCGTCCAAGGCAATCGTCATCGGCGAGTACCTGATCCTCCTCACCGGGTGGGGCGGCATCCGGGCCTGGGCGGCGGGCGTGGTCGCCCTCTTCCTGGCCATCAACCTGCTCGGGCTCCGGACCGGACGGACAGTGCAGAACCTGATCACGCTCGTAAAGGTGGGACTGATTCTGGCGATCGTCGTTGCCGGGTTCGTCGGCCCGACCCACGCCCCAACGCCAATCCCCGCCGTCGACCCCGGGGCAAGGGGACTGCTCGGCCTCGCGCTCGCGTACCTGGCGGTCTCGTTCACCTACTACGGCTGGGACGATTTCCTCAAGCTGGCCGGCGAGGTCCGGAATCCGGGACGGACCCTGCCCCGGGTCTTGATCGTGGGCGCGGTGTCCGTGGCGACCCTGTACCTGCTCATCAACCTTGCGTTCCTCAGCGCCATGACCCCGGCCGAGGTGGCGGGGTCACCCCTGGTGGCCGCCGACGTCGCCGCGCGCGCGTTCGGCGAAGCCGGTCGACGACTGATCACCGTCGCGGCCCTGGTCATTCTGGCCAGCAGTCTCAACGTCCAGTTCATGGGTCTGCCCCGCGTCGCCTACGGCCTCGCGGAACGCGGGTTGGCCCCCCGCCCGTTCGCCCGGCTTTCGGGTTCCGGCGTCCCGGTGGCCGGTCTCCTCCTGATCACGGCCCTCATCTTCACCATGGCCATGACCCGATCGTTCGAACTGCTGATCCAGTACCTCGCGGTCGTGGCGATCTCGGTCGACGCCCTCGTCCTGCTCGCTGTGTTCCGCCTTCGACGCACCCGGCCCGACGTCCCGCGGCCGTTCCGGGCGCCCGGGTACCCGGTGGTGACGGGGGTCACCCTGGCATTGTACGCCTTGCTCTTCGCCGTGATTGCCGCAACCCAGCCCCGCCTGGTCGCGGGTGGGGCGGCCCTGGTGGCGGGGCTGGCGGGCGCCGGCTGGTGGTGGACTCGCCGGAACGCCGCCCTCTGGCACGGTTCCTGAGCAGGATATCCCTGGAACTCGGGCCCGTCCGGGCGGTGTTATACCTGTGGCAATGTGATGGCGCCCACGGTGACCTGCCGCCGTGCGGGCCACCTTGAACCTCCCTCCATCCGTGGTCAGGTTTGGATACATGAATCGACTCATCACCTCTGTCGGCATCCCGACCCCGGGGTCGCGCCGACTCGCCGCCGTCGGCGGCCTCCTCGTCCTGGTCGGCTGCGGCAACGCGCTCGGCCCCGAAGACCTGGCCCGCATCGAGCGGAACGCCGGCAACAGCCAGATCGCCCCGGTCGGCACCCCGGTCGCCACCCCGCCGTCCGTCAAGGCGGTCGACGAAAAGGGACAGCCGATCCCCGGGGTCACCGTCACGTTCGAGATCACCTCGGGCGGCGGCACGGTCACGGGCGCCCAGGCGAAGAGCAACAAGGAGGGCATCGCCACCGTCGGGGGCTGGACCCTCGGGCCCACCATCGGGGAGAATACCTTGACCGCCACCGCCCCGGGCGCGATGTCGCCCGTCGTGTTCACCGCGGCCGGGACGGTGGGACCCGCATCCCTGGTGGAAAAACTGGAGGGCGATGGTCAGACGTTCACCGCCGGGCGTCAGCTCCCGATTCGCCCCAAGGTGCGCGTCACCGACCAGTTCGGGAACGCCGTGGCCAACGTCGATGTCACCTTCCAGGTTGCGAGCGGCGGCGGGACGACGGGAACCTTTCCCATCACCACCAACGCCGCCGGGGAAGCCACCTCGAGCGGCTGGACCCTGGGCGCCACCCCCGGACCCAATACGCTGACGGCCACCGCCGCCGGTGCCAGCGCGACCTTCACCGCCACCGGTCAATCCGGACCCGTCACCATCGCCATTGCCGCCGGTGACAGCCAGTCGACCGTGGTCGGCACGGTCCTGCCCAATCAACCCCAGGCCCTGATTACCGATGCCCTCGGCCTCCCGGTCCCCGGAGCCGTGGTGGTGTTCAATGTGCAGTTGGGTGGCGGGAGCATTTCGGCCGACACGGTCCTGACGGATGCCAACGGGCTGGCGTCGGTCACCTGGACCCTCGGCACCATCGCCGGTCAGAACCTGGTTGCGGCGGATGCCCCGGGGCTCGGAACGGTGGTCTTCGTCGCCACCGGTCTTCCCGACGCCCCCGCCGCCCTGAGCGTCGCGTTCGGCGACCAGCAGTTCGGCGCCATCAACCAGCCCCTGGCCTTCACCCCGGGCGCCCTGGTCACCGATCAGTTCGGCAACCCGGTGCCCGGCGTGAGCGTCAACTTTGCCGTGACCGGGGGAGGTGGGAGCGTCCTGGGAGCTCCATCCATCAGCGATTCGGTCGGCGTGGCCTCACCCCAGTCCTGGACGCTGGGGCCGGCCACGGGAGCCAACACCCTGGAAGCGAGCGTGGCCGGTCTCACGCCCATCACCTTTACCGCCACGGCCCTGACCGCGGTCTACGATATCGAGGTCATTCGCATCGGCGGCGGCGGCGGACCGGGCGTCGCCCAGGCGTTCACCGATGCCGAACTCCGATGGGAATCCGTCATCGTAGGGGACCTGCCCGACGTCGACTTTTCCGCCAATCCCCTCGACTCGTTGACGTGCGGTCCGAATCCGATGGTGGCCGATACGGTCGACGATCTGCGGATCTACGTCCAACTCCAGATGATCGACGGCCCCGGCAACGTGCTGGGTTCCGCCGGTCCGTGCGCCACCCGATCCGGAACCTCGACCAGCGTCGTCGGGTTCATGCGATTCGACATCGACGACGTCAACGCCCTGGCCCAACAGGGGATCCTGGGTGACGTGATCCTCCATGAGATGGGACACATCCTCGGGGTCGGCACGCTCTGGGGCAGCATGCTCGTCAACCCCTCGCTCCCGAACAACCCGGGAGCGGACACCCACTTCACCGGTCCGCTCGCCATCACCGCGTTCGATGCCGTGGGCGGCACGACCTTCGGCGGATCCAAGGTCCCGGTAGAGAACTCGCAAGGGGGCCAGGGAACCCGTGACTCGCACTGGCGGGAATCGACGTTCAACAACGAACTCATGACCGGCTTTGTCGATCCGAACAGCAACCCCATGAGCATCGTCACCATCCAGTCGCTGGCGGACCTCGGATACACCGTCAACGCCGCGGGGGCGGATCCGTACAGCCTGCCCGGCACGCTGCTTCAGGTGACCGGGCGCCGCGCCGGCCCGACCACCGCCGCGCCGGCCATTCAGATGGTCGACGACATTCGCCACGGCCCGATCTACTCCGTCGATCGCTACGGCAACATCACCGCGGTGATGCACCGATGACCGCACCGTCCCGCTCTGCCGGCCCCCGCTCGGAGATCCGCGCCGTGACCGTCGCGTTCCTGCTGCCCGGGTCTCTCGGCCTGGCGTGCGCCAGTGGGGGTCGACCCGCCCTCACCCCGGAGGAATGCGCCCCGGTGGAAGACGCCGTCGCGTACGACACCGCCGCCCTGCACAACCTGGACGGGCGATACCGCCTGACGATGGTGGCCGAGACCGGCCTCGAGGCCGAGACGACGCGTTCGGGATTCCTGACCCTCGAATCCTACGCCGGCCGGTGGCGCCGGATGACCGGCCCGGGAGGGATCCCGATGCCCGACGTGGAGACCCCGTACTTCGGTTCCACCGACATCGATCTCGAGGGTCTGGGAGCGTTGCAGCTCGGAGAGACGGGGTCGATCGATTCGCTGCAGCCCGGCGTGCTGGTGGTCGAGCGTACCGCAGCGGATGGCGACGCGCCCGCGTCGGTCACGCTCCGGATGGGTTCGCTCATCAACCACCGGCAGGCCACCCCGTTCGACGGAGGATACACGGCACTCCGCGCGTCACGCATCACCGCGGAGTCACTCGCCGGGCGGTGGTCGAGCGGCGCTCAGGTAGAACAGGCCACGGGTCGGTTCTGCGCCGCCCGCGTCGGTCCCTGACACCCCCCCGGAAACCCGGCGACTCCAGGGGGGTCAGCCCGGGCTCCCGGCGGACCTATGGGCGACCGGCCGACACCGGTATGGGCGACCGGCCGGTCGCCCACACTACTCGGCGCCGCGGCGTTCCCGGCCGCGCCAACCCTTCACCCCGCCGCCAGCCAGTAGGACACCTTCACCACAAAAAAGTTGTCTCCCGGCGCCCGCAGTGCGTCGGTGAGGGACCCGGCCCGAACCAGCGTTCCCTGCCGGTCGAACGCGGACCGGCTCTGCTGCCACACCAGGAAGAAGGTACTCCCCGGTAACCACTCCCAGCGGATCACCAGGTTCGACCGGAACGACAGCACATTGAAGTCGGGGTTCGACACGCTAAACGTGTCGCTCCCGTCGGTCACCGTGAACGATCCGTCCGTTTCGCGGGCGATGGACGTGCCGTCGGTCCCGTAGCGGCGGAGATGCCGGCTGCGCGGCGCCTCCAGTTCCCCGATGTCAAAGTAGCGTCCGCTGGCCGCGAACGGTTCCGCATACCCTTCCAGTGTCAGGTCCGGCGTAAACGCGTAGTTGAGCCGGAAGCGCGCTGAAACGGTGGAGCGTTCGATGAAGCCGAAGATGTAGCGCCGGTCGAACGTGACGCTCCGCCCGCCGGATCGCTGCGTGATGTATTGTCGTGCGTTGATGGAGCGGGAGTAGGAAGGATCGATCGAGAGTTGCCAGGCCGGAATCGGGCGAAGCGTGATCCCGCCGCCCACGCTGGCACGCCATCCGCCAAGTTCGTCGTTGCGGTACCGTCCGTTGACCCGCCAACGCGTCCCCGCGGAAAAGCCGTTCGAGAGACGGGCGTTGAACTCCCACGCGGCCGGTGTCCCCATCGACGGCCCGCCCCGGGTCAGGAAATCGCTCTGGGCCCGGAAGGTCCGGTTGATACCGACGTTGAGATTCCAGAAGTTGCGAAACGTAAGGCGGGTGTTGTTGCCGAGCACCGTAGACTGGCGCTCACCCCCGTAGTTCCATCCGCCCCGGACCACGGTGCCGATCCGGTAGTTGCGCAGCACCCGGCCCGGCTTCGTCTCCCGGAACTGGATGTCCGCATTGAAGTCGATCGCGTCAGATGAATTGAGTCGGCCCAGGTCGTTGATTTCGAACCCCGGAGACCGGGCGCTCACCTGTGCGCCCCACAGCACGTGTCGGCCCGCGTTCTTGTCGGCCCGGATGGACGCCGTGTACCCCGACAGACTGGTCCGCGTGGAATCCAGCGTCACGTAGTCGGCGTCGGGCCGCTGGTAATACCGGGCGCTCGAGCGCTGGGCCCGGAGGATGGCCCGGGGGTCTCCCCGGATGTGACTGAACCCGGCGTAGCCCGTGATCTCGTACATGCCCTGGTTCAGTCGCACCTTCCAGTCGGCGCCGCCGGAGTACGCGTCCCGGGACAGCAGGCCCGCCAACGCCTGCCCGCCGTCGCCGAACCCCCGGTGCACCGCGGTGAGCGTGCCCCCGACGGTGGACTGCGACCGACCGAACTCCTGCTGCACCCGCACCACGCCGAACCCGGTGGGCGGTTCGACCGCGACACTGCCGAACCCGTTGCTGGCGAGATCGAACGTCCGGGCGTGCTCGCGCGGCGTCACCGACGCCACCGCGCCGATGGACAGGCCCGACGGCAGCCGCCCGGTGAGCTTGGCCGCGCCCGCGATGGTGGTGTTGTCGGGTCGATCCACGAAGTCCCCCGACGCAAACCCGTGGGGACGCGCGCCGATCCGCCGGGAATAGTAGTAGTCGGGGCCCAGACCGGTCAGCAGCTCGTTCCCCTCGATGAAGAAGGGACGCCGCTCCGAGAAGAACGTCTCGAACGCGGTGAGATTGACCTCCGCCGGATCCGCTTCGACCTGACCGAAGTCGGGGTTGACGGTGAGATCGAGCGTCAGGTTCGACCCGAGGCCGATATTGGCGTCACCCCCCAACCGGTTGCTCAACGTCTGCGTGAACGGATCGTTGGGCGCCCGCTCGACGGACCGGGCGTCGGCGGCGAGGTACGGCAACAGCTCGATACGCCGCGGCGGCGCCAGGTCCACCAGCCCCGTGAGCGTCCCGAACCGCGACACGTACCCCGTCTCGTCGGTCGGGACCATCACCCAGTAGTCGGTCTCGTGCAGGGCCGGTGTCCACCGCCGGATGTTCATGCCCCAGACCTGCTCCGGCGCCGCGTTGAAACGCAACTGGGACAGCGGGATGCGCATCTCGGCCGTCCAGCCCGCCGAGTCCACCCGGGCCGCCGCCCGCCACACCGGGTTGAACTGGTTCTGGGCCCGGTGCTCGTTGTCCGACGGATGGTAGGTGTCGGACCGGACCCCGGCCGAGGTCACCGTAAAGCTGAATGCGGTCCGACGGTCGAGGTACGTGTCCAGGGAGATGGTCAGGTGCTCGGCGTTGCTGAACCCGTCACGTCGGGTGACGGGCGTAGCAATCGCCGACGGATCGTCGGCCGCCATCCGGGCGCCGATGTAGAGCGCCTGGTCATCGTACAGGATGTAGACCCGCGTCCCCTCCCGCGGCGCGTCCCCTTCATCCGGAGAACGCTGAGTGAAGTCCGCAATCGGCACCGCCGTCTCCCACACCGATTCGTTCATCGACCCGTCGATATGCGGGCGGTCCCCCTCGATCCGCGTGGCCCGGGCGGTCTTGGGCGAAGGCTGGGCGTGGAGCACGACCGGCAGGATCAACAATGCGAGCCCGGCCGC
>Ga0114931_10000936_pt1 | contig 36702 bp, 42 predicted proteins | sample 2SBtaG_FD_89579 | JGI IMG/M metagenome (GOLD analysis project Ga0114931, IMG submission 89579) | Deep subsurface microbial communities from Kolumbo volcano to uncover new lineages of life (NeLLi) - 2SBTROV14_V59a metaG | ecosystem: Environmental > Aquatic > Marine > Volcanic | place: Kolumbo... | reverse complement strand
CAGCTGAAGCCTTCTTTTTTCGCCACCACTTAAATTGACCACGAGGTCGTATTGTTTTTTAGGACTAAAATTAAATCTGTTTAACAGTTGAGATGCCGTAATCGTGCTTCCATCAGCCTGCTCAATCAGCTCTGCAACGTTCTTTATCACATCAATAACCCGAATCTCAGGGTCAAACTGAATAATATTCTGAGAGTAATATCCAAATGAAATCGTTTCTCCCTGGACAATCGTACCACGATCTGGCGCTATCTCCTTGGTTATTAACTTTAAAAATGTTGACTTTCCAGAACCATTTTTACCAATAATTCCAATTCTATCTCCTTTTTTGAATGTATATGAAAAGTTTTTAATCAGTAATTTGCTCCGAAAGGATTTATCCAAATGTTCTATTTCGAGGATTTTTTTACCTAATCGCCTCCCGGTGAAGGCAATTTCAATTTCTTTGTCGGCTATCTTTCCTTTTCCTTTCTTCTCCAGTTCATCAAAGGCAGCAATACGATATTTTGCTTTTGTGGTGCGAGCTTTTGGTTGTCTTTGCATCCATTCCATTTCTTTTCGCATCTGATTCTGTGCTTTTGCTACCTCTCGACCTTCAATGAGTTGGCGCTCAACTTTCTTTTTCAAATAATAACTATAAGAACCTTTGTAGTGATAAATATGCCCTCCATCGAGTTCCAAAACATTGTTAGTGACCGCATCTAAAAAGTACCGGTCGTGCGTGACAAGGAGTATACTCATTTTTTGTTGGGCAAGATATTGCTCCAGCCATTCCACAACCTCAAGATCCAGATGATTAGTTGGTTCATCAAGAAGGAGGAAATCATGCTGTTCAATTAAGAGTTTGGCCAATGCCACTCGTTTTTGTTGTCCTCCTGAAAGCTTGTCCGCAGGAATTTCCAGATTATGAATGCCTAATTTTCCAAGAATTTGTTTGGCTTGAGATTCGAAATCCCAGGCATTTAATAATTCCATCTTTTCAAGCCAAACATCAAGTTCATCCTGACTTTCAGAAATCAATGCTTTCTCATAAGCATTTACTGTTCTGGAAATCTCATCATCCCCTGATAGAACATAGTCCAATATTGAATCATGTTCAGTAATGATTGGTTCTTGGGGTAGCAACCCAACCTTTACCCGATTGTTGAATGTGAATTGGCCATGGTCAGCGGTCTCTTCACCCATAAGTATTTTGAACAACGTTGTTTTACCTGCCCCGTTAACTCCTACAATAGCCGTTTTCTGTCCTTGATCCAGGCCAAATGTAACTCCTTCAAATAGTGTTTTGTCAGCATAACTTTTGCCCAGATTCTCAACAGACAAATAATTCATTCTGCAAATCTAATTTTTTAAAAGCTATAAGTATTCAGTAACCTCAAATAGCAAATATGCTCTGAAGGATACAAGTACCATCAAATTATTGCTGGTTAGTTAATCAAGTAACAAGCTCAGCCTCCCTGCCTTAGTTAGAATAAATTAGTTGACAAAATCTCAACTAAATTCCTTCTCCAACTCGATAGCCTTTGGGAATAGTATATTATTCTCCAGATGAATGTGCTTGTGCAAATCATTTTCAAATTCCTTCAAGGTTTTGAAAGCAACCTGGTAAGTATTACAAGCATCTTGAGGGAGGGTGTAACCATTGCTTAGCTCTGTTATTTTTTTAAAACGATTGCCTTCAACGTCATGTTCTTGCATCATCGCCTCGATGGGATTGCTGACAGATCCAAATACTGAAGAACCGGGATGTTGCCCCATTTTTTTTGCCGAGACCATTTTTCGAATGAAGGGAAAAAGCATTAGTTCTTCTTTTTTCATATGAGCGGCCAACTCACCGGCTGAAGCCTTGAATTCTTCATTAATTTCAATGAGCTCAGGATGATTCTGGCCATGTACTTTGCAAAGTTTATTCAAAAACTGAAGTAAAGCCGGGGTAACTTCTTCGATATACCGATGATGTGTTTTTTCGATATAATCGGCAAGGAGGTCAAGCGGCCATGACTGATAGTCTGTTGATTGGTCCTCAGAATCCCGAATAACATCAAGGTTCTCCAGTAATTGCTCCACATCAACGTGTTTTTTGTCACAGGCCTGCTCGATAGTGATATTTCCATTGCAGCAAAAATCTATTCCATACTTTTGAAAAACAGTTGCCGTACGAAAGTCATCAGCAACTATTTGTCCTACACTTTTTGTCTTTACGTTTTCCATGATTTAGCTTTTTAAAAATGATTTTCTTTTTTCTATATCTGTTGATAAATCTAATAACGAGGTGTTTATAAGCATCTGTTTAAGATCATCTCGAATTTGTTTGTAGTCATGATGAACAGGACAGGGGTGTTGATCATTACATTCGCAAAAGCCCAATGCACAGCCATCATATATAGCCTCCCCATCAATTGCAGCAACTACCTGGATTAGCCTGATCTGGTTTAATTTCTCAGGTTCGATCTTAAAACCGCCATTCGGTCCTTTCGTAGAATCAACAATGTTTGTACGAGATAATTTTTGCAAAATCTTAGCGGTGAAGGCTGTGGGTGAGTTTTTTTCTTTTGCAATTTCCAATAAACTGGCTTTCTTATTCTTACTGCTTTTAACAGCTATGAATAAGGTTCCTTTTATTGCGTATTCACATGCTTTTGAAAACACTACTTCAGGTTTTTTACAAAGTTAATAAAAGGAAAATAATAAAGGACAAAAATATCCGAATATATATTTTTTGGCAGTAGTTTATAGTACTCCCCAAAGGTCGGGCCACTTACTAGGTCAGTTAAGATAATATTTTCAATTGGTTTTTACATTAGAGTTTCTTGAACCAGGCTCTGATAGTGTTGAACTGAGCAGTCATGCTGAACTCGATTCAGCATCTTAAAATTAGTTGGTATAGATCGAGAAATAAATTCATTAGGACGTTCTGGTTTCAGGATGACGTTGCCTATTTGGGTTAAAGCAGTAGCATTGGAATTAATAGGGTTATTGCCTTGTTGGGCTACCACCACAAAAGGTAAACTTACATATAACAGAAGTAGTATTTTCATTGGTTTACTTTTACATCAGCGTTTCTTGCAGGAGACGCTGCTTGCGCCCTTCGGTTTATGGCTAATGCTAGTATGGCAAGGAGTAGGTGGTGCAACTATTGGTTTTTACCGGCCATTATTGGCTGCTTTAAACTCGGCAGGCATTAACTCGCTGGCGTGTTTGCCTCCCCAAGTCTTAACGACAATGTCATAGTAGTTTTGGAATCTTTGTCTCAACCCTTTACGTTCGGTCATTTGTCCAATGGGGTGTTTTATATAATTCTTTATAAAGCGGCCATCGTATTTCATTTTGCGGTTGGTCAAATTACAGGGAAGTGAAATTTTAACGTTAGATGAAGATAGGCGAATGGCCGGGAGGTTTACAAGACGGAGAGCTCATTGTGTCGTGAACAACACAAAAATGTCGTGAATAACACAGTTTTGGAGCTGGTAGAACGGGGCCGGGAGTAAGAAGATGACCATACTGGCTAAGGCTGACAGGTAAGGGATGCCAGATGTGAAACAGGGGATATGCAATTTCCACATTAGTCTGATGGGCATCGAAATACTATGATGACGGAAAACCAAGAGGGGTTTTCACCTTTGTTGGCCAGGTTCAATCAAACAACCTTTCAGGGTTTATTTCTAAAAACTCCTGCCAGCACAAACCGGAGGTGCCTACCAATAAAACTTTGGCAGGGTGGTATTTTTTTCTAAACGTATCCATGCCCCAGGTAGATTTTGTTAAGCCACTTTTAACCTCAATTGCTATAATACTTTCGTCTTTTACTAAGACAAAATCAACTTCTTCATTTTTATGCCGCCAATAATAAACTTCATAATTCCCTTCATCGGCCCTATTAATTAAATGGGCCCCTATGGCCGATTCAATCACTTGCCCCCATTTTATGGAATCAGTGCTTGCTTGTTTAAAACTGAGGTTAGTTAAAGCACTAAAAAGTGCGGTATTTTTAATTTGCCATTTGGGCGATGATGATTTTTCCCGGTGTTTTTCGATATAAAACTTTTGCAATCCGGTAAGCAGCCCGGCTACATCCAGCAGGTTTAAATAATGGGCAATAGTTACGGTATTGCCTGCGTCCTGCAAATGCCCTAACATTTTAGTATAAGACAAAATTTTGGCTGAATAATGCACGCCCATGTCAAAAACCTGTTTCATCAATGCCGGTTTATGAATAGAAGTTAACATTAAAACATCTTTGGCAATAGTGGCCTCAATCAAGGAATTTTTAACATACTCTTTCCATCTTTTTTCGTTTTTCATAAATGCCATTGCCCCGGGATAACCACCAAACCATGCATATTGCTCATGGGTAAGGCCAAAGCAAGTGTTTATTTCATTAAAATACCAATGCGGAATTTTTAATAGCTCAAATCTCCCTGCCAACGATTCGTTAAGTCCTTGCTGAATCATTAAGCCTGATGAACCTAATAATATTACCTTGAGGTTTAACCCGTTAAACGTATCGGTGTCTCATAATTGCTTTACGGTTTCACTCCAATTTTTAATTTTCTGGATTTCATCAATAATCAACAAATAAGCAGTGGAATTTTGATGCTTAAATTTTAATCTTGCCGTTTCCCATTGCTGGATGATCCAGGTCGTAGAATTAGCATCATTTTCTGCAGTTGCATACATAAAAGGCATATTGATGTCTTTGCACAATTGTTGTACAATAGTGGTTTTGCCAACTTGCCTGGGGCCTGTTAAAACTTGGATAAAACGTTGGTTCTCGTTTACCCTGTTGCGTAAGATATCCAGATATTTTCTTTTATATTCCATAGGGTAACTATAGTTATTGAGTAAAAAGACTAATTACATTGAGTAAAATATATATCAATCCATTTAACTTTTCATTCTATCCAAGAGTGATATATTGGTGCAGGCGAAATTGTCAGCGCCACACAAAAATGAGTTCTATGAAATAATCACTGCAATTTTTGGGTATGTTACAAATCAATGAAAAACTTTTCTCCTAATACGCCAACTAGCCACTGACATCGAACTTTAGGTATGAATGAAATTTTTAGAAGCGACAAAAAGCAGTAGTAGGATGAATAGTTGACTTGAAGATAAGACATCGTGTTTGTAAGAGCCAGAAATTTATCGTATTTTGACCTACACCAATTAATCTGATATGAAGCGGATTATAGCCATTGTAGTTTTCCTCGTCCTTGTATTACTACTGGTAGGATTTCTTATGCCTAGAACAACAACCGAAGTACGATCGGCGGTAATACATGCACCCGTAGCCACGGTATTTAAACTCACCAATGATCTTGACAACTGGCCAAAATGGAGCCCCTGGTTTCGGGAAGATCCGGACCTGTCTTTTGAATTTGGTGACAAAACAAAAGGAAAGGGCGCCAGTTATACGTGGGAAAGTAATAAAATGGGGGAGGGGAAACTTTGGATATAGAGAGCCAGCCGAACCAAAAGATCACCACCAATATCGATTTTGGCAGTGGGGGTATTTCTCAGGGGATCCTGACATTTTATCCCATGGAAGACAATACCAGGGTGACCTGGACTTTTATCAATGAAAACGGGATGAACCCCTTCAACCGGATCATAGGGACTGTATTTATTGGTCCTATAGTAGGAGAATCATACGAAAAAGGCTTAAGTTATCTTGATGAGGTAGCTTCAAGAGCGAAAAACGACACTAAGGACCTTTACTCATTGAGCATAGAAGAAACTGAAATGGAACCCATTCATTATTTAGGAATTCGGAAAGGACTGCCGGAAAATTATGATGATATCGGACCGGCCATGGCCAGTATTTTTGGAGAATTGTGTGCTTTTGTATCAGAAAATAACCTGATCATGACCGGTCAGCCAATGACCGTATATTATACCCGAGCGAACGGATCAATTGATATGAAGTGTGCGGTTCCTCTGGAACATAAAACCAAGGGCAACGACCATATTATTCCTGGGACAACCATGGGAGGTCTCCAATTAAAGGCCGTACACTTGGGAGACTACCATGCACTTTCTGATTCATACGACTCTCTGATGAATTACGCTTCGGCCAATGGATACAAGCAGGAAGGCGAAGTATTTGAAATTTATATTACTGATCCGGGGGTTGAAAAGGATACTTCTAAGTGGGAGACAGATATATTCCTCCCTGTCTCTAAGACAAAGTAACTTATGGTTTGCTTATTTTGGTAGATTGATGTGGTGTCAGGTCGTGAGACCTGACAATTAAACCTGGATTTCATCCGGCGGAAACGCTCTGTGGGAGTTACCTCGGACCTGCCGGTACGGAAATGCTGGAAAGCAGATTTGCAATCATGAATTAGAACAGTAAGATCATTTCTCAACAACTATTTGGCGAATCACTTCACCCGCCTGCCGGTTACTCTTGAACTTATAGCCGAGAAGAGCTGCTACAGTTTTGGCCAATTGATTTTGATATAACTGGATATTTTCTTTCACCTCACCCAGGGGCGCAATGCCCGGACCCAGGGCCATGAGCCAGATTTCGTCGGCTCCATTTACATCGGCACCATGGCTGCGCCACTTGTCTTTAGGATGGCTGCCCCTGCCATGATCAGTAGTAATCAACATGGCAGTACGGTCCTTATAATAGGGTGTAGATTGAATAAATTGCCATATTTTACTAAGATATTCATCTGTTTTTCCGGCAGCATCCAGGTATTTATCGTAAGATCCGTCATGAGCAAAATCATCCGTTTCATCAAAGGCCAGGTACACAACCGACGGTTTATTCCTTCGGACGTACTCCATCGCGATGTGGTATGTCAACGCGTCCGGACGGACCCCCTTCCACGGACTTTTGATCTCCTTTTGCAAGGCATTGAGCAATATTTCCTTCTTACTCAAATCATCGCCATTCACTTTCTCTATTCCTGCATTGACCGGCACTCCGCTTCTCTGTTCATTGATAATATAAGGGAATACATCCCACGAAGCGAAGGCAACCACTTTGCCTTTTAATTTCGGCTGCTTATTTAAGAATTCCAGTACTGATGTATTAATATTAGGGATTTTCTTATTGCTGTCAATATGTTCATCATCAGCAAATCCGCATAATATCTCCGAATATCCCGGGTAAGAAAACCACATGGTGTTGCTACAGTTAACTTTGGTACCGTATTTTCTGTTTCCATAAACCTGTCCATTTTTGACAATTTCATTCCAAACGAAAGGCATAAGCAGCGCTCTGCGTTTTTCAGGACGGACGGCCCAGTATTTACCGGTGAGTTCTTAAGGGTTATCCGTATACCCGGAGTCATCGATAAGCAATGAATCAGCCCCGGTGAAAAGTTCCTGCCACCGGAACCCATCCATGGTAATCAGAAAGATATGATCTGCCTGGGGATTTTGGCATAGACCTCTGAAAACTGTTAATAATAAGTAGATTAAAGCAATAATTCTCATTGTTGTAATTGTTATGAAACGAATTTAATGCTTTCCTTTTTCACCCTTCACACAAACAAATACTATTTGGAATGTCTATTGTATTTACAAGATTATACATCTATTTTTGTGTCCCGTTTTAAAATCGTTAATTCAACATTGAAACAGAACAAGGGTGGATACACTAAGTTATAAGACAAAATCGGCGAATATGGCCACCGTAGAGAAGAATTGGGTGGTAGTTGATGCTGATTCAAAGGTACTGGGTCGTTTGGCTAGTGAAGTGGCTATGATTATCCGCGGTAAACGTAAACCTGATTACACTCCTCATGTAGATTGTGGGGATAATGTGGTAGTAATCAATGCCGATAAGATCAAACTTACCGGTAAGAAGTGGACCGCCAAGCAGTATGTTCGTCATACAGGCTACCCTGGTGGTCAGCGCATACAGACCCCGCTTATGGTAAAATCCAAGTCGTCCACCATTATTGTAGAACGTGCGGTAAAAGGCATGTTGCCCAAGAACCGGTTGGGACGGCAGTTATTTAAAAACTTATATGTATATGAGGGTAGTGAGCATCCGCACGCAGCCCAAAAACCAACAGAGATTAAGATTGCATAAATGGAAGTAGTGAACACAATTGGCCGAAGGAAAACCTCTATTGCACGGGTATACCTAACTCCTGGAAAAGGCAAAATCACTGTAAACAATAAAGACCTGGACGCATATTTTCCCGGCGACATCATGCAAATCATAGTGAAGCAGCCACTGGCTACTGTAGAAGCTGTGAGTAAGTATGATGCGAAAATTAACGTTTACGGGGGAGGGTTTAAAGGGCAAGCAGAGGCCGCTCGCCTCGGAATTGCCAGGGCCCTCTGCGAGGTTGACCCCGACTTTCGACCCGCATTGAAGAAAGAAGGATTTTTGACACGCGATTCCCGTATGGTGGAACGTAAAAAATACGGACGAAGAAAAGCAAGAAGACGATTCCAGTTCAGCAAGCGATAGTGATTGGGATCAGGGGAATGATCAAAGGAACAGATGATCCGTCCCTGAAAGAAATAAATTAAATTAATGGGAAACTTAACACACAAGGACTTACTGGATGCTGGTGTTCATTTTGGACACTTAACGAGAAAGTGGGATCCCAGGATGGCACAGTACATCTTTATGGAAAAAAACGGGATCCATATTATTGATCTGAACAAGACTTTGAGTTGCCTCAACGAAGCATCTTATGCACTCAAAAACATTGTCAGGTCGGGTAGAAAAGTAATGTTTGTTGCTACCAAAAAGCAGGCAAAGGAATTGGTGTCTGAAGAGGCTGTTCGATTGAATATGCCGTATGTTACAGAACGTTGGTTGGGCGGTATGCTAACCAACTTTGCCACCATACGACGCTCTCTCAAGAAAATGTCGTCTATTGACAAGTTGATGAAAGAGGACACCTACAAAAATCTTGCTAAGCGGGAACGACTTACTATTGTTCGGGATAAACAGAAATTGGAGCGCGTGCTGGGCGGGATTTCTGACCTGACCCGATTACCTGCTGCCCTGTTTGTAGTGGATATTAAAAGGGAACATATTGCCATCAAGGAGGCGAAAAAATTGAATATTCCTGTATTTGCTATGGTGGACACTAATTCTGATCCAACCAATATTGATTTTCCTATCCCATCCAATGACGACGCATTCAAGTCGATAGCTATTATCACCAAAGCGATTGGTCGTGTGGTGGAAGAAGGTTTAATGGAAAGGAAGAAGGACAAAGAAGAATCGAAGCGCAAGGAGGAAGAGGCTGCCAAGAAAAAGGCAGATGAGCAACCTGAAGAGGTAGCGGAAAAAGCATGAATATAAAGGGTGAAGCATCACACTGCTTCCTTTGTATACATCTTTTTTGAAAATTCACTTTTTATACATCACAAAAAATAATTGAATCATGGCTATAACAGCTAAAGAGGTTAATGAATTAAGAAAAATGACCGGGGCCGGCATGATGGATTGTAAAAAGGCATTGATAGAGGCTGATGGTGATTTTGAAAAAGCTATTGACATCCTAAGAAAAAAAGGTCAGAAAGTATCCGCTTCACGAGCAGACAGAAAGACCAGTGAGGGCTTGGTTTTAGTCAGGACCAGCGATGATCAATCTGAAGGGGTATTGATTGCTTTTAATTGTGAGACTGACTTTGTTGCCAAAAATGATGAGTTTAAGGAGTTAGGCGAAGCCATTCTTGAGCAGGCTTTCAGCCAGAGACCTGATACTATTGATGATCTTCTCCATCTCATGATTGGGGATTTGTCTATTTCTGAGAAAATCACTGAACTGGTTGGGAAAATAGGAGAAAAATTGGAAATAAGTGCCTATGTGCGCTTGAATGCCGAAGTAGTAATTCCCTATATCCACGCAGGCAGTAAGCTTGGGGTCCTTGTTGGGCTTGCCAATGTTAATGGAACAGATGTAACTGAAGCCGGTAAAGATGTGGCCATGCAAATTGCTGCCATGAGGCCTGTAGCCGTCAACCGGGATGCCGTTGATCAGGCTACTATTGACCATGAACTTGAGATTGGTCGCGCTCAGGCCTTGGCGGAAGGTAAGCCCGACAATATCGTTGATAAAATTGCCCAGGGTAAATTGAACAAATATTTTCAAGAGAATACCCTGCTGGCTCAAAAATTTGTAAAAAACAATAGCCTTACGGTAGAGAAGTATCTTAAGTCAGTATCCCCGAATCTGACCGTTTCTAAGTTTGAACGGATTGCGATAGGTAGCTAGAATCTTTTTCATAGTGTTTATTTAAGCCCATAGGATATTTTCTTATGGGCTTTTTATTTAACCCGCATTATTCATGACACTTTCAAGAATAACGATTTAAATTGGTTGATAATTATTGATAATTAATTACTTATGAAAGGGTTAACCCTGCATATTGCCTAATATTGAACCTCCATATTTGGGTATTATGTTTTTTATAAATAAAGTTTATCTGAAACCTAATAAACAGATTATCAATAATTTAACGTTTGGCAACCCACTGGATGGAATATTCTGTTGAATGTTCCGGGTTAATAGAAAACGCCTCCAGAAATAACTCCGGGAGGCGTTGGGATATAAACAAGGGAAATAAGATCAGCTTTTCTCGTAAGTAGAGGTATCAACCCCCAGTTCCTTCAGGTTTTTAATTGAATTTGCCTTGACTTTGGCAGGTGGATCCAGCGAAAGGGATTTTTTGAACAATTTAATGGCTTCCTTTTTATTGTTATGCTTGGCGTAATATTCACCCAGACTGACATGTACATGGGCATCGTCAGGGTTGTTTTTCACATTGAGTTTAAAATAAGTAAGTGCTTTGTCATCGCGTTTCCGATTCATCATCTGGTTGGCCAGGAAATTCAGCTGCCTTTGATTGGCCTTCTCTGCGGCCAGGTCATAAACCTGTACGGCTTGTGAGGTTCTTCCCAATTGGTCTAGCAGACCCGCCTTAACGAATAAGGTATTGAAATTTTTTGTATTGGCAACGGCTTGTTCGGCCCAGGTCAGCCCTTCTTCCTGGTTGATCTTATTTTGCAAGCAATATTGCGCAGCAGATGCCGGACCTTGCCAACCGAAGCCCCGTACATTTCTTAGCTCATTTCTTGCATTGGCCATTACGATGTTGTCCACGTCGAAAGTAATGGTAAACGGAAATGCCTTCTTCTCCCAATTCAATACTGCCGTAGCTGAATTCTTGGTAAGATCAATAAAATCATACGTTAGTCGCTCGGTCATAGCATGCTCTTTCGACTGGATCTTTACTCTTAATTGGTCTTCCGATTTATTATAGAAAAAACTCCCCCATGAGGTTGAATTTTTTGAAAATATAAGATCGGCGCTCCCATCATCATTAACCGCCAGGAATAAGCCATAAGTTCCAGCCGGGATGTTATTACCATCCACTTTTGCATCATCTGTAAAAGTAATGGTAGTGTTTTCATTGGCTCCCGCTCTCCAGGGCGCGGCCTTCGACGTGCCAAACCCAAGATAATTGAAGCCATAAGGAACAAGTTTACCCCAGATCTCACGTCCTTTCACTCCGGGTCTGGAATAATTGATGGTTACTTTAGAGATACCAATGGTCTGGCTTACTTCAGCCGCAGGGCTCGTCCTTGGGCTGGTGATTGATTGGGCGGCTATTGGTTGCCATACCAAAAGACATGCAATTGCTAAACTACCAGCATAGTATATAGTACTTTTCATTTGCGTTTTGAAGTTTTGTGAATAGTCGGTTTTATGTATTTTTCTAAACGCCGAAACCATCATGCAGGTAAATTACAACCTTTGAACGGGGCTTTTTCGTTGATAACCGGTTGATTTTCACCATTTTTCGGTTATTGTGGCGTAGATACTTTAAACTGGTTTAAACTGCTCAAAGGCCTGACGGCAGTCATTGCAGTAATGGATAGACCGGCACAGTGTTGGCCCGAAAGGCGACTTCAGCTCAGTATTAGTGCTTTCGCAATATGGACAAGCCACATGCTGCAGGATGCTGAGATCTACAATTAAGTTATGCTTTGGAGGAGGTGCCAGACCATGTTTTTTTATGGCTTTTCGACCTTTATCTGTAATTTGATTGCTTGACCACTGCCTATCAAAATTCATATGCACTTCAAAATCCTCCACTCCATGATCGTTCAACACTTTTTCTACTTCGGATTTCATGATGTCCATCGCAGGGCAGCCGGCAAAGGTTGGTGTCATATCAATTCTTACTTTTGTCTTATCCACTGTTATTTTGGTAATTACACCAAGATCAATCAGTGAGATGGTTGGTATTTCCGGATCTTTGACTTTTTTCAGCCAGGACATTACATTTTCTTCTGTTAACGGGGCTTTCATTGGAATGTTAAAGTTATCGAGTTAAGCTATGAATTCAATCTTATTCCCTCTAGAGTTGCTGTTTTCCAGTGAGTAAATTCGTGTGATTTGTTATTGAACTATGCACCCGGTTGAAAAAGTTAGGATTGATAGGATTACAAAAAGATCGAACTACCGATTAACATTTTTTAACAGAATTCAATTTATCCTGTCATATATACAACATCCTTTTTTTTAATATTGCGCCGGATTGTTTTCATTGAACCTCAGAGAAGTTATGGATATACAGATAGAGAATCTAACTAAGTTTTATGGCGCACAAAAAGCGGTGGATGATATCTCTTTTAAAGTAAAACCAGGAGAAATCCTGGGTTTCCTGGGCCCCAATGGAGCCGGGAAAACCACTACGATGAAAATGATCACCAATTACATTTCTGTGGACCGTGGTGATATTAAGATTGGGGGAAAGTCAGTCGTTTCTGAGGGAGATGAATTGAGGAGATTCGTGGGGTATCTCCCAGAACATAATCCACTTTATCACGATATGGCTGTGATAGACTATATGGAGTTTTCTGCTGCTTTGCAGGGCGTACCATCACATCTTATCCCATCTAAAATTGAGGAAATGGTCAAGGTTTGTGGGTTGAATGCGGAAAAGCATAAACTTATTGGCGAACTTTCCAAGGGTTATCGCCAGCGGGTGGGTCTTGCTCAGGCCATGATCCATGATCCGGAGATACTGATATTGGATGAGCCGACGACAGGGCTTGATCCTAATCAGATTGTTGAGATAAGAAAATTGATAAAGCACCTGGGTAAGGAGAAAACAGTGATCCTATGTACTCATATCCTGCCGGAAGTGGAAGCAACATGCGACCGGATCCTAATTATCAATAAGGGTAAAATTGTTGCCAATGGCACGGCCAGCGACTTACGAAAACAGGCGCAGGGCCAATCATTGATTAGGGCGAAAGTGGAAGATGGTGAGATGGAAAAAGTCAAATCGAAAATACAAGAGCTGGCATCGGTAGCCACTGTTGAGGTAGATGATAAGGAGATGATCCTCATTCAATGTAAGCCGGACATGCCTACGGCAAGGGATATTTTTAAACTCTGTGTGAAAAACAAATGGGTGCTCACCGAGCTGACTCCTTCAGAGACCAGTTTGGAAGATATATTCAGGAATCTGACGACGAGTTGAACTGAGCCTCTGGTAGAAGATATATAAAGGAATTTGATGATTAAGAATTAATCGACATGAGATCTATATGGGTAATAACCAAACGAGAATTAGCTTCATTTTTTGACTCGCTGATAGCATATATCATTTTGATACTGTTCCTTGGGTTCAGTGGTTTTTTTACATGGATATATGGCTCAGATATTTTTTTGGTTGGTCAGGCGAGTTTGTCAGTTTTTTTTAATGTCGCTTTTTGGACTTTATTTTTCTTTATCCCAGCCATAACTATGCGTATGCTAGCGGAAGAGAAAAAAACGGGAACCATTGAACTGCTCCTCACAAAGGCAGTGACGGACCAACAGGTGGTATTGGGTAAGTTTTTTGCCTGTTTTTTTCTGGTGGCCATTGCAATATTATCAACGCTGACCTACTACATCACAGTGGCCAATATTGGCAATGTCGATCATGGAGCGATCATCTCAGGATATTTTAGTTTGCTACTGATGAGTGCTGCATATATCAGCATCGGACTTTTTGCCAGTAGTGTTACCAACAATCAAATTGTTGCATTTCTGATGGCCCTTGCTATCGGGCTTTTCTTTCAGTTGATTTTTAATGTTATGGCAGGGAACTTCACCGGATTTATGGGAGAACTATTTCAGTCATTGAGTCTATCTTCTCATTTCGATTCAATGGCTCGTGGTGTGATAGATACCAAAGACCTGATTTACTTTCTGAGCATTGTTGTTCTTGGGATAAAATTCTCTGAGATGAATCTGACCAAGAGAAAATTAATTTCGTAATTCATGAAAACTAAAAAATCCTTTTATACATCCATTATCCTGATCACCGGCATTGTGCTGTTGGTGAATATCTTGTCCACTGACTTCTTCACCAGGTTTGATCTCACGGAAAATCATCGGTACACCTTGAGCAAAGCTTCCAGGGATGTTGTGCAGAACTTAAAAGATCCTGTGACAATCAAAGCTTACTTTTCAGAAAACTTACCTCCAAATGTTGCCCAGGTACGAGAGGATTTCAAGGACATGCTGATTGAATATGCCAGCCTGTCTGACGGCAATTTGGTATATGAGTTTATCAACCCGAACGAGGATCCTCAGGTAGAGCAGGAAGCTACTCAAAGCGGAATAAATGCAGTAATGATCAATGTTCGGGAAAAGGATGAAGTAAAGCAACAGAAAGCCTATATGGGTGCCGTGATCCAACAGGCGGACCGGCAGGATGTCATCCCTTTTCTACAGCCGGGTGAGGCCATGGAATATGCGTTGACAACTTCCATCAAAAAGGTTTCGGTAATTGATAAACCCAATATCGCTTTGATCCAAGGTCATGGAGAACCTACCATGTCGAGTATGCAACAGGTCTCCCAATCACTGGGGATTTTGTATAACCTTGAGCCGTTTAGCTTAACGGATACAACAGATATCCCAGCAAAATATAAGACCATAATTATTGATGCCCCAAAGGATACTATCCCTCCACAACAGCTGTCAAAAATTGATGATTATCTCAAGCAAGGGGGCAGCTTAATGCTCGCTTTAAACAAAGTGAATGGTAATCTTCAAAACGCCTATGGATCATCCGTATACACCGGTTTTAGTGACTGGCTGAAGAAGAGGGGAGTACAGGTGGAAAATAAATTTCTGATTGATGCAAAATGTGCCAATGTTACCGTTCAACGACAACAAGGGGCTTTCCGAATCCAGTCTCAGATCCAATTTCCATTTCTACCCATTGTTAACTCATTTGCCGATCATGCTATCTCGAAGGGCTTAGAGGCGGTTATTCTTCCTTTTGCCAGCCCAATCACCTTTACAGGGGATACAACGATCGATTTTCAGCCTTTGGCCTATTCATCTGACCAGGCGGGAACCGTATCAGTTCCGACGTATTTTGATGTACAACGTCAATGGACCAAGGCAGATTTTCCTTTGAGCAAACAGGTGTTGGCAGCCGCTGTTTCAGGAGCCATCGAACCGGGAACAAATGGAAAAATGGTAGTCGTTGGGGATGGTGATTTTGCTGTAAATAACCAGGGAGGTGGTCAGCCTCAGTCTCTTCAACCTGATAATCTCAGCTTATTTGTCAATAGTATTGATTGGCTGACGGATGATACAGGTCTGATCAAGCTGCGTACCAAGGCAGTTACATCGCGCCCAATTGATCAGTTGGAAGATGGGACGAAATCATTATTGAAATATTTAAATTTTTTCTTACCCATGCTATTGGTCATCGCTTATGGACTTGTTCGTATGCAGATGAGACGAAGACTTAGGGTAAAAAGGATGGAGGTAAGCTATGAGTAAATTGAATAACCGGATACTAATCACTATTGTAGTGGTCTTGTTGGCCATTATTCTTGGTAAAAAATACCTGGGTAGTAGTGGTGACAGGAATTTTAAGAACAATCTGGTAGCGGTTGATACAGCAACTGTGACCCGTTTGGTAATCACCAGTAAAGCCAATGACCGTAAGCCCATAACCATCACCCGGACCGGTGCTGACTGGGAGGTCACCGATGGAAATATCCATGATAATGCATCCTCGGGTATTGTAAAGGGTATGCTGGCTTCGCTAGTGAAGGTTAAGCCTTTGAGACTTGTGACCCGGGATAAGTCAAAGTGGGCTGATCAGCAGGTGACTGATTCACTAGGTACGCAGGTCCAGGCCTTTGCAGATAACCAAGAACTTGCCAATTTGATTGTAGGAAAGTTTAATTTTCAGCAGGCCACACGTTCCATGTCCACCAGTGTACGTTTGGCTGATAGTGAGGATGTTTATACGGTAGAAGGGTTTCTTTCTTCTACCTTCAACCGTTCCTTCGATGATTTTCGGGATAAGACCTTCATAAAAGTAAAAAAATCAGATATCACCAGCATCACCTTTCAATATCCTGCCGACAGCAGTTTTACACTGACAAAATCAGATACACATTGGCAACTCGGAGCTATGGAAGCTGACTCAGCGGCTGTATCTAAATATTTGAATGGTCTTGCCAATATTAATATGCGGAATTTTGCAAATGATTTCGAACCTACGCAGCATGATCATCCCTATCAGGTGACCATCGATGGGAATAATATGAGTTCATTGGTTGTGACCGGATTTACCACCAAGGATGGACTGGTTGTACATTCGTCTCTGAATGATGATGTGTATTTTAAGCAAGGAACGGAAAAGCTTTTCGACAAGGTGTTTGTTTCCAAACAATCGTTGATGTCTAAGTAAAGGTAGAGGCAATTACCAATCTGCATGCGGGTCGATGTTGACCACTTCGGACATTTCATCAAGCAAAGGCTGTAAATATTCGGTATGATCACCGATTCTTCCGCCAAAGGCAGGCGAGCAACGAGCAAGGTCCGGAAGAATCAGATCGGTTTTTGCGATAAGGCTATTGATACGTTCTATCCAGATTTCACGAAGGGCCAATTCTCCTGCAAATACCCTGTCGGAGATCAACTGGGTTTCAAATTCAGATTCTTCATAGATACCCAGGGCGTATGGCATACATTCATCCAGGGCGTTTTGCATTCGCTCGATGCTCTCATCCGTTCCCTTGCCAAGGGCATTCATCCAGGTATCGGCATGCATGGTATGATACCTGGATTCACCCAGGAACTTAATGGCCAGATTCTTAAGTGGCTCATAACTAGAGGCTTTCAGGAGTTCAAAGCGCGCAGCTTCGGCAGTATCGAATAGGAAATGCCGCATCAGACTGAATGAGTAGTCGCCGATAGGGAGTTCTACAAAGTGGCAGCAATGAAATTGTTTAGCATGCCTGAAGAAGGCTATTGAATCAGGTTCTCCCTCGCCCAATTGGTTGAGCAAACTGTAAAATGCAAGGCTTTGGCCCACTTTATCTTGCGCCATGGACGCAAAGGCAATATCTTCCTCAAGGATAGGCCCCAATCCAATCCACTCCGAGTTTCGATGTCCAAGGATGAGTTGGTCATCGGCCATTTTATATACCAGGTCCTTCAGCGCTGTGTTATTCATGATGATGTTTTCCTTGTTCTTGTTTGAATTTTTCAATTTTATCAGATCCCCGGTAGTCAATGGCTTCCCTAAATGTTTTTTCAGGTAGGGTTTTCCAGATCACCTTGTCCTCTTCCAGAGACATGAATATGTCTGACTCTTTGATCACCCATGCATTTAATACAGGTTTTGTGATATCTAAAACATGTTTTGCTACCTGCAGGGCCTGCTTATGAGACGCGGCAATGACCTGGCCAACACATTTGTGTTGTTTTCCTCTTTTCAGCAAATGAAAAATCAAATAGGATTCACCTTCCTTCTCTTCAGCCTCAGGAATGCCTTCATAAACACTTTGTTTATTTTCTGTAGTGGGTGTACAGTAAATATCGGAAGTGCTGACGGTCCAGAGACCCGTGCATGTACTTCGTCGGCTGAACTGTTCCTTGGCAAACACAAAGGCCATTCGTTGGTCAGAGGCATGTACGATGCCTTCATGTTGGAATGTTTTATCCTCATTAGGTTGTACAAATACCTCATAGGTAGGCAGTTGATCCAGGGTTGGTTTGGCTTGCAGGTCATCAAGACTTAATAAATTGAACCTGTTTATCCGTGGATCAAGACTTTCTTTCATCATGGCCTAAGCTAAAGGAGTAAGATATTTGCTGTTTGGTTTTTGAAGGGCTTTTCTTACCCATCTTCCATGTTCTTCGGCTGTACGCCGTACTGCAAGTCGTTCTTTATTGCACGGTCCATCGCCATTGATTACTCTTTTAAACTCTTCCCAGTCCGGTTCGGTATATACCCATTGGCCGGAGTCAGGATCTTTCCTCAGCTTTGGATCTGGGATGGTCAACTCCAATTCCCAGATCTTTGGAACGTACATGTCAAGCCATTGTTGCCTCGTTTCATCATTCGACAAAATCTTCACTTTCCATCGCATGAGAGTAGCAGAATGGGCCGATATCTTATCCGAGGGGCCGAAAAAATGCATCATCGGAGCCCACCAACGGTTAATGGCTGCCTGCATCATTTCACGCTGTTTGGCAGTACCTGTAGCCATATGGATTACGCAATGATGCCCAAATTTCAGATGAAAAGACTCTTCAATACAGATCCTCTCCAGGGCCCTGCAATAGGGTCCGTAGCTTCCTCTTGAATTGGCTACCTGGTTCACAATGGCTCCTGCATCAACAAGCCAGGAGATAAAGCATGAATCGGCCCATGTGAATGCAGGATAATTGAAAACGTTGGAATATTTCGATCGGCCTGAAATCAGATCATCAATCATCTGTTCACGGGTTTTGCCCAGGGTCTCAGCGGCGCTATACAAGAGCTGAGCATGACCAACTTCGTCCTGGACCTTAGCCATTAAGGCCAGCTTTCTCTTAAAGCCGGGAGCACGGGTTATCCATGTACCTTCAGGCAAGGCACCAATGACTTCACTGTGTGCATGTTGTTCAATCATACGGATAAGTTGTTTTCGATAGAGGTCAGGCATCCAATCACCCGGCTCAATTTTCTCCCCTCTGTCTATCCGTTGCTCAAATTTTTCCAACTGTCCCTGATCTTCATGGCTAACCGATTCAGCCTTGATGGTTTCAAATAAATTTCCGCCTCCGTACATTTGATTATGATTTATGAATTAACATTCCTTTCAAAAACATATCTGAAAAAGCTTCGCCCAGAGCTTTCGGTTCCATTGTATATGATGGCCACTTGTGGATTCCGTTTAAAGACGAAAAAATAGCCATGACGGCAAACGAGATATTGACAGAGCATAAATAACCTTCCGAAATAGCTTGTTCAAGCAGTTTTCGAAATTCCTGCTCGTATTCTCGTTGCATACTGACAAACTTCGATCTTGCTGGTTCGCTTAAAAATTTCCAATCATTCCAAAATACTGCGGAAGCAGAAATATTAGCTGTGATAATGTCTACATGACGCTCAATTACAAGTTTAATCTTATCCATTGAGGTTAAATTTTCATCGTTTATCGTTTCCGACATTGATTTCATGAATTGTTCCGCCATGGTAAAACAAATGGCCTGAAGGAGTTCCTCTTTGGCCTGAACGTGTGAATAAAGGCTTGCGGCTTCCATGCCTACCTCCGACGCTATATCTCTCATGGAAGTGGCCCAGTACCCTTTTGATTTAAACAACTCAGTGGCTGTTTCAAGAATTTGTTCTTTTCGGCTGGAAATGAAGGTTGTCACATTACAAAAATAAAAAAACTAACGTTCGTTAGCAACATATATTATTAGATACGGAAAGTGTGAAGTGATGGTTAATTTTGCTTGCAAAAATGGCGCAATTTAAAAACAGTCAGGAATTTTTGGATAAACTAAATCAATGGTTTAATGCATTGATAGCGCCACCGCTTTTATTTATGGGTTACGGGTACCTTGAAATCTATAGTGGCCGGGTCAGTGGATTTACGAGAGCAAATGATCTGGTAACAGGAGTAACGACCTTGATCATTGTTACCGGAATGGTGATGTTGAGCATAAGGTTTAAGAGGGAGGTGCGTATTGTTGGAGATCTAAAGAGTTTAAAGGATCAACTGGAACAGTATTTGATTCGAGCGAAAAAGTACTACCTTCAGGTGTTTGCCTTGTCGTCCTTGTGTGTGCTATTTTTGTTTAGTTTTGGAAGGCTTGAATTTTCAGCTGCCTATGCCTTTATTCTTTTTACCTTATCATTATTCAAGCCAACTCTGATCTCCCTGGCAAAAACATTTAGATTGAAAGACGAGGTAAAAGCTGCTTTCATCAAAAAAGAATCCTTGATTTATGAGTGAAAAGTTAATATTGCGAGACAAACTGGCTATTGAGCGAACCCGTCTGGCTAACGAACGTACCTTTCTTGCCTATTTCAGGACTGGAATTTTTTTTCTAGGGACCGGCATTTCGATTATCCACATCAACTTTTTTGAGCGGTAGTTTATCTTGGATGGATATTCATAGGATTGTCACCAATTATTACGTTTATAGGGTTATTTAGGCTTCATCGCACCAAAATGGCCATTAAGAATCTGTACATCGGTGGTGAGGACAAGCGCTGAGGCATAGTACCAAATTAAAAAGTAATTCCGAATTGGAAGCGATTAAGTTCAGGAGCTCCTGAATTAGATTGAAACATATCGCTTAGGTCATACGAAAAATAAAAGTCCATCCCCTGAATACCCAATTGACCCCTGATGCCGTAACGGATATCATTCAGACTGAAGTTAGAGCTAATTTTGTCCTTTTGTTTTGCGCCATCGAGTTTATATTTAGCTTTAGTCCGGCTCCATATCCGATAACCAAAATAGGGGCCTGCTCCCAATCGAAATCCTTTGTTAATTCTATTCCATAATCGCCATCCATGCGAGCTTCGATTCCCGAGAGCAATCATGGGTACCACCTTGGCATGCAAATGCCATGTAGCCAGTTTGCTCTTGTCAGGAAGAATCGGACGGGTGTCAGTCGTGAAGGCAATCCCGTTACTGGTTTGCAACAGCCTGGTCAATGGATTTTGGAATTTATAAGAGTTGTAATCAAGTCCAAACCCATATTCTATACCAAAGGGTCCAAGGATGCGGGTACGGAATGTTGGATCCAGAGAGAATGACCATGAACCCCAGGGAGAAACCCTATGCAAAGCATTGCCATCGGGGAAACTCCCATTTTCAAGATAATTGCTCATTCCGATATCCACGTTGAAGTTGAAGACGGTACGTCTTCCCCGATACCTGGATTTAACCTTGACATTATGATCAGTTGCTGGTTCTACGCGATAAACCAGAGATGTATCCTTCAGATATCGCTGTCCACTCTCATCTTGTATGGTTAATACCTTCACACTATCATCGGTCTGGGTAACGCTTAAGCTCATATCTTCCAGAATTTTATTGATATCATACTGGGTCAGTGATTTCAAGTCCGATTTATCCCTTAAATAAACCACTATGCTGCTATTATTTCCAAATTTAATAATCAGTGTATCAGTTTCAGGGTCCGTACCAAAGCCCATGGAACTAGAGGCTATCCCTAACAGAATGAACGTACTTATCCTTCTCATTTGTAACATGTTTACTTTCATTTCCTATTTATTTTGAGTTTTTGACTGCTTCTCTTCTAGCCTTGATATTGGCTTTGATTGATTTAAAATTTATTAATTTTTTTTCTCCTTTCCTTACCTCATCAATGAAGTCCAGTGCCTGAGTAAATTTGTTCTTTTCTTTTTTGTCTCCTTGCTTATAAATGATAGTTAGCCCCCTGGTTGATGCAGTTACGAGTTCTTCCCCGGCCTGCTCACTTGAAGAGAGCGGATCGGCTGGTATCTCGTTTTCCTTAAGCACAGGCATTAAACTGGCTTCCTTGATTGACTGGAATCGGCCTTTGACTCGAGCTATTGGATTGTTCTGCACCAATGGTGCACTGTCAACCACATCAGTAGCGCCCAAAGAGGGCGGGGAAACAGGATTGAAGTTAGCTACCAAAACTTTGTCTGGTGCAAGGATATTTTGCTTTTGGGTATTAGTCACTCCAACAAACACTGGCAATTCATAATGTACGGGTAATTCTACCTGTGGATTCAATACTGTTAACGGCTGTTGCGTACCTTCATCCTCCATGCTAACGGAGGAATAAAGCAAATATCCTGAGGTCAGTACCACCAGAGCAGATGCTGCAATCCATAACCATGACCAGGAACGCCTACCGCTGTTTAAGGATTTTTCAATAGCCTGCCAGGACGAATCCGCAGGCGTGGCTGCATAATTCTTCAGTCGTTCCTCGAATAACCGGTCGATCCTATGCTTTTCCATGCTCTAGGGACTTATTTTCTTTAATTCTATCGTATTGAACAATCTGTTTTTGTAGAATGAGCCGAGCTCGGCTTAGTTGAGATTTGGAGGTACCTGGGGTAATTTCCAGTATTTTCGCAATTTCTTTATGGCTATACCCCTCAATTGCGAACAGGTTAAAGACAGTACGATACCCCATAGGAAGGTTGTTGACCATAGTAAGTAAATCATCAACAAGCAGATCCTGGCTCACCAGCTCAGACTCCCCCGAGCTCTTTATTTGATCCAGATCTACCTCCAAATACATCGTTTTATTTTTTCTTAAATAGTAAAGTGACTCATTGACCATAATTCTCCTCACCCATCCTTCAAAGCTGCCCTGCCCGGTAAACTGATTAATCTTATCAAATACCTTCAGAAACCCATTGACCATCACACCTTCCGCTTCCAGGTTGTCAGCTATATACCGGCGACAAAGTCCAAGCATTTTGCCGGACAGCCGCTCGTAAAGCTCTTTTTGGGCGTTGCGACTGCCCATACGACAGCCATCCAAAAGCGCTTGCTCCATGCTGGATTTACTGATGGCTAATTTCATTTATCAGAGTACTCGTTCATATGATGCGGTCAAGTGGGTATTGGTTGCATCCCCCACAAATGTATAGTGAAATAAAAAGGTAAACTAAATATAAACGTCTGATAACGAATTTGTTAATGATCCATTAAGTTTGAAAGCTTATGAAGAATTTAGGATTTATGAGTTGTTGGTAAGAGTGATAGATCTTTTCTTCAAGGTAATCTACGATAGAGGAATGCTCAGTCTTTCTCAATATGACTCAAAGACGAGGTATCACTGATATTTACCTCGGCGCCACCACGATATTCAACTTCACTCACAAGCGATGCATGAATATTCAGGGTGTTACTGGCATATACCTGAGCTTTTGATACGCCGGTAGCCCTGATCGTAGCATCTTTTACCTTATATGAATAGGCCGATAAATACGAGGCAGTGGATACATCAGCATCCAGTTCATTACCTGAACCCACCAGTTCAAGCTTAGAAGCGCCTTTCATTTCAACAGTCATTGTGTATATGTCGGCATCAACCGTCGCGTCCACAGCTCCGGCAAGATCAACAGTCATTTCATCTGCTTCAAAACCACTTACATCTCCTTTGGTTGCACCTCGTAACCTGATCTTCGAAAGTTTAGGGGTGATTATTTTTACAACTACACGCCTATTAAATTGGTGCAGGTCATAATCCTGGTTGTAGTCAACAGATAATTCATCAGCATCCTGGGAGACATTACATTGGTCAAGGAAACGCTGACTCCCTTCCAATACCACCCGATAATTATCGCCATAAACAATATTGATTTTAAATGGGCCACTTATTGAAAGTTCGTTGAAGTCAGTATTTTGAAAAGTCTGAGCATTACCATGAGTACTCATATTTTCATGATATAGCCTATCATATGAGTCACGCCTCGAATCATTGCTGGCTGTATAGTCCGTACATGTCAGGCAATCAAGACCTGAAGGATTGAATGCCCAGACATTGTCTGATATCTGTGATGATCCGTATCCCTGAATCCCAAAAGAATTGTAAATAATATCGATCAGGTCATCTGATATGGTAAACTTTTGACCAAAAGGAATATACAGAGTCAGCAGGAGCTCCTGACCACGGAATTTTGCATCTCTTCCAAATGAAAGATTGGAATCAAAAGTAAATATACTGTCATTCTGTATGACTTCATATTCAATTGATCTAGCTTCTTCAACGGCATCGCGTCTTGAAGCTCCCCGGGCTGTAAAATTTTTATTTAATTTCAGGCGAGACCCATCATAGCCCCGAAGCCGCAATCGAACCCCCTGATAATCCTCGTCGCCCAAATTATTAAGATCCAGGAACACAGAAGACGCTTTTGTATCATAATAACTGGTTTCCGAATAAGTTCCTTCAGTTCTGAAATTATAAATCACAGATGGGAGGGTGAAGCTAAGACCTATCAGTCCTAGCAACCAAAGAGCGAACATAGCCCAGCCAACCGTAGGACTCACTACTCTTGATTTTGAAATAACACTTAAACCGACAAAAATTAATGCAAAAGATGGTATTCCAACAACGATCATCCCAGCAATAAAGCCAATGGTCGGCAAAGTTTCCTGGACCAGTTGGAGTGGAATGATGTTCATATGAAGCACATGACTACCTGCCAAAAGGCCCACAAAAACACCACCACTAACCAATACAGTAAATAAAAGGGCAATTCCAATAACAATCAGTAGCAACCCAGCCACCACGCGCACCGCCTCAAGAATGAACCTAAAGATGGGTCCGAAAGCACGCCCCAGACCTACTAATATGGTTGCGATCAATCGGAAAGGGAATAGCAGCACTTTAACAAAGGCACTCTCACCATCCTTGGCTGCCTTTTTTTCGATGCGTTGCTTGATATTGGAATCGATGTTTTCCAGGGTTACAGCCTTGCCTTTCATTTTTACTTTATCGGTGATTCTTTTTGCTTCAGGCAGGATGATCCAAAGGACGAGGTAAGCAATAAGTCCTACACCTCCGGCGAAGAAGGTTAATACAAAAAGAACCCGAATGATGGCCACGTCCACTTCAAAATAGGCAGCCACACCGTTGGCCACTCCACCGATGACACTACCTTCGGGGTTCCTGTACATTTTCTTCAAATGCTTGTCTTCTTCCAGCTCATCAGATTCGGGTAAGACAACCCAGAGAACGATATACGCTATGATGATAAGTCCACTTAAAGAGAAGGTAATGAACACATCAAATAACAAAGCAATGAATATCAATCGGATCCATAAAGGATCAATTGAGAAATAATGAGCAATACCGGCGGCCACACCCCCAATAAGTCGTCTTCGTTTATCCCGGTATAGTTTTCGACCCAGGCCTCTGTCGGCGGGTCCTTCTTCCTTCTGCTGATGCTCTTGTTCTTTTGTTGGCTCCTCTGATTCTTCTGATTCATCCTCTTGTGAAGAAAAGGTAGAGTCTTCTTCCACAGCTTGAAAGTCCTGGATACCGCCCATAGTTGTCATAAGGGCTTCAACATCTTTAATGGTAATGACCTGTTTTCCCTCGTTGAGTTTAGAAAGGAAAATCTCAGCAATCCGGCTTTCAATATTAGCAATAATCTCATTGCTGTCGTCAAATGTTGAGAAGTATTTGTTGATAGAACTCAGGTATTCTTTGAGTTGGTCGTAACCATCTTCCTCGATATGGAAGATAATGCCGCTTATATTTATACTTATATTTTTCTTCATGACCTATTTCTTTTTGGAAGTGGTTTTTTTAGTTTTTCTAGCAGCAATAAGCCTGGTTGATTTGACCAGGTCCGACCATGTGCCGCTTAATTTAGATAAAAATTGGTTTCCATCCTCGGTGAGAGTATAGTATTTACGAGGAGGACCAGAGGACGACTCTACCCATTTGTACTCCACCAATCCTGATTTTCTCAGCCGGGTGAGCAGAGGATAGAGTGTCCCTTCCACTACCATGATTTTGGCAGAGGTAAGTTCCTCGAGCATGTCGGAAGCATAAACTTCGCCTCTTGAAACGATCTGGAGAATACAGTACTCGAGAAGACCCTTACGCATTTGCACCTGAGTGTTCTCTACATTCATGTTGTTGTTGAATTAATTGACCATGTATTTATACGGTAAAGGTACTGTGTATAGCCAAGTACTAAGTAAAAAAAAGTAGCTTGTAATGAAGAATCATCATAAATTAATATTCAATAATTAAAAATTCATATTAAATCCACTTGTAGCTTAGGCGAATCCCTTGTTTAACCAACTGGTCCAGTTGCCCGTTGAGTTTTTCCTTCAAGATAATTCTTACATCTAAATTGAAGGTGCAGGTCTCTTCAAATGACTGCTCTTTAACCTTTAATTGATACTCATTGATCAACTTATTAATTACACCTGTGTATTCGTATGGGAAAATCAGTTCCAACTGGTTCGTCAGATGGAGCTGTATGATCTGCACCGAGTCCAGTGCATCTTGGCTTGCTGTTTTATATGCATTGGCCAGGCCACCTACCCCCAGTTTTACTCCTCCAAAATATCGAACGACTACCACCAATACATTAGTCAGGTTTCTGGCCTTGATTTGGCCAAGAATTGGATCGCCCGCCGAATGAGAAGGCTCTCCGTCGTCATTCGATCGAAAATCTGATTTGTCTGTTCCAAGAACATATGCATAGCACCAATGGCGTGCGTCATGGTATTTTTTACAGAGTAAATCAACCTTTTTCTGACATTCCTCCGCAGAAGTCACAGGATATGCAAAGGCTAAAAAACGACTTCCTCTTTCTTTAAATTGGCCCTGGCCTGGTTTCTCAATGGTTAAATAAGAAGTGTGATTTTTCATTTTATACCATTACCAATAAAATTGATACAACTGCAATTGCGATCCCTAACTTGTTGATCCTGCTTAGCTTTTCTTTAAAAAACAAAATCCCAACCAAAGCAGACCCTAATATGATTCCAGTATTAAATATGGGGAATACCTGGGCTCCGTTGTTGTGTAGATGATCAAGGGCCTGCAGGATATAGTACACAGAGAAATAATTCACTATACCTAGAAATAATCCACCCAGCACAGATGATCTTTTCAATTTAACGTAACTGAACAACAAAATAAGGCCGCCTATCACTGCTGCAGACAGGAAAACATAGACAGGGAATACGGGAAGGGTATCCTTATTCAACAAGTTAACGTTCACAAAATTTATGGTTATATCAATAATTCCGTTACCGAGAAATACAAGTACCGGCAAATACCAGATCTTTTGTAATTCTCTACCGTCTCCGGAATGGTCTTTTGCGCTAAACCAGGTGGCTAATAAGGCAAGAAGAACTCCTGCGTAGTTGATATAAGTGAAAGAAGAGGCTGTGTTCAGGATCAACAAGCTGAACATGACCGGCATAATCAACGACAACTTAGAAGCAATGGATGAAGCAGCCATACTTATTTTCTGGGCAGTCAACGCCATTAAATAAAAGGTAGATATAAACACAATTCCTAAAGCCAAAGCTATGTAGACCCACGCCGAAGAGCCTGAATAAGCAAGTACCTTCGCAGGTCCGGCAAACGAAGCGCCTGTGATGACACAGACGAAGTAATTCACCACTATGGTCTGGAAGGTATTGATATCCAATCTGCCAAAGAGTTTGAATAAGGTAAAAATTACCGTATTCAATAAAATTGAAAGGATCAGATAAATCATGCGATCTTTGTAGGGGATAAAAATAGTAATTTGGTGGCAAGATGATGGGGATTGCATCGAGTGATATTGTGATAAGGCAATTGCCTGCTCCACCGGATCTACATGCGGGATTTTTATTTCATTCTCCTGCTTTTCATGCGTTGAAACCAAAACCTCAGATACATTTTGGTTTTTGGAATAAAGAAGTATATCAAACCGGCATCAGTTTTTGCCTTAAAGATAATACTGCCACGAGTGGAGAAAGAGCAACGTTTGGTTCATTTTCCTTTGTTCAACTACCTTCCAAGGAAATATTATGGGGATGTATTCGACAAATGGAGTCATCCTTGTTCAAGCGGGATATCAAGCAAGTCGTGATCAAGCATTGGCCGTCAGTTTTCCTCATTGAGGACCCCATTCCAGAGGTTCTGTCAGATATTGGTTACAACTGTGTATCGAAAGATACGGATCAATATTTACCTATCAACCGTGCAGAATTTTCTGATCGGATTAGGTACAACGAGCTTAAAAAATTAAAGAAGTGTCAAAGGAACGGCTATCAATCAATGCAACTCTCGACCAACTGGTTGGGTCCTGTTTACAGGCTAATCCAGGCTTCGAGAAAAAGGAAAGGATACCCTGTTACTATGAGGTTTGAGGAGGTTCAAGAAGCCTTTAATCATCTGGATAATTATCTTCTTTTTGGAGCCTTCGATGGAGATCTTCTCATCGCGGCAGCCATCAGTATTCGGATTCGGAGCGACATCTTATATAATCTTTATCATGCCGACCATGAGGACTACTTAACTTTCAGCCCTACGGTACTACTGCTGAAATCTATCTATCACTATGCTCAGGAAATTGGTGTTTCCATTTTGGATCTGGGTATTTCTTCTGACAAGGGTATGTTAAACCAGGGACTATACCGTTTTAAACAAAACGTTGGCTGCATGGAAAGCCCAAAGTTAACCTTCTCAAAGAGCTTATAAAATCGATGAGAACCCCTCTGGTTAGTGTTATATGTACCTGCTACAATCATGCAAACTATGTAGGTTCAGCTATTAGATCAGTACTGAATCAAACTTATCCTGATATTCAGCTTATTGTAGTGGATAATGGTAGCACTGACCAAAGCGAGCAAGTGATTAATGAGATGGCGGCCAGGGACAGCCACATCCAATTTATTAGTAATGAGCAAAATCTGGGGATCAACAAAGCGTTTAATCAGGCTCTGGAAGAGACCTCAGGAGCATATATCATTGACCTGTCAGGAGATGACATTTTGCTACCGGGGAGAATCGAAGAGGGTGTAAACAAGTTGAAATCGGGTGGTCCGGACTTTGGTATTCATTTTTGTGATGCTGACTTCATTAATGAACATGATGAGATCGTAGGTCATCATCGAACAGCCAACTATTTTTCTTCAGGATCTGTGCCTGTTGGAAACCTTTATTCCAGGATACTTTCAAAATACTTTATTTGTCCTCCTACGTTGATGTACACCTCTCGAGCAGTAAAGGAACTCAATGGCTATGACCCGGACCTTTCTTATGAAGATTTTGATTTTTTAGTGCGGGCTTCGCGGCAGTTTAAGTTTTGTTATTCTAATAAAGTATTGGTAAGGCGCAGGCTCCTTCAATCGGCAAGATCGGTGCTGCAGTACGATAGAAAAAGCAAAATGCCTGCATCAACCTACAGGGTTTGTAAAAAGGCCTATGATCTTAACCGGACGAAAGAGGAAATGCGGGCCTTAAGGACACGTATATGGTTTGAAGGCAGAAAATCGTTGCTAGCCGGTATGCTGAGTGTTGCGCATGGTTATCTCAAGCTAATGATGAAACTCCAATGGGACATAATTCGAAAGTAATTTGAATTCCGTTCTACGATTCAGTCTGCGACCCCGCCTGGTTTCATTATTGGCAATAGGTTTTTCCATCCCGTAGCCTTTCGCTTCAATTCTTCCTTCATCAATGCCCTGTGCCACCAGGTAGGCTTTAACAGCATTGGCCCTTCGTTGCGAAAGGTCTTTATTATAAGCTGGCGAACCGCTGTTATCCGTGTGACCTCCAATTTCTACGGAAACAGTAGGATTTTCCTTCAACAGTAGTTCCAGATATTGGATGTCTTCTAAATTATTGGGTTGATCACTATTCAGCCCAAAATATACATTCATGATTCCCGTTGTTGTCGGTACTAATCTCTGGAGTGCAACGGTTTCCTTAATTTGTTGGTCCTTAACACCCTTGCCAATAACATGAATTTTTGATGAATAGGGTAAGTACCCCTTGCAGCTAATCTTAATATCATACACGGTGTAACTTTTATTAACAAAAGTTACATTGTATATGCCGGTTCCACCAGGAGCAGCCTCGACTGATTTATTTGTGGCCTGATCAATCAGAACCACCTTGGCAGAAAGTGAATCGAACGTGGCCTCATCAATCACTCTAATGGATAAGGATGTTTTTGTGGATTTTGGGGCAGTTACATCACTCACTTCACGCACATCTTCTACAACATCAGGCATAGTTAATTTAGCCATATCAAGAGGCACCCATTTAGTCATATCGATCGAATAAATATCCAGGTCACCTTTGCTGGTTGATTTCACTGATGAATAGTAGGCTTTTTTCTCATCTCTGGTAAGAACGAAAAAAACATCATTTTCTACAGAGTTGATGGGATAACCAAGGTTAACGGGTAGGGCGAAGGAATCACTTTCACTCATCCTTGTGGCTTTGAAGATATCCAGTTCCCCCATACCCGGCAATCCGTCCGAACTGAAATAAAGGCTTTTCCCATCAAAGGAGAGAAATGGTGCTTCTTCGTCTCTGGCCGTATTGATGTCGGGTCCCAGGTTAACTGGCTGACCCCATCGCCCGGATGGCTGGAGTTTGGATTTGTAGATATCACTGCCCCCGTAGCCATCGGGCCTATCGCTGGTGAAGTACATGGTCCTGTTATCCGCAGAAATTGTAGCAGAGTTTTCCTGGTATTCAGAATTAATAAATCCTTTCACTGGCTTAGGTTCACTCCATCGTCCGGTTGATTCATCGAACCTGGAGTCAAGTATGTCTCCTCCGTTCTCATCGGAATAAACATAGATGGTTTTTCCATCTGGTGATAATCCAATGCACGAGTTATGATAGAGTGAATTTAATGGCGGGCCGATAGGTTTAGCCTGTTTGTATTTTAAGTTCTTTATGTCAGAGAAATAGATATCCTCAAAGAATTCCTGATCATCAGCAAGATCCGGATTTGCATTATCAGGTCTTCGGGACGTAAAATAGAGTTTGGATTCATCAGAAGCTATGATAGGCGCATAGTCTGGATACTCCGTGTTCACCTGATCGGGTAAATCTGTGATTTTTACTTTCACAGGATATCTGGTAAATACCTTAGCATTCCGACATTCGAAGATCTTCCAGTCCACATCAAAAATTTTTTGTGATTTTTTAAACTCAAGCGAACGTTCCAGTTTTTTACGGTACCGGTCATATTGCTTGATTGCTTCATCAAATTTCATCGAATACTGGTAAGCGCGGCCTATATAGAAGGAGATTTCTTCATCCACATCAGGATCCAATTCCCTGGCTTTGAGGAAATAGGGGAGTGATTCATTCTTGTGAACAGTAAGTAGAATAGACTTACCCGCCATGAAGAAGGCTCGCGCAAAACCCGGATCGAATTCTGTAGCCTGGATAAACATGTCCTTGGCCTGCAAACGGTTGGTGTAATCAAACACCTGCATACCCATGTCGAACATCTCGCGGGCAATTCGAGTAGAATCCTGTCCATAGCCAGATGCGCCGAGCCCAAGGGTAATAACAGTGAAAACCGTACAGAATTTAACTTTCATATCCTTTGGCAGCCCCTGTGATAAAGGTTTAAAATTCAGTTCCGCCTTGGTGTTCAATTTTAATACAATGGCGTTCCAAAACCTAAGAATTGGCCTATTTTTGAGCATGAATCTAGAAGCTGGCGCACCCATTGGAATATTTGATAGTGGTATAGGTGGATTGACGGTAGCACATGCGATAAAGGAGTTGCTTCCAGATGAACAGCTCATCTACTTTGGTGATACTGCACATCTGCCGTATGGGGACAAGTCGACAGCGGCCATACAGGCCTATTCGGTGAAAATTGCTGACTTTCTAATCCGGAAAGGGTGCAAGGTAATTGTAGTCGCATGCAACTCTGCTTCTGCCTCGGCCAATGAACTGCTAAAGGAATACACTGCCAGCCGGGCGAAAGTAATCAATGTGATTGATCCAATTGTTGATGAGCTTGCACAAAACGGATCGACTGGCCAGGTTGGTGTAATCGGTACCAGGAGGACCATTGATTCCAGGGTTTACTCTAAAAAAGTATTATCCAGGAGTCCGGGGTGCCAGGTTCACGAGTTGGCGGCCCCGTTGCTTGTACCTATGATCGAGGAAGGCTTCCTGCACAACAAAGTTTCGCAAGATATTCTTCAGAATTACCTGGGAGACAAGATCTTTGATAACATCTCTTCTCTGGTGCTGGGATGTACCCATTATCCGCTCATTGGGGAGGAAATACGAAGGTTTTTTGATAATCGAGTGAAAATTATTAACTCATCCCAGGTGACAGCCAGGGCATTGGCCACTTATCTGAAAGAACAATCCATGTTAGCTTCTACCCAGGAAAGGAATGACATATTTTACGTTTCAGACTACACACTCACATTTGAACATCAGGCAAAACGTTTTTTTGGTGAGCCGGTTGTTTTAAAGGAATATCGACTCTGGGAATGAACGTGTTACAACGTATGTGACGAGTTTTTAAAGAGGAAAGAAAGACAATCTCAAAGAACTATTTACTTTTGTGGTAACTATGGCTCTGTCCTATGAGTGAACTCATAAAGCATGAATGCGGAATTGCCCTCCTCCGACTTCGTAAACCGTTATCCTTTTACATTGAAAAATATGGATCTCCGACATATCCTGCCAATAAGCTTTACCTGCTTATGGAAAAACAGAAAAACAGAGGGCAGGATGGCGCCGGTGTTGCTAACATAAAAATCCATCAGGTACCGGGGAAAAAGTACATTAGCAGGTATAGGTCCATCGATAATGATCCGATCACATCGATATTCAACAAAATAAATCGGAAATATGAGAAAGCCTTGAAAGTTGGAGGCGAGCATTTCTACGATGATTTATGGTTGATGCGAAACTGTGCTTTCACGGGAGAGCTTTGGCTGGGTCATCTTCGGTATGGCACACATGGTAAAAATAGTATAGAAACTTGTCATCCGATGTTACGATCGAACAACTGGCGCAGCAGGAGTTTGGTGGTGGCTGGTAATTTCAATATGACCAATGTAGATGAGTTGGTTCAAATACTCATTGACCTTGGACAGCATCCAAAAGAACGATCCGATACGGTAACGGTACTGGAGAAGATCGGACATTTTCTGGATGAAGAAAACCAGGAAATATTCAGAAAATACAAAGGCAAATTCTCAAACCAGGAAATAGCGGAAATTATCTCAAATGAGCTTAGCCTTTGCAAAGTGCTACAGCGGTCCTGTAAGGATTTTGATGGGGGCTATGCCATGGCTGGCTTAACGGGTTATGGAGCCGCTTTCGTGGCACGTGATCCGGCAGGAATTCGGCCGGCGTATTATTATGGTAACGATGAGATTGTGGTGGTAGCCTCAGAGAAGCCGGCTATTAAAACGGCCTTCAACGTGGAGTATGCTGATATCCAGGAGGTAGAACCAGGTCATGCATTGATTATCAACAAAAATGGCAGCTACCGGGAAGAGCCATTCATAGAGCCTCTTCCAAAAAAGTCGTGCAGCTTTGAGCGTATATATTTCTCACGAGGTACGGATCCTGACATTTATCGTGAGCGAAAGGCACTGGGAAGGTTGCTGGTTCCTCAGGTGCTAAAGGCCATCAATTTTGATTTAAAACATACCGTTTTCTCCTACATCCCCAACACGGCGGAAACGTCTTTTCTGGGGATGATTGAGGGAGTTGAGGAATATATAGCCAATAAACGCAAGGAGGTGGTGCTTGAGAGCAAACCAAGACTTGATTCACTCGATGAGCTGATGGGATTTAGAGCCAGGGTGGAAAAACTGGTATTAAAGGATGTCAAGCTGCGTACATTCATCACTGATGACAGCAATCGTAATGATATGGTAAGTCATGTGTACGACAGTACCTATGAAGTTATAGAAAAACGCATAGATACCTTGGTTGTCATTGATGATTCCATTGTAAGAGGGACTACCCTTGAAAAGAGTATTCTTACCCTTCTGGGTAGGTTGTATCCAAAAAAAGTGGTGATCGTTTCTTCAGCTCCACAAATTAGATTTCCTGACTGCTACGGAATCGATATGTCAAGGATGAATGAATTCATTGCGTTCAGGGCTTTGATCAAACTAATTAAAGACAATGGACAGGAATTTATGCTTGATGAGGTCTATCACAAATGCCTGGAGGCTGTTGAGAATAACGAACCGGTCAACTATGTCAACGATCTTTATAAGTCTTTTTCAACATCAGAGATTACAGAGGCAATCAAGGACATAGTAATGCCCGAGGATTTTGAGCCTGAGCTGGAAATAATTTTTCAGACGATTGAAAACCTACACCAAGCCATTCCCAAACATACCGGTGACTGGTATTTTACTGGCGATTTTCCTACCAGAGGAGGCAACAGAGTAGTTAATAAGGCCTTTGTTAATTTTATGGAAGGCAAAAAAGTACGCGCTTATTAGCCCCTTCAACGTATTGGTTTGGCTCGGACCATTTGGTTAATGCTGTCAGACGGCAAAACTCTCCCCGCAACCACAGGTTCTTGAAGCATTCGGGTTGATAAACTGGAAGCCTTTCCCATTTAGACCGTCTGAAAAATCAAGGGTGGTACCCAACAAATACAACAGGCTTTTTTTATCAACCAGTATCTTAATTCCTTTATCTTCAAACACTTCATCCTTCTCATCGATATTATCGTCAAAATAAAGATCATACATTAGTCCGGAGCATCCACCGCCCTTTACTGCGACTCGTAGATTTGACGTATCGTCTCGGCCCTCGGTAGATCTGAGGGATTGTATCTGGTTTTTTGCCTTTTCGGTTATGGTAATCATATCTCAGGTAATTGGGTTTAATACAACGCTAAAAACTGTGATTGTGTTCATATCTCTACCATAGTAGAGCTTATCAAGGGCTTCGTACGCATTTCTTGCTCGAAAATAAGACGTATGAAGTTCCTTATCCCCCCGAACGGTCCACTGAATGGTATAGGGACTTTCTTTCTCCCGATAATGCGTGACATAGCTCAACATCTCTTTTAAAGCATCCAGCTTTTCATAGCTTATCACACTATGAAATAGAAAGGACTGATTATGCCTGGGGTTGATGGTAATCAGGTCTAGTTTTACTTTCCCGTCAATAGCGCTATAGTTGAAGACAAGTGCATTGCTTGAGAGCCCCAAATGCGACTGAATCTCCTTTTGTATCCTAGCGAGGACCACATGTACGTCTGTTGTTTGCTCCATTTCGGTCTTTATTTGGATATAATTGAACCTATCTTTGCAACTTCTATGTCACGATTTGTTTTATCTGAAGTTCAAAATTACTAAAAATGAAGAAGATTGAGCATTTGGGGATTGCAGTGAATGATTTAGCACAAGCCAATATCCAATTTGAAGAACTGTTAGGAATGGCTCCCTATAAAGAAGAAATCATAGAATCAGAAGGAGTAACCACTTCTTTTTTTAAAGTGGGTGACACAAAAGTTGAATTGCTTGAAGCCACGGATAAAGATTCTCCAATTGCTAAATTTATCAACAAGAGAGGGGAGGGGCTGCACCATGTCGCATTTGAAGTAGAAGACATTCAAAAAGAAATAGGACGTCTTCGAAATCAAGGCTATCGTTTGATTAACGAATCTCCAAAACCCGGTGCCGACAACAAACTTGTTTGTTTTCTTCACCCAAAGGATTCGAATGGTGTTCTTGTTGAATTATGCCAAAACAAAATTTCATAATGAGTAAACCTAAAGTACGAACCGAGCTGGAAGAATTAGGTGAATTTGGTTTGATCGATCGAGTGACTAAACAATTTAAAAGTCAACAGGAATCAACGATATTAGGTGTGGGTGATGATGCAGCAGCTGTGAATTCTGGCTCACATCTTTCCTTAATTTCTACTGATGTGTTAACGGAAGGTGTTCATTTTGACTTGTCCTATTTTCCTATAAAGCATTTGGGATACAAATCTGTGGTTGTCAACCTGTCCGATATTGCCGCAATGAACGGAATTCCGAAACAAATCACGGTAAACATCGCTTTAAGCAATCGATTTTCATTAGAAGCGATAGATGAATTCTATGAAGGGGTTCAGGCGGCCTGTGAAAATTATAATATTGATCTGATAGGAGGGGATACTTCTTCTTCCGGAGCGGGATTATTTATTTCTGTTACAGCGATTGGTCAAGTAACAAAAGAAAAGCTTGTCAAACGCTCCGGGGCCAGAGATAAGGATATTATTTGTGTTACCGGTGATTTGGGAGGGGCCTATATGGGGTTGCAGGTTTTGGCCAGGGAAAAACAAGTCTATCTGGCCAATCCGAAAATGCCGCCAAAGCTTGATGAACATGAATATATCGTGGGTCGACAACTCAGGCCGGAGGCACGCACAGATATTATTCATGAATTGGATGAGCTTAGCATTGTGCCTACTTCCATGATTGACATAAGTGATGGACTAGCTTCTGAATTGCTGCATTTGAATAAAAATTCCAACGTTGGTTTTAGAATTTTTGAAGAGCAACTCCCAATCGATAATCAAACCTATGAAACGGCAATATCTTTCAATTTAGATCCAATAACCTGTGTGTTGAATGGAGGAGAAGATTATGAACTACTCTTTACGATCAAGCAGTCAGACTATGAAAAACTGAAGAAACACGCAGACATCCATTTCATTGGCCATGTTGAGAAATCAGATTCAGGAGCTGGTCTTGTTACCAAACAAGGTAGTTTGGTCCCTCTGAAGGCCCAGGGGTGGGTGCATTTCAATCAGTAGTCTTTCTTATTTACGAAGAGTTAAAAACCCCGTTTTCTCAGGATCGCCATTGCCCAGGTTGATGCTGTAATAGTACGTCCCTGCCGGAAGATCGCCTTTACCCCCTTTATTGGCCCTTCCTTCAAAGAAATTACTTTGATTG
>Ga0114931_10000935_pt1 | contig 36722 bp, 29 predicted proteins | sample 2SBtaG_FD_89579 | JGI IMG/M metagenome (GOLD analysis project Ga0114931, IMG submission 89579) | Deep subsurface microbial communities from Kolumbo volcano to uncover new lineages of life (NeLLi) - 2SBTROV14_V59a metaG | ecosystem: Environmental > Aquatic > Marine > Volcanic | place: Kolumbo... | reverse complement strand
CCCCAGTAGGATGTCCCCCAGTAGGATGTCTGCCATGCGAAGCCGTCCGCGTCGGGTGCTCGGAGTGCTGCTGCTGGCGAGCCTCACGTCGCTGCTCGCCTGCACCACGACGTCGATATCGACATCGACATCCGGTATGCGTCCACCGTCGGCGCGCTCGCTGCCGGCGAACGCAACGGCGGCCGGCAATCCACGTCGCGAGCTCGAAGCGCTGCTGGTGCTGCTCGCCGACCGTCGCATCCTCGAGCCGCTGGTGGTCTCGCGTGCGCTCGAATCCGACGTCAGCATGCGCCGCCATTTGGCCTTGACCCTCGGTCGCGTCGGCGACGGCGCGGGCGCCCCGGCGCTGGCCGCATTGCTGACCGATGCCGAACCGCGGGTGCGGCGCGCCGCGGCCTTCGCCCTCGGCCGTTTGCCGGCAGGCGATCCAGCGATGGTCAAGCGCCTGCTGCGGGCCGTTCATGATGCCGACCGCGAGACCGGGATCCGCGCGACGTGTGCACTGGCGCGCCGCGGCGTGGCGCTCGATGTAGTCGCTGGTGCACTCAACGAGCTGGGGCCTGACGAGCGTCTCGCACGTTTGTTACCGTCGCTTTACCGCTTCCGTGGCGCTGGCGTCGAGACCTGGGCCCAGGCGGGCCTGGCCGCGAGCGCCCCGGCGCTTCGCCGGTGGGCAGCCTACGGCCTGGCGCGCGCGCCGCAGCGCGCAGCGCTCGGACTCTTGCGTCCGCTGCTCAGCGATGCCGATCCCTGGATCGCGGGTTGGGCGGCGCGCGCGCTCGGTCGCGTGGGCGCGCGCAGCGATCTCGCGCGTCTCGAGCCACTCCTCGACCGGCCGGAAGTCGGGCCGGTGGTCCAGGCCTTGCGTGCGGCGCGCGCGCTGATCGCGCGAGGGGCTGCGGCGCCGTCGCCGTTTTGGGGTGACCGCCTTCGCCGTCTGCTCGACGATCCGCGCGCGGGCGTTCGCATCAGCGCCTTCGAGGTGGCGGGCTCGTTTCTGCTCGACCAAGCGTTGGCTGACCGGCTCGCGGCGCGCGTGCACGATGCTGGTTCCCCCCGCGCGCGCGGGCTCGCCCTCGTGGCGCTCGCCGAGGGTGGCGATGCGCGGGCTGAGGCGCTGGCGCTCGAAGCGGCCGCGGCGGGCGACCCGGCGATGCGCACGCGCGCGGCCGAGGCCGCCGGCATGCTCGGTGCCGACCATCTCCTTCGTAAGCTGGTGGTCGACCCGCATGCCGCAGTCCGCGCCGAGGCCCTGTCGGTGGTCCTGGCGGTCGAGGATGACCCGCGCGCCGAGCCCTGGGCAAGGCGCGCGCTGGGCGACCCCGACCCAGGCGTGCGCACGGTCGCTCTCGAGTGGGCAGCGGAGCATCCGCGGATCTCACCACCGGTGTTGATGGCAGCGACTGCTGGCAGCGACCGTCAGGGTGCCGCAGCGATGGCTGCGGTCCAAGCCCTCGGCGCCCGCGCTCTCGCCGTCGCCCAAGATCGCGAGGCGGTGGCGAGAGCGCTCGAGACGCTGGCCGGTGGGCGCTGGTTCGCGCTTCGCCGCGCCGCGCTCGCCGCGCTGGCCACCTTTGATGGTGAGGTGCCGCGTGCCGGACCCGCGAGCCACAAGCCGGTGGCGACGTACCGCGATGTGGTCGCGCAGACCGCGCGTCCCCGTTGGGTCGAGATCGAGACCGAGCGCGGAAGCTTCGAGCTGCGGCTCGACTGTAGGGAAGCGCCGATGACCTGCCTGGGTTTCTTGCAGCTTGTTGCCCAGGGGTATTATGATGGCTTGACATGGCATCGAGTCGTCCCGGACTTCGTCGTCCAGGGGGGCGACCCGCGGGGCGATGGCCGTGGCGGCCCGGGCTATCAACTGCGCGACGAACCCAACCTGCTGCGCTACCAACGAGGGGTGATCGGCATGGCCCGCGCCGGTCCGGATACCGCGGGCAGCCAGTTCTTCATCACCCTCTCGGCCCAGCCGCATCTCGACGGCGACTACACAGCCTTCGGGATGGTGGTGCGCGGCATGGACGTGCTCGACCGCCTGATCCAGGGTGATTCGATCGTGCGTATGGTGGAGATCGAGGCGCCTCGGGAGGGCCACTGAGTCGCTCGCTGGTGGCCGATCCTCGTTGCAACGAGCTGCAACCTTGGTCACGGGCCTTCGTATCACCGCAATGTCGAGATCAGACCGAACGCAACCGGCGGACGAATCGTTGGTCGCTTCGGCGCTGGCAGGCAAGCTGGAATGCTTCACCGTGCTGGTGACGCGCTACCAGAGCCGTCTGGTCAACTACCTGTTTCGGATGCTCCGCAACGAGGAGGACGCTCACGATCTGGCGCAAGAAGTCTTCATCAAGATATATGCCGCTTTGGATCGTTTTGATGATCGCTACCGGTTTTCAACCTGGCTCTTTCGGGTCGCGCAGAATGCTGCCATCGACCGCATCCGCAAGCGGCGGTTGAAGGTCGTCTCGCTCAGCCGTCCGACCAGCGATGGCGGCGATGGCGGCGAGTGGGAGCTGCCGGGCAACCACCCGACACCCTACCGGACCCTGCGCAACGCCGAGCGCGGTGAGGCGATCCAGCAGGCGATCGACAGCCTGCCGACGGAGTACCGCGAGCTGATCACACTGCGCCACTATGGTGAGCTGTCCTACGATGAGATCGCGACCCTCAAGTCCATGCCGCTCGGAACGGTCAAGAACAAGCTCTTTCGCGGGCGCCAGATGCTCAAGGAGCGGCTGCGCGACTACTTGAGCGACTGAGTGGACGACCGAGATGCAGACCAAGCCCCGCTGTGCGCGGATCTGGTTTTCGAAGGGTGAAAGCATAGGGTGAAATCATGAATAGCAGCTACGACACGACCCTTTTGCAATGGCTCGATCTCGAGGCCGATGGCGCCCTCAGCGACGATCTGCGCGCAATGCTCGGCGAGCAGCTCGAGGCGCGGGCGTACCTGCGCCAGGAGGCGCGCCAGCTCGCTGATCTGCATCGGCTGCTCGATGCGGGCCGCATCCCACTACGTCCTGGCTTCGCCGCACGCGTGATGGCCGCCCTGCCCGCGGCTGCGCCTCGCCAAATGCGGCGAGTCGAGCGCGGGCTGCCGCTCGCTGGCTCGCCCTATCTACCGCTGGTACTCGCCGTTTCGTTGGCGCTGCTCGCGGGCTTGGCCTTGGCTACGGCCGGCCGCGTGGACGCTGGCGTGCTGCCGACACTCGCTGCGATCGCCGACTTCTTTGCCACCACGGCGCTCGCCGGTGCCGGCCTACTCGGTGCCACCTGGCAGGGGGTGACCCTGGCGTTCGATGCGTTGTTGGTCGATTCCAAGACCAGCCTCGCCGCCCTCGTCGTGACCGTCTTGTGCCTGGACCTGCTCTTTCTCCGGCTGTTGCGCCGGCCGCCGCGCGCCCCGGCACCGGCTGAGCGCCCGGATGCGGCGGACTGACCCCGATGTCGGCTCGGCCGCGGCTCGGCGCCAAGGCATCTCGGCTGTGCCTGGTGCTGCTGGCTGTCGGTGCCTGCTTGGTGCTCGAGCCAGCCGCTGCGCGGACAGCGCCGCCGGTCGATCCGGAGGCCATCTCGAGCCCTGCACTGCGCTTGGACGCCGGCAGCATCGCGCGCAACCGTCTGGTGGCGCTCGGTCGCGACTTGGCGATCGACGGCGAAGCACACAACCACGCGGTGGCAATCGGCGGTTCGGTGCGCGTTTCGGGACGGGTCGACGGCGATGTGATCGTGCTCGGCGGCGATGCGACCCTCGCTCCCACCGCGCGCGTGACCGGCGATGTGTTCGTGCTTGGCGGCCGGATCGAGGCCGCTTCGGGCGCCCAGATCGGCGGTCGGTCGGTTGCCTATCCGGATGCTGCCAAGGCCTGGCTGAGCCTGCTCGAGGGTCCGTCGCTGGGCGCCAAGCCGATGGTGGTGGTCGGTGCCAAGCTGGCGCTGCTGGCCTTCTGGGCGCTGCTCATCAGCCTGCTCTTTGCGATCGGCGGGCGTGGCATCGTATCGACCTCGAGGAGCGTGCGCGAGGAGCCACTGCGCAACTTCGCGATCGGGCTCACCGGCGTGCTCGCCATGGCCATGACCGCGGTGGCGGCGAGCGCGCTGGCCGGCGCCATCGTCGGCCTGCCGCTCTTGGCGTTGCTGGTGGTGATCGCCTTGCTGCTGCGCTTTTGGGGCATGGTCGCGGTTTTCCATGCGCTCGGTGCCTGGCTGCTCGAAGGCCGTGTGCCTGCGGGCTCCCGGGTGGTGCCGGTCACCGCGGCCTGCGCCGGACTGATCGTGCTCGGCGTGCTCAAGCTGGTGCCCTGGCTGGGGGTGTGGTGTTGGATGTTGTCGACGTTCATCGGTGTCGGCGCAGCGCTCAGCACCAAGCTCGGTCGCCGCGAGCCCTGGCTGACACCGCCGTAAGCGTTCCTTCCCTCTCAGCCTCGTCCTGGCGCGGCTGCATCGATGTCCAGGTGCGCCGACCACTGTGCGCACCGCGCGTGCTGAGGCGGTCGCGCCGTCGTCCTTGACCCCCGTGCCCGGGTCCCATAGGCTCACAACGGTCTGGTGTCCGCTGGACAAGGAGCTCAGCACATGACGAATGAAGCCAATACGGACGTCGTCCGCGCAGTGGGCGTTGTAGGTGCCGGCACCATGGGCCATGGCATCGCCCAGGTGGCAGCACAGGCAGGCTATGGCGTCTGCCTGGTGGATATCGACGCCGACGCGCTCGCGCGCGGACAAGCAGGGATCGACAAGAGCCTGGCCCGCTTGGTGGCCAAGAATCGTTTGAGCGCCGAGGAGAGCGCGGCCGCGCGGGGTCGCATCCAGGGTTCGACCTCTCTCGAGGCGCTCTACGACGCAGACCTGGTGGTCGAGGCCGTGGTCGAGAAGCTGGAGGTCAAACAGGCGATTTTTCGCCAGCTCGATGCCGGCTGCGGTCGCGCGACGATCCTGGCCACCAATACCAGCTCGATCTCGATCACCCGCCTGGCGGCCGCGACCTCGCGGTCCGGCAAGGTGATCGGCATGCATTTCATGAACCCCGTGCCGGTGATGACCCTGGTCGAGGTGATCCGCGGGCTGGGTACCGATCAGGCGACCTACGACGCGGTGGAAGCGGTGTCAAAGCGCATGGACAAAACGCCGGTCGAGGTGCACGATGCGCCGGGCTTTGTCTCCAACCGCGTGCTGATGCCGATGATAAACGAAGCGATTTTCTGCCTGTACGAAGGGGTCGGCGATGCCGAGGCCATCGATCGGGTGATGAAGCTGGGAATGAACCATCCGATGGGACCGCTGGCGCTCGCTGACTTGATCGGGCTGGATGTCTGTCTCGATATCTTGCGCGTGCTGCAAAGCGGTTTCGGAGATCCGAAGTACCGCCCGTGTCCACTGCTGGTGAAGATGGTCGATGCTGGCTATCTGGGTCGCAAGAGCGGCCGAGGCTTTCACCTCTACGCATGAAGGATCTCGGCCCCACGCGCGACCGGTGCGAAGTGCTCTGCCAAGCTTGCAACGCGGCCAACCCAAGCGACCACGAGTACTGCGTGCGCTGTCATCAGCGCCTGATGGTGATCTCCGGCGGCTGGGACGAAGAAGACCTGATTGCCTTCGAGGCCACGGGCGAGGAACAACTCTCGTTCGACGAGCACCTGCTCGAGCGCATCTCGATCCTCGAGGAAGTGGTCAAGCGGACCACCGGCAGCGTGCGCCAGATCTTCGGTGGTCTCAAGCGCTTGGAGCAAAAACTGCTGGTCAACCACACCGGCATCACCTCGCTGCGCGAAGTGTTGGCGAGCAAGGGCACTGTCGGCCGCGAGGAGTGGGGCGAGCGCTGGGAGGCGCAGCTCGAGGACCAGTTGCTCGGGCTCGAGCGGCGCGAGCGCTTCAGCCGTGACCGCGGGGCGATCCTGGCGCTGTTTTCCGGCCGCCATCGCCGTCGCTTCCAGAAGCTGCTCGAGGAGGCGGAGTTCGCGCTGGCGGCTTGCGATGTGGAACGCGCGATGGGCGCGCTCGAAGTGGCCTTTGCGCTCGATCCCGGCAACCATCCGCTGGCCTTGTTGATCGGAGAGACCTGGTTCAACGAGGGCGATGCGGCGCGGGCGCGAGGCTTCTTCGAGGCTGTGCTGGCGGCCAAGCCGCGGCACTACGAAGGGCTGGTATATAGCGGCGTGCTGGCCTACGAGCTGGGCGAGACCGCGCGTGCGACCGAGCGGCTGGAGGCGGCGGTCGGCTGGTACCCGGATGCCTTCTTGCCGCACTTCAGCCTCGGCGCGGTGCACGCCAGCGCCGGCTGCTTGGCGCCGGCTGTCGCCTCGCTCTCGCGGGCCTGTGAGCTCGAAGCGCTGCCGCAGGCCAACTATCTGCTCGGCTGCTGCTTGTACCAGCTCGGACACACCACGCAGGCGATCCGCAGGCTGGAAGCGGCAGTGGCCACGGATCCCGGCTTCGAGGATGCCTTTCACGTGCTCGGCTTCGCCTGTCTCGACCGTGCTTGGAACCGCAAGGCCCACGACGCCTTCCGCCGCGCTCTGCGCCTCGCACCGTCACGCCTGCGGTTCGAGGAGCTACACCAACTGCTCGAGAGCCCGGGCACAGCACCGGCGAAGGCGCCAGTCGCTTCATCACCCGCGACCCCGGCGGCACACAACGACACAGCCCGCTGGCTCGCCCGGGCGCGCAACGCTCTCGCGGGTGGCCGGACCCGCAACGCACTCTCGTGTTGCCGTCAGGCGTTGGCGCGCGAGCCGGAGAACCCCGAGCTGCTGGTCAGCTATGCCATGGTCTGCCTGGAACTCGAGCGCCCGCGCGAGATCCAAGCGGTGGTTTCCAAGGTGCTCGATCTCGACACCGGCGAGCGCCTGCGCACCACCGCGTGCACGACGCTGATCGAAGCGCTGCGCAGCGAAGGCGACCACCGCGAGGGGATCCGGGTCGGTCGCCGGTTGCTCGCAGAGAGCACCTCGAACTTCACCCGCACGCTGGCGAACTACGAGTTGGCCTGGAGTCTGGCCGAGCTTGGCGAGGATCTCGACGAGGCGCTCGCTTGTGCCCGCGGCGCCCTCGACACCGCACCCGATGAGCTGCGTCGTCTGCCGCTCGCCGCGCTCGGCTGGGTGCACTACAAGCGCCGGGAGTTCGAGCAGGCCGTCGAGTGCCTCAGCCGCTCCACCGAGCTGCTGCCATCGCCGGCCAACCTCACCCGCCTGGGCATGGCGCTGCTAGCTTCGGGTGAGCGTGACGAGGCGCGTGATGTGTTGCGTCAAGCCCGTGCTCTCGACGTTCGTATCGCGCCACTGCGCGATCGGGTGGTCGAATGCCTGAAAGACTCGACCCGGCTGCTGCAAACCGCTGCCAACAAGCCTCGCACCTAGCCTACTCCGGCGCCCAGCGCGCCCTTTCCCGGAGACCCTCGACATGCGTTGGAGCCAGTTCTACTTGTTCACCACCCGCGAAGTGCCCGCGGACGCCGAGGTTACCAGCCATCAGTTGATGGTCCGTGCCGGCATGATCCGCAAGACCGCGGCCGGCATCTACAGCTACTTGCCGTTTGGCTGGCGCGTATTGCTCAAGCTCGAGGCCATCGTGCGCCGCGAGATCGATGCCGCGGGTTGCTCGGAACTGCGCATGCCGGCGTTGGCGCCGGCCGAGCTGTGGCAGGAGTCCGGACGCTTCGACCAATATGGCAAGGAACTGCTGCGCATCCGAGATCGCCACGGACGGGACTTCGTTTTTGGCCCCACCCACGAGGAAGTGGTCACCGACCTGGTGCGCAAGGACGTGCGAAGCTACCGTCAGCTTCCGGTGAGCCTATACCAGATCCAGACCAAGTTTCGCGACGAGATCCGGCCTCGTTTCGGCCTGATGCGTGGTCGCGAGTTCATCATGAAGGACGCCTACAGCTTCCATGCCGACTCGGCCTCGCTCGAGGCAGCGTACCGCGACATGCATGATGCCTACTGTCGGATCTTCAAGGCCTGTGGCTTGGACTACACCGTGGTCGAAGCCGACACCGGCGCCATCGGCGGCTCGTCGTCGCACGAGTTCATGGTGGTTGCCGACACCGGGGAAGACGAGGTCGTGCGCTGCCCTGGCTGTGGCTACGGTGCCAACATCGAGAAGGCCGAGGCCGGCGCGCTGGCATACCCTGTGTCCGATGCCCCGGCCGAGGTCTCCGCCATCGACACCCCGGGCCTCACCAGCGTGCCCGAGGTGGCAGCGTTTCTCGGTGTCGAGCCGTCTCAGATGATCAAAACCTTGGTTTATACCAGCGAGCACGAAACACCGGTGGTGGCACTGGTGCGCGGGGATCGGGCGATCAACGAGATCAAGCTTGCCCACGCCATGGGTGCGCGCTTTCCGGTGCTTGCGGATGATCAGGCGGTTGCCCGCATCACCGGTGCGCCGGTGGGTTTCGCCGGTCCCATCGGCCTCAGCGAACGTGTGCGGGTGATCGCCGACCGCTCGCTCGAAGGCATGAAGGGCGGGGTCGCCGGTGCCAACCGGGCCGATACGCACCTGCTCGGGGTGACCCCGGGCCGCGACTTCATCCCCGACAGTTGGGCGGATCTGCTGCAGGTCACGGGTGGCGACCCGTGCCAGCGCTGCGACGCCACGCTGGAGCTTTTTCGGGGCATCGAGGTGGGACACATCTTCCAGCTCGGCACCAAGTACTCCGAGTCCATGGGCTGCACCTTTCTCGATGCCGATGGCCGCGAGCAGCCGATGCTGATGGGTTGTTACGGGCTCGGCATCGGCCGCACCGTGGCCGCTGCGATCGAGCAGAATCATGATCAGGATGGCATCGTTTGGCCGCTGCCGCTGGCGCCCTTCGCGGTGTTGCTGATCGCCCTCAATCCCCAGGACGAGGCGGTGGTTGCGGCCGCCGGAGCGCTTTATACAGCGCTCGAGCGCGCGGGCGTCGAGGTGCTCTTCGATGACCGTCCCGAACGCCCAGGCGTCAAGTTCAAGGACGCCGACCTCACCGGCATCCCGATCCGAGTGGTGGTCGGCAAACGAGGCCTGGCAGAAGGCAAGGTCGAGCTGTCGCTGCGCCAGGATCGCATCAAGAATCTGATCGATCGCACCGATGCAGCTGACCACATCCAGGCTCTCCTGGCCGAGCAACGTGCCGCGAGCGCTCACCACTGAACCCCTGCGCCGAGGAAACCTCTGATGATCCGAATCGAAATCACCCGCCGCTACGCACCGAAGGCTCGCACCCTGCCTGCGTTGCTCACACTGCTGCTTGTCCTAGCGACGGCGGTCGCAGCGGTGAGCGAGGATCTCGTGCTGCGCTTCGCACCCGTTGAGGGCACGCAGTACGCCTACGCCTTGGACCAGCGACAGGAGATCAATGTCGATCTGGGCGCCATGGGCAACCAAGCGGCGACCAATACCAGCCGCATGGAGTTCACGGTGACCGCGCTGGATCGTTCGGATGACGGCAACACGGGGCTGGCGCTGCGCTTCGGCCGCATGGTCATGAGCGCGGTGCACGGCGGCGCCACGGTCTTTGCCCTCGACACCGCGAAGCTCGACCAGCAGGCTCATGATCAAGATAGCAGCGACGCCAACGGGACGCGGAACAACGTCGGCGAGAAGATGGCCGAAGCCATGAGGTCATTGCTCGCGGCCGATCTCACCGCCACCTTCACGCCGCGCGGTGAGATCGTGCGCATCGAGGGTCTCGAGAAGGCCTGGGACCAGATCCGTCCCCAAGTGGCTGATGATCCTCAGACCCAAAAGCTCTTCGCGCTGCTGGAAAAGACGCTATCGAACGATGCGCTCGCCGAGCAGATGCGCACTGCCTTTCCAGTGTTTCCGCAAGGCGCCGTTCACCCGGGCGATCATTGGGACGACCAGGCCCGGACCGAAAACCCGGCGATCGGGGCCGTTGTCATCCACAGCACCTACACCGCCGGCGACGATCGTTCGATCGACGGCCACCGCTGCCGGGAGTTGGCGGTCATCACCAAGGTGGAGATGACCAGCCCGGGCGCAATGGTCGACCATCTCAAACAGGCGCTTGGCGATCAGGCCGAGATCTCCTTCGACGAGATGGCGAGCTCCGGGAGTATTTGTGTCGAATATGCTACTGGCATGGTATTGACCGGAGAATTAAACACTATGGTTAGCATGAGCCTTCATGGCGCAAAGCCCGGATCCGCAGCGGAGTCGATGGAGATGAAGCTGCGCATTCGCGGCGACGTCAAGCTGCGCCAGACGCTGGCCCACGCCGCCGCCACACCCGCCCAGTAGCGCGCGGGTGTGGCGTGCCAGTGGCGATGGTGTCGGCTCAGAACTCCAGCTTTACGCCCAACTGAAGCTCGCGCGGGTTGAGCGCCGAGCGGGGCGTGAGAAAAGAACCCGTACCCGCGCGCGTGCCACCCAGGTTGGCGAAGTTGGTCTCGTCGAAAAGGTTGAAGATGTCGGCCTGGAGCTTAACCACGTAACGGCTCGAGATCGGCAGGTCGTAGCGTAGCGACAGATCGAAGCGGCTGAAGTCGGGATTTTCCGCGCCGCGCAACCGGCCGCTGAAGTGCGTGTTGTTCTGCGCGATGTCGGACGGGACGGTGGCGTTGAAGTTGCCTGGCGCGAGCGGTGCGCGGTTGCCGTTGTCGAGCCGCGCGCTGTTGTCAAAGAGCGTCACTTGGTCGCCTGTCAAGTAGCGATACAGCCCCGAGATCGCCAAGCCGCCGTTTTCGCGCCAGGAGGTGTTGGGGACCCGGAACGTTCCGGAAATCACCAGATTCTGGTCGCGCTGGTAGCGCAGTGGAATGTCTCGGGTGCGTGGATCATCGAGGCCAAGGTCGAGCGGCTAGCCGATGATTTCTCCGGTGTCGAAGTTGTAGCCGGTTTCGGTGCGGCGTTGAAAGATGGCTGCCGCGGTGCCGCCGCCGCCGCCTTCGTGGTTGCCCTCCGAGTCGCTGTAGGTGTAGGAGATGCGTCCGCCCCAGCGGCCGTTGAAGCGTTTGGCGAGCGAAAGCTGGACAGCGTCGTAGTCGTTTTCCCCGGCATTGATCCAGGTGATGACCGAGCCCAGCGAGACCTGCTGGCCATTGAGCACGCTGAGGTTGGGCCGGCCACCGAGGGCGGTGGAGTTTGGATTCAAGTCAGCGCTCAAGAGCACGTCGCGGTTCTCGGTGTGGATCAGGTCGACCGAAGCCGAGAGCCCAGGCAAGAACTCATGTTCGGCGCCGAGACTGAAGCTGTCGACGTAGGGCTGCCGGCGGTTTGGGTTCTCGACCGTGGGGAAGGCATTGATCGGCGCGGAGGCGCCCCCTTCGAGCTGCGCAGCGATGACATCACGCAGTTGGGTGAGGTCGGTGATGCCGTTTTGCTGGGCGATATCGAAGAACAGTTGTTGGTTCTGGCCAGCGTCGGGCAGGCGCAGGATGAAACCCTGGGGAATGCCCACCGCGTCGAGGAAGAAGTTGGCGAAAAACCCGAGTTGAAAGCGATCGTAGAAGCGGCCGTAGCCGCCGCGAACCACCGTCTTTCCCTCGCCGAAAGGATCCCAGGCAAAGCCCACGCGGGGCGCGATGTTGTCGTCGTCGGTGATGTCCTCGGTGTCGAAGCGCACGCCGAGGTTCAGGGTCAGCCGATCGGTGACCCGCCAGTCGTCCTGGGCGAAAACGCCGAGCGTCTCGTTGTCCGGGATGTCCGCGGTCAGACCACCGAGCACGCGGATCGAAAACGACCCCGGATAGGTGGTGATGTCGCTCGGGTCGAAGGGCTGATCGGTTTCGAAGTTGAAGAATTGGCCGTTGAGGGTGCCGAAGTTGGTGAACTCCTCCTCGCGCTTCGAGTACTGAAAGCCGACGCGGAACTCGTGCTCACCGCGCCAGCTCGGCAGGAAAAAAGAAAAGGTGTCACCCACCTGGAGCGCGCGGTTGATCCGTGATTGGGCCACCGTACTGGCACCGTCGGTGAAGCCAGGGCGCGCCTCGCTGGGCGACTGGTTGCGCTGGGAATCGAAATCCTGGCCGTTGTTGTTGAAGCCCGGATTGGCAAACGACACATCTTCCTTGGTAAACGCCACGCGGGCGGTGTTGAAGGTCTTGTCGCTCAGCACAGACTCGAGAGACGCGGTCCAGTTCGAGTCGGTATCGTCTTCCTCGCGTGCTGCCGCCAGCGTGACGTTGCCGATAATCTGATTGAACTGTGGCGACTCTTCGAGCAGGTAGCGGTAGGCCAAGTGTTGACTTTCCGTGGGTTGGTAGTCGACCTTGACCAAGGTGTTGTCGATGTCATTGTCCTCGGTGGTGGTGAAGTTCAGGTCCGGGCGGGTCGAAAAGTTGCCCGAGACCCCGGCTTCATCGAGGTTGTCTTCGTAGCTGACGAAGAAGAAGGCTTTGTTCTTGACGATCGGCCCACCGAGCACAAAGCCAAGCGAGCGGAACTGGCTGTCGGGCTTTTCCAGGTTGTTGCGTTCGGTGAAGAAGTTCTTCTCGTTGTAGCTCGAGTCCTGAAAGAAGGCGAAGGCGTTTCCCTTGTAGATGTTGCCGCCGCTCTTGGTGACCGCATTGAGCACGCCACCCAAAGCGTTGCCGAACTCGGCGTCGAACTGGGTGGTGAGAACTTGGAATTCTTGAATCGCCTCCATCGGTGTGCGCGCCTGGGCACCGGCATGAGTACCGATCACGTCGTCATCGTTGTTCGCACCGTCGATGTTGAAGGAATTGTTATTGTCGTCTTGGCCATTGATGAACAACGCGTCCGAGGCCGTCGAGTCGGTGCTCGGAGACGGGATGACGCCGGGCAAGATGCTGGCGAACAGCAGTGCGGAGCGGTTTTGTGTCGGCAGGGTGTCGAACTCCACCGTGGTCAGCGTGCCGCCGATCTCTTTCGAGGTGGTTTCCACCACCGGTGCTTCCCCGGTGACCGTGATGGTCTCCTCCAAGTCGGCGATCTGGAGCTTGCTGTTGATCCGGGATTCTTGGCCCACGCGCAACGGGACGCCGGTTCGTTCGACGGACTTGAAGCCGTCGAGGACGAAGGTGACGTCGTAGGTCCCGGGGCGAAGACCGTGGATGGCGTAGACGCCGTTCGAGGCTGTGACGGTGGTGCGGGCAAGGCCGCTGTCTTGGTTGGTCGCCGTGACGGTGACCCCGGGAAGGCTGGCACCTTCTGCGTCGGTCACGACGCCCGCGAGGTCGGCGTTGGCAAATTGGGCGGAGAGTGGTGGCGGAGCAAAAAGCGCTGTTGCCAGCAGGGCGAAGGTCAAAGGCGCGAGGCTCGAACGCGGCATGAGAGATCTCCGTAGGTTGGATGTCTCGGCACACCGATCCCTCCGCCCGCCCGCACGCCACAACTCGGCCGCCGGGACAAATTCGTAAATCGTCAGAACGCTATGGGGACACTAGCACAGGGTGCGGCTGGCGATCTGGGTGCGGTATGCTCCCCGCCCGCCATGATCAGCGATTTCCCCGCGTACATCGACGGCTTGCGTCCCGCGATCGACGGGGCCCTGGATCGGCTTCTCCCGCCGGCACAAGCGCGCCCGTGCCGCCTGCATGAGGCCATGCGCTACAGCGTTTTCGCCGGCGGCAAGCGGGTGCGACCGGCGCTCGTGCTGTTGGCTGGCGAGGCGCTCGGCGCCCGGCGCGCGGAGCTTCTCGCCGGCGGCGCTGCGCTCGAAATGATCCACACCTACAGCCTGATCCACGATGACCTGCCGGCGCTCGACAACGATGATCTGCGCCGTGGTCGGCCGACCGCTCACCGCCGATTCGACGAAGCGACCGCCATTCTCGCTGGCGATGCGCTGCTCACCCTCGGGCTGACCACGCTGGCGGCCGAGCCCGAGACGATCGATGCCGTGCGCCGGCAACGGGCGGTGGCGATGGTCGGCGCGGCGATCGGCGCGGCGGGGATGATCGGTGGCCAGGTCGACGACCTGGGGGCGGAGAACCACTGGCCCGAGGATCGCCAGGCGGCCGCTGAGCTGCTGGCGTCGATCCACCAGCGCAAGACCGGACATTTGCTCACGGCCTGCCTGCGTTTGGCCGGCATCTACGCCGGGGTCTCGCGTGCGCTCGATGCACGGCTCGAACGGCTCGGCCAGGCGCTCGGCTTGTTGTTTCAAATCGGCGACGATGTGATCGACGTCGAGGGCACCGACACCCAGTTGGGCAAGACCGCGGGCAAGGACGCTGCCGTGCGCAAGCTCACCTATCCCGGTTTGTTCGGACTCGCCGCCGCCAAGGAGCGGCTCGAATCCGTCCGCGAGCAGGCCCACGAGCTGGCCACCAGCCTGCCCGGCGGCGCGGGACGCTTTCCGTTGCTCATCGACTACCTGGCAACGCGCGATCGCTGAGGCTGGGCGAAGATCTCGGAGGACTCAGCCGGTGGGCGCCTCGGGCAACACCTCGAAGCTGCCACGCTTCGCCGTCTGCGCGAAGGTCTCGATCCCGGCCCAGGGCTTCGCCCGGCGGTGGCGCCGGGCGCTCGAGGTCATCGCGCAGATCGAGGTGAGCGTCTTCGAACCAGATGCCCGGCATGGCGTTGCTCCAGGCAAGCACCACGATGGCGCGAGCCAGCGTTGATCGCTGCGTCCGGGCGGGGTAACGTGACCTCCTCGGCCGGGGCTGCGCTGCAGCCGTCTCGGCCGCGGAGCCCATGACGTGCGACTCGATCAGTTGCTTGTGGACCAAGGTCTGTTCCCCAGCCGGGAACGGGCGCGTCGTGCGGTCATGGCCGGCCGGGTGCTGGTCGATGGGCAGCGGGTGGACAAGGCCGGCACGAGGGTGGGGGTGGCTGCGGCGCTGCGCTTGGCCGGTGACGAGGAACCCTATGCCTCGCGCGCGGGGCGCAAGCTGGCCCACGCACTGGCGCATTTCTCGGTCGACGTTGCCGGCCGGGTGTGTCTGGATGTCGGCGCCTCCACGGGCGGGTTCACCGATTGCCTGCTGCAGCAAGGCGCGCAGCGGGTGTACGCGATCGATGTCGGCTATGGTCAGCTCGACCTGCGCCTGCGCAAGGATCCTCGGGTGGTGGTCATGGAGCGCACCAACGCTCGGTACCTGGGCGCCGACGCGCTCGGTGCAGCGGTCAGTCTGGTGAGCATCGACGTCTCGTTCATCTCGCTGCTCAAGGTGGTGCCGGCGCTCTTGCCCCATCTGCTGCCCGGCGGCTGGATGATCACGCTGATCAAGCCACAGTTCGAGGTTGGGCGCGCGCAGGTGGGCAAGGGTGGTGTGGTGCGCGATCCGGCGGTGCGGCGCGCGGTGATCGACCGGCGTGCCGCCGAGATCGCGGCCCTCGGTCCGCGGCTTCGAGGCGTCGTCGACGCGCCGATCGCGGGTGCGCGGGCGGGCAACCTCGAGGCGCTGGCGGTGTTTCGCCAGCCGGCCTCCCCCGGGCCCAGCGCACCGGCGCCAGGGGTCGGCGATGGCTGAGCGCATCCGCCGGGTCGGGGTGGTGGCGCGCAGCACCAATCGCGACGCGGTGCACACGGCGGTCGAGTTGGCCGACTGGCTGGCGCGCCGGAACCTCGAGGTGGCGCTCGACGAGACCACGCTGCGCGCGCGACGCGGGCGTGACGCCGAGGTCTTCGATGCCGCCAGCGCCTATGACCTGGTGGTGGTGCTCGGCGGCGATGGCACCTTGTTGTCGGTGGCCCGCGCGCTGCGTGCCGGGGTGCCGATTTTGGGTATCAACCTCGGCACCTTGGGCTTTCTCACCGAGGTTGCGCGCACCGCGCTTTATCCGAGCCTGGTCCGTGTCCTCAACGGCGAGCACAGCCTCGAGCAACGTGCACTGCTCGATGTCACCGTGCGCCGTGCGGGCGGGCGGGGAGCGAGCTTGCGCGCCTTCAACGACGCGGTCATCTCCAAGGGCGCGCTGGCACACATCATCACCCTCGCGCTGCGGGTCGATGGCCGGTTGGTGACCCGCTTTCGCAGCGATGGCTTGATCGTTTCGACCCCCGGCGGATCGACCGCCTACAACCTCTCCGCCGGTGGACCGATCGTGCACCCTCAGCTTCCGGCCGCCATCTTGACCCCGATCTGTGCGCATACGCTGACCTTGCGGCCGGTGGTGGTGCCCGACAAGGGACCGATCGAGATCCAGCTCGAAACCGAGGGCGAGGAGGTGGTGTTGTCGGTCGACGGTCAAGATGGCAGCAGCTTGGGGGGTGGCGACAGCATCACCATCGTGCGCTCGGCTGCCTCGGTGCAGCTTGTGCGTGTCACCGGCCTGGGCTTTTACGACAGCCTGCGGGAAAAGCTGCGATGGGGCGGTTGAGCGCCGGTGCACACCCGCCGGCGGGGGGCGGATGAAAAAGCGCCCCGGCCGCTTCCGGCGTTGGCTGCTGCGCCCCTTGCTGTGGAGCTTGGCAGCGCTCGCCGTCTCGGTGTTTCTGGCCCAGCGCGTGCTCGACAGCCCGCGCGTGCGCGGCTGGCTCGCCCACGCGATCGAAGGCCGGCTCGAAGCGCGTCTCGAACGCGGCGTGACCATCCGCGACCTGGCGATCCACCTGCTGCGCTGCGAGCTCGAGCTTCGCGGCGTCGAGATCGCTGGACCAGACGACGACTCTCCGGTCTTCTTGCGCGTGCCGCGGGTGGTGATCGTGGCTGACCCGGGCGCCTTGGGCAGCGGCAGGATGCGCCTCGAGCAGGTTCGGCTCGAGCGTCCGGAGGCTGAGCTGATCTACGCTCTCGCGGGTGGCGACAATCTGCCCCATCCCGCGCGCCGGCCGCCCCGCCAGCACCGCTTCGAGCTCTACATCGCACAGCTCGTGGTGTTGGACGGCCATCTGGCGCTCGACCAAGACCGCGTCCGCTTTTCGCTCGCCGCGCGCCATGTCGCAGCGAGTCTCGAAGGGCGTGGCGAGCTCGACCTGCAAGGTCAGGTCTCGGGCCAGGAATTGGTGCTGCGGCTGCCGGGCGCACACAGCCAGGCCCTGGTGTTTCGCGGCACGCTCGCGATCCGCCGCGATGGCCTGCATATTCAGCACATGCTGGCGACCGGTCGTGACTTCGAGGTCGATGCCAAGGGGCGCTGCACATGGTCGACCCGGCGTCCGCGCCCCGCCGGCAGCGCGCTGGCGAAGCGCTGCGTGATCGACGCGCGCGGTCACACCAACGGCCGACAACTCGCTGCCCTCGGCTACTTTCGCGACCTCGATGGACGCATCGACTTCGATGGCACCTTCGAGTGGCGGCCGGGGAGCTTCGGCTGGCGCAGCCGAGTCGCCGCGCCCCGTCTCGTGCTGTGGAACCGCCGGCTCGATGCCATGCGCGGCGTACTGGTCGCTGACCGCCAGGGGATCCGACTGGAAGTCGAGCACGCCGGCTATGCCGGAGGCTCTTTATCGGGCTCGGTGGACTACGATCGACGCCAGGCGGATGAGCCAGTGCGCGTCGATCTCGCCTATCGCGGGTTGGCGCTCGATACCGTGCTCGCTGATCAGCAGATCCCACTCGATGGCTTCGCCACCCGGCTCGAAGGACGCATGCGCTACCGCTTCGCGCGTCGCGACCCACGCCATGGCGACGGCGGCGGTGAGCTGGAGCTACGACCGTTTGAGGCTGTAGCGAGCCCGCAGGAGGCTCTGGCTCTCGCCGGCCACGCGGTGGTGCGCATCAAAGCGGGTGTCGTCGAGCTGCCTTCGATCGCCGCCAACAGCCCGCGGCAGAGCGTTCTCGCCCATGGCCGCTACGCACTGGCCACCCGCCGGGGGCGTTTCGACTACGAGCTGACCACCGCCGATCTCGCGGCCCTGGTCGCGCGACTGCCGTTCGTCGATCGGGATGGGCCAGCAGCGTCGGCTGGCGTCTGGCCAAGCGCCTGCCGCGGCGTGCTGCGCGGCGCCCTCGACCTGGCGCCCGGGACGCTCGGTAGCGACTTGCAGCTCGACTTGGCCGAGGTCGAAGCGCGGGTGCTCCAGCGGCCGCAGCCGGTGCGCGGGACGCTGCATGCCAGCGCTTCTGGGGTCGAGGATCTGCGCATCGAGGTCGGTGGCAGCGAAGCCGCAATGCTGGTGCGCGGCGTCATCCCGTTTCGAGAGACCGAGGCGCAGCCGCTGACGCTGGTGATCGATGCGGTCGACTGGCCGCTCGATGCGGCGCGCGTCTGGGTGCCCTTCGACCTGCCGCTCGACGGTCCGATCACCGGCCGCATCGAGGTCACGGCGGCCCCAGGCATGAGCCAGGGACGCGTCGATGCCGAGGCGCGCCCGGCCGTGCTCGCGGTGTCACCGACCGGCGGCGCGGCCTACCCATTGCCGGTGGACTCGGTGCGGGCGCGTTTGAGCTGGGATGGCACCAGGGTCGAGATCCAGCAACTGCGACTGAAAGCCCCTGCCGGCGTACTGACCGGTGGCGGCACCCTCGCGCGCGGCGCCACGGGCGCGCTGTCGATGGTCTTCGAGGGCGCGGCGCTCGAGCTCGCACGGCCGCCGCTCGGGACCTTCACCGGCGGTCTCGACGGCCGCGCCGACGCCCGCTTGGCGATCGCCGGCAGCCTCATGGAGCCCAGCTTCGAGCTCGCCTTGCGCGTGCCCGAGCTGAAAGTCGGCGCCGGCCGGCCGCTCGGCGTGCCGAGCCGGCTCGATGCCCATTGGAACGCCGAGGAATTGCGCATCGACGCCGAGATCGCGCAGCGCGTCACGCTCACCGGTGGCGGCAAGATGGCCGGCGATGCGTTGCGTTTCGACCTTGAGGGCCATGATCTCGCTGCCCTGGCCGAACTCCTGCTGCCAGCCGCCGTCGGCGTCGATGGCGGTTTCACCGGTCACCTGCGCGTGCTGCGGACGCCGATCGCGCAGCGCGTGCAGGATGCGACAGCGCGCCCTGGGCTGGCGGCGATGGAGGCCTGGCTCGAGCTCGATCATCTGCGCGCGAGCGTGGCCGGGCGCCGTTTCGAAAACCGCGATGCCGTGCGCCTGCGTGCCGATGCCGGCGGCATCGATGTACTGGCAGCCGATCTTGCCGAGGTCGAGCCCGCGCCCGGCACCTCGCCCTCGCGGCTGGTGCTTGCCGGCCACAGCGGCTGGGGGCGGGATGCCGCGCTCGACCTGGCGACCAGTGGCAGCTTCGACATCGCTTGGCTGCCGCCACCGCTGCCGGGGGTCGCTGCCAGTGGTCGGATCGATTTTGCGGGTGGCATCACTGGCCCGCTGGCGGCGCCGGAGTTGAAGCTGGCGGGCACCCTTGTCGATGCGCAGGCCTTGCTGCCCGGGGATGTTCCCTACCGGATGGACCACGTGCGCGGCAGCGTGCGCCTCGAGACCATGCCGGTGGTGGCATCGATCGCGAAGGCGCGCTTGTGGGTCGAGGAGGTGGCGGCCGAGTTCGCGGGCGGCACGCTGCGCGCCAGCGGCTGGGTGGATCTGCCGTCGGCTGTGGTGACCCGGGGCCTCGGTCAACCCACCGCAGGCGCTGACGCCAGCGCCGCGGCGCCCAGCGGTCCGCGCCTGGCGCTCCAGGTTGCCGCGCGCAACCTGCACTTGCGTTGGAGCGATGCCTGGCGCCTGGCGGGGGGGGCGGACGTGCGCATCGCAAGCCGGGAGGACGATGACGGCGTCGTGGTGCGTGGCCGAGCCCGCCTCACCGAAGCCCGCTTCGAACAGAATCTGCCGGTGGGCTTCGCCGAGGTGATCACCGGCGCGCTGGCCCGCCAGCGGGTGCAGGTGGTGCCCGCGGGTGATCGCCTGGACGCCATCCACCTCGATCTGGCGGTCGAGCTGCCCTCGGGTCTCGAGGTGCACAACAACCTGGCCGATCTTCGGGGTGGCGCCGACCTGGTGGTGCAGGGCACATTGGCGCGTCCGCGACTGCTGGGTACCGTCGATTTCGAGCCGGGCGGCCGCTTGGTGTGGAATAGCACACAGTACGAGGTCGACCGCGGCCGGCTGACCTTCGCCGATCCCTTGCGAACCGATCCCGAGGTCGATCTCCTGGCCCGCACGCGGGTGCGGGAGTACGATGTCAACCTGTCGCTTTCCGGCACCATGGACCGGCTCGATGCCGGCTTCTCCTCCGACCCGCCGCTGCCTGACCTCGAGGTTTTCCGTCTGCTTGCGACCGGCGACAGTACCGGCGTCGGAGGCGTCGCACCGATCGGCGCGCGCGACGAGACCGAGGCCGGCAGCACCAGCGCGGCAGCGCTGCTCTATGGCCAGGCCGCGTCGGTGGTCGGTGAGCGGGTGGGCGCTTTGTTCGGCTTCGACAGCTTTCGCGTAGCGCCGCTCACCGGCTCGGGCGATGCGCTTTCGCGCACGCGGGTGAGTGTCGGCAAGCGTTTGTCGCGCGACGTCTTCGTCACCTACTCGGCCGATCCGTCCTCGACCGAAGACCCCCGCCTGCAGGTCGAGTGGCAGATCAGCCGCAGGCTGGTCTTGGTGCTGAGCCAAAATGGCGACGAGACCTACGCTGCTGATGCCCGTTGGGAACAGAGCTTCTAGCAGCACACTGCGCACACTGCGCACACTGGCGGTGCTGCTGCTCTCGATCGCTGCTAGTACCCGGGCCAAGGCCGAGGCCCAGGCGCCGCGCGTCACAAGGGTTGAGCTGCGCGCGGATTCTTCGCTCCGCCGCTACCTCGACTGGGATCGCCTGCTGGTTATCCGTGCGGGCGAACCCCTGACCGAGAAGGCAGTACGGCGCACCCTTTCCAACCTCCATGCCACCGGCCGGGTCTCCGATGCTGCGGTGTACCGCCGGCCGGTCGCTGGTGGTGTGGTGGCGGTGGTGGCGGCGTGGGGCTATACCTTCATCCGCGGTGCCCGGCTGAGCGGCGATCCCGGTGCTGAAACCAAGGAGCTGGAGCGTGTGCTCCGGCAGCGTGCCGTGGGCCGGCCGCTCGGCCGGCCCCTGATCGACGGTGCGGTCGAGGCCCTCGGGGAGCACCTGCGCGTCCGCGGCTACCGCCGGCCGACGGTCACTCCGTGGGTGGTACCGCGCGCTGGCGGCGGCATCGAGTTGGTGTGCGATATCGATCCCGGAGCGCGTTTCACGCTCGGCAAGCTCAACTTCGACGGCGACCTCGGCTCGCTGTCGGAAGATGAGTTGCGCACCGCGCTCGAGCTTCGCAGCGGCGAGGATTTCGACCAGCAGCGAATCGATCAGGCGACGGAGCGCCTGCGCGTGCGATTGGTGGCGCGCGGTCACCTGGCGGCCCGTTCCGCGCCGCCCGGGATCGAGGATGATCCAGCGCGCCAACAGGTTGATCTTACCTGGACGGTGTTCGCCGGCCCCCAGGTCCGGCTGAGCGTTCACGGTGCTTCGCTCAAGAAGTTACGCAAGAAGGGCTTGCTGGCGCTCGGCCATGATGCCCCCTACGACCGCGCCGGGGTGCGCGAGACCTGCGCACGCCTCGCCGAGCACTTCCAGCGCCAGGGCTACTACCGGGTGCAGACCTCCTGCTGGGAGGATCCGGCGGGTCCGGATGCGGTGGTGCTCCACATCGAGATCGAGCTCGGCCCGCGCTACCAGATCGCGTCGGTACGCTTCGTGGGCAACATCCAGATCGCGCCCGAAACCCTGGCGCCGTTGCTCGCCACCCGTCCGGCGCGATCGCTGCGTCCCGGTGGCGGACATCTGGTCGACAGCGATCTCGAGGCCGACCGCGACAACCTGCGCTCGTACTACCTGCTCCATGGCTTCGCCGATGTCACCCTCGGTCCCGCCAAGATCGAGGTCGACGAGCGCAAACACACCCTTGGCGTCACGTTCGCGATCGACGAGGGTGCACGCCGCCGGGTGGTCGAGCTGACGGCCTCGGGCGTCGTGTCCTTCGTGCCAGAGTTGCTCCTCGCCGGTCTGCCGCTGGTCGCTGGCGGCGGGGCCTTTCATCCCGCATTGCTCGAGGAGAGTGTCGCCACCATCCGGGCGCGCTACGAGCAGATTGGGCTGCCGGACACGACCGTCGTGCCTGAGCTCTCGTGGTCCGAAGATGGCCTGCTGGTCGATGTCCACTTCGAGATCGAAGAGGGCAGCCCGATGCTGGTCGACCGCTTGGTGCTGCGCGGATTGCGGCGCACGCGGGCGTCGCTGCTCGAACGCGTGGTCGGCCTCGCGCCCAACAGCCTCATCAGCCGGCGCGCGCTGCTGCAAGCCGAGCGCGATCTCTACAGCTTGGGGATCTTCTCGCGGGTCGATGTGACACTGGCACCGGTAGCCGCCGCCGACGGCAAGCGCGACGTGATCGTCCACCTCGAGGAAGGCAAACGATGGCGGCTCGGCTACGGCGGCAGCTACCACTCCGATGACGGGCTCGGCGCCGTGCTCAGCGCCACGCGCAGCAACCTGCGCGGCGGTGGCAGCCGGGTGCAGCTCGATCTGCGCGCCAACCGGGTGGATCAGCGCTTCCGGCTGATCTTCGAGCAGCCCTTTGTCACTCGGCTGGGCCTGCCGCTCGCCTACACGCTGTTTTTCGAAAACCAGGATCGGCAGGGCTTTAGCGTGCTCGATCGTGGCGTCCAGATCGCGGCCCACAAGCAGCTCGGTCGCCGGCGCCTGGGGCTGGTGTATGAGTACCGCCTGGTCGATCTCAGCGCCGATGCCGTTCCCGGAATCTTCGACGATCCGCGGTTGGGGGATGTCCAGATCTCGAGCCTGGCTCCGACCTTCTCCATCGATCGCCGCGACGACCCGGTCGAGCCGAAGCGCGGCTGGAGCGACTTCGTGCGGCTGACCTGGGCGTTCAAGCTGGCAGCGGCCAGGGCGTCTTTTGTCGAGCTTTTCTGGCAGCACATCCAGATCTTTGGTCTCGGCCGTGCCGGCACCCTCGCCGCCAGCCTGCGCCTGGGTGGCATCGAGCCGATCGGCGGCGGTGGCATGGCGCCGGATCCGCTGGTGCCGCCCGGGCGAGCGAGCGCCGCCATCCCGATCTCGGAGCGCTTCTTTGCTGGCGGCCGGACCAGCCATCGGGCCTTCGAGCGCGATCGGCTGGGGATCCCGGGTGAAAGCCTCTTGCCCACCGACCGCTCACGGCCGATCGGCGGCAATGGACTGGCGTTGCTCAATCTGGACTACCGGTTCCCCATTGCTGGGCCAGTCGGCGGCATCGCTTTTTTCGATCTCGGGAACGTCTGGGCCGACTGGCGCCAGATCAACCTATCGGATGCCCGTCCCGGGGCCGGCCTCGGTCTGCGCTACCGCTCGCCGATCGGTCCGCTGCGCCTGGAGGTCGGCTGGAATCTCGATCGCGAGCCGGGCGAGAGCAGCCCAGTCTTCTTTCTCAGCTTCGGCAATCCTTTTTGATTCCCGCTGCTTCCGCTGCTTGGAGTTCGTGGGCCGAGCCCGTTTGGCGATCGGTGCCGTGCCATAGACTCGGCGGGACGTGTTTCCACTCCGCGACACCATCCCAAGCCGCACCACACCCGTGGTGACGTACGCATTGATCCTCGCGAACACAATCGTGTTCATGTATCAATTGACGCTATCTCAGCCTGAACTCCATCGTCTGATGTTGCTCGGCGGTGTCGTCCCCGTGCGTTGGGGTCACCCGGACTGGGCGCAGGCGGTGGGTTTCCCGCCTGCTGGGCTGCTGCCGTTTTTCTCCAGCATGTTTTTGCACGGCGGATTCTGGCATCTTCTCTCGAACATGTGGATTCTATTTATCTTTGGCGATAATGTCGAAGACAGAATGGGCCATTTCCGCTTCTCGGTTTTTTATCTCGCAATGGGCTTGCTCGCGGGGGTTGCGCATACCTTGACCGAGCTCACCTCGGTGGTGCCGACGATCGGCGCCTCGGGCGCCATCGCCGGTGTGCTCGGCGCGTACTTGGTGCTTTACCCGCGCAGCCGGGTGCTGACCGTGATCCCGATCTTCTTTTACCCCTTGTTCCTCGAGCTTCCAGCCTTCGTCTTCCTCGGCGTATGGTTCTTGACCCAACTGCTTGCAGGCACCATGAGCGCTGGCGGCGGCGCCGTCGGCGGCGTCGCCTGGTGGGCGCACATCGGGGGGTTCATCGCCGGCATCGTGCTCCATCGCTTTTTTCTTCGCCGGCAGTGGGTCGACCCGGTGACCGTCGATGCGCACAGCGGACAAAGGGTGTTGATCATCGATCCGGAGCGCGAGTCGCGCTGGCCCGAGGAGCGCTGAGCATGGCGATCGTTCATCTGGCGCTCGACCCGTGCTCGGCAGGTCTTCACGAGATCACCGCGGCGGTGCAACGCGCGCTGGATGGTACCGGCGTGCACGACGGACTGTGCACGATCTTCTTGCAGCACACTTCGGCCAGTCTGCTGATCCAGGAGAACGCGGACCCGAGCGCCCGGCGTGACCTCGAAGCCTTCTTCGAGCGTCTGGTACCCGAAAACGACCGCCGCTACACCCACACCAGCGAAGGCCCAGACGACATGCCCGCCCACATCAAGGCCGCGCTGACTGCCACCTCGCTGGCGGTGCCAGTGGCCGAGGGGCGCCTGGCGCTCGGCACGTGGCAGGGCATCTTCTTGTTCGAGCATCGGACCCGGCGCCAACGGCGCCAGCTCGTCCTTCATGTTGGGGCGTAATCTCATGCCGTAATACCATTGCGCGGTGCAGGCGGTATGCTCCTGCACGGGAGAGCGGCGGTCGCGCCCCCAGCAAGGGCGTGGGGACCGCGAGAGGGGATGGATCATGGCCCGGTTGACTGAGGGTACGCCGGCCGCCGAGGTGCCGGAAATCACGCTGCTTCTCGAACGCTGGCGCGGTGGCGACCGCGCCGCGGGGGAGGAGCTCTTGCGCCGAACCTACGGCCAGCTTCGCCGTCTCGCTGCCGCAACCTTCCGCCGCGAGCGGGATGATCACACCCTTCAGGCCACGGCCGTGGTGCACGAGGCGTACTTGTCGCTCGCTGGCAATGAGACGATGACCTTCCGCAACCGGGCGCACTTCATCGGCTTTATGGCGCACGTGATGCGTCGTGTCTTGGTGGACCATGCGCGCAAACACAATCAAAAACGGCGGGGGGGCGGCTACCGCAAGATCACGCTCGCCGAGGCGCAGGCGCTGCGTGTTCCGTCGCCGCCCGAGCTGGTGCCGCTCGACGATGCGCTGCGGGCGTTGGCCGAGGTCGATGGTCGCAAGGCTGCCTTGGTGGAGATGCGTTTTTTCGGCGGCATGACGCTCGAAGAGGCTGCCGCGGCGCTCGGCATCTCGCGCTCGACGGCGGTGCGCGAGTGGCAGCGCGCGCGTGCCTGGCTGTTTCGCGCGCTGCGCGCGGAGGTGGCTGATGAATCCTGAACGCTGGCAGCAGATCGATCATGTTTTCGCCGCGGCGCTCGCTCGTCCGGCGAACCAGCGTGCAGCCTGGCTCGAGGAAACCTGCGGCGAGGATCACGATCTGCGGCGCGAGGTCGAAGCGCTGCTCGCGGCGGAGAGAGCCGCCGGACGTTTTCTCAGTCCGCCGCTCGATGAAACGCGCCTGTCCGCGGCTCGGGGACCGGCATCGTGGCCCGAGGGCGGACGTCGCATGGGGCCCTACGAGCTGCTGCGACCGATCGGCCAGGGCGGGATGAGCACGGTGTACCTGGCCACGCGGGTGGACGGACAATATCGCCGAGAGGTCGCCATCAAGCTGATCCGACGAGGCTTTGAGACCGCGCAGGTGCTACACCGCTTTCGCACCGAGCGCCAGATCCTGGCCCAGCTCGAGCACCCCTCGATCGCCCGCCTGTACGACGGCGGAACCACCGAGCAGGGCTTCCCCTTCCTGGTCATGGAGTACATCGAGGGGCTGCCTCTCGACCGCTACTGTGACCACCATCGCCTGTCGGTCGCGCAGCGGCTGGCATTGTTTCGCGAGGTCTGCCTCGCGGCCCACCATGCCCATCGCAGCCTGCTGGTGCATCGCGACTTGAAGCCGAGCAACATCCTGGTCACCCGCGAGGGGCAGGTCAAGCTGCTCGACTTCGGCATCGCCAAGCTGCTCGCCGACCAACATCCGGCCGCTGGCAGTGAGGACGGGGCGCGCATAGGCCTGACCCCGACGGCGTTTGACACCAGCACCGGCGTGCGGCCGATGACCCCAGGCTATGCCAGCCCAGAGCAGATCCGTGGCCAAGCGATTACCACCGCGAGCGACATCTACGCCCTTGGCGTCTTGCTCTACCGCCTGCTCATCGGCCGCGGCCCGTACCGGCTGGATCAGGCCACGCCCGAGGCGCTCGAGCGAGCGATCCTCGAGCGCGTTCCCGAGCCGCCCTCGGTGACGCTTTTCGCACCTGTGGATGCCAGCGACAGCAACGATTGGCGGCCGAGCACCGCGGCGCGCGCGCGCGCTACCACGCCCCGCCGGCTGGCGGCCGCGCTGCGCGGCGACGTGGATGCGATCACACTGAGGGCGCTCGCCAAGCGACCCGAGGCACGCTACGGCTCGGCCCTCGCGCTGGCCGAAGATCTCTACCACCACCGGCACCACCATCCGGTGGCGGCGATGCCGAGTACGCTGCGCTATCGCACGGGCCGCTTCCTACGCCGCAATGCTGTGGCGGTGGTCGCCGGATGCCTGGTGGGTTTGATGCTGGTGGCCGGGGTCTCTCTCGGCGTGTTGCAGGCCGCACGGGTGGCGCAGGAGAGCCGGGTCGCCAAGCAAGAACGAGCCCATGCGCAGGTGGTCTCGGACTTCTTGCTCGGGCTTTTCGGTGAAGCGGATCCCAACAAGACCCGTGGCGCGGACATCACGGTTCGCGAAGTGCTCGAGCGCAGCACCGAGACCATCGATCGTTTGGCCGATCAACCCCAGCGCCAGGCGCTTTATCTCTTCACGATCGCGGGGGTGTACGCCTCGCTCGGCCGATTCGATCAAGCGGCCGAGCTCTACCAGCGTGCCTTGGCGCTCCAACGCCCGCTCTATGGTGAGGAGAGTTTGCAAGTGGCTGCAACGCTCAACGAGCTCGCCTACATCTACCAGCGCCAGGGGCGTTACCGAGCGGCCGAGAAACCGATGCGCGAGGCGTACGAAATTCGCCGCCGGTTGCTCGGCGAGCAAAGCGGCGAGGTGCTGCCCTCGCTCAACGATCTCGGCCTGCTGCTGTACTACCTCGGCGAGTATCCAGAGGCCAATCGGCTGCTGCGCGAGGCTGCGCGACGGGTGGAAGCGGGCGAGGGGCGCGACTCCGAAGCGGCCGCCGTGACCAAGAACAACCTCGCGCTCTCCTTGCACGAAACCGGCCACTACGAAGAGGCCGAGGCGCTTTACCTCGAGACCTTGCGGGTATACCGGAAGTTGTTTGGACAAGAGCATGTCCTGGTCTCGACGTCCTTGCACAATCTGGCGTCTCTGCTGCATGACAAAGGACAGTTGCAAGAGGCGGAACGGCTCTTTCGCCAGGCGCTCGCCATGCGCCAGAAGCTGCTCGGCAAGGAGCATCCACGGATTGTCCCCACCATGACCGGTCTGGCCGAAACGCTCTACCAGCAAGGGCGCTTTGCGCAAAGCGAAGCGACGTTTCGTCGCGCCATGGCGCTCGGGAGCAAGGTGCTCGGCAAGGACCACTGGCGCGTCAGTGCCGCGGCGAGCGGGCTCGCCCGCTTGCTGCTCGCCACCGGCCGGGCGCAAGAGGCCGAGCCCATGGCCCGCGAGGCCGCGACCAACCTGCGTGCCAAGCTGCCAGCCGGTCATATCCGCATCGCCTATGCCGAGGCCGTTCTCGGCGGCTGCCTGAGCCAGCTTGGGCGCATCCGGGAGGCGGAGCCGCTGCTGGTTGCGAGCTATCCGATTCTGCGTTCTCGCCTCAGCGACCGCGAGCCGATGACGCGCGATGCCCGCGCCATGCTCGCCGCACATTACGCGCGCACCGGACGCGCTGATGAAGCTGCGCGCTACCGTCCGCTGGCGGAGCCCATCGTTGTCGAGGCCCAGAACGGAAGCCTCCGAACGGAAGGTTCCGTTCTGAAGGTTCAGAACTGAAAGTAGATGAACGGTGTGCTGCGCAAAGGCACGAAGGACAGCGCGAGCGCTGCGGCGATGCCGAAGGCGGTGGCGAACACCGGGTCTGGGATGCGCGCGAGCCGCCGCTCGAAGCCGCCGCGATGAGCCAGCGCGTGGACCGCGGCGAGGGCCGCGACGAGGGCGAAGAGCCACGGATCGAGGCGCAGCGTTCCCGGGGAGCGGAGCGAGACAAAGGATTCGAGCAGGGTGAAGGCATGGCCGAAGCTCGGTGCCCGGAACAGAATCCACGCGCAGCAAACGGTGTAGGCGGTGAGCGCGGTCGCGAGCAGGCGAGCTCCCGGGAAAGCGATCTGTGACGCCCGCGTCTGTCGCCACAAACGGTGCACACAAAGACCCACGCCATGCACTGCGCCCCAGGCCACAAAGGTCCAGGCGGCGCCGTGCCACAGGCCACCGAGCAGCATGGTAATCATCAGGTTGCGCGCCGTTGCCAACCGGCTGCCACGGCTGCCACCGAGGGGGATGTAAAGGTAGTCACGCAACCACGAGGAAAGGCTGATGTGCCAGCGGTGCCAGAATGCGCTCAGGTTAGGTGACAAGTAGGGGAAGTCGAAGTTGATGCCCAACTCGTAGCCCAACAGGCCAGCCGTGGCGATCGCCATGTCGCTGTAGCCCGAGAAATCCCCATAGATCTGGATGGCATAAAGCAGTACGGCGATCCAGACAGCGGAAGCAGCGTACAGGCCGGGCTGGGCGAACACGGCATCGACGTGGGGCGCCAGGCTGTCGGCGATGCAGGCTTTTTTCACGAAGCCGAGCAGGAAGCGCGTCAGGTGCAGGCGCGTGTCGAGGTCCCGCCAGCGGGGCGAGTGCGCCAACTGGGGCAAGAAGTCGGCGGCGCGCACGATCGGCCCGGCGACCAACTGTGGGAAAAAAGCGACGAAGAGCGCGAAATCAGCCAGGCCCGAAACGGGTCGCAGCCGCTTGCGGTACACATCGAGGGTGTAGCTCAGGGTCTGAAACGTGAAAAAGCTGATTCCCACCGGCAGCACGATGTCGAGGCTTTGGGTGTTGATTCCGAGTGGTTCGAGAATCGATGCGGCGGAGTCGATGAAAAAGTTGAAGTACTTGAAAAAGCCCAACAGCCCGAGGTTGACCACCAGGCTTAGCCGCAACCAGCCTCGTCTCTGGCGGGGGTCGGTGGCAGCATCGATTCTCCGTGCGGCCACGAAGTCGACCAGGGTCGAGACGAGGATCAAGGAAAGGAAACGCCAGTCCCAGGCGGCATAAAACACATAGCTCGCCACCAGCAGAGCGAGCTTGCGCCGGCGATTCTTGCGCGTGGCCCAGACATAGGCGAACGTGGCAGCGAAAAAGAGGGCGAAGATCGGCTGTGTAAAGAGCATGCTTCAGACCCCCGGCCGCGCGGGCGGCCTACCGGCTGCCAAGACGCGGTGCGAAAAGCGTTCGGCCAAGCGGCGGGTGAGCGTGTCGGCACCCGCTTCGCTCAGATGCTCGCGGTCGAAGCGCTGCTCGATTGCGAGCAGCGCACCATCGCGCTGCGGGTCGTTGAAAGCGAGCAACCAAGGCACGTAGCCCAGCGCCCGCAGGCGGTAGAGCTGGGGCGTCGCCTGTGGCGCCGGCAGGATCAAGTAAACCGGCTCGGCGTCCGCACGCCGGATCATCGCCACCTGGTCCGCCAGCGCCTTGAGGTTGTAGTGGGCAAGCGATGGGCGGGCTCGGTTGGCCGCGTGCAGCGCTTCGATCTCGGCCGTGTATTCGTTCAGATGCTCCAGAAAGTAGCGCCGCATGGGGTGGGTGCGGTACGAGCGCTGTGCATAGGGCGCGTAGCCTCGCCGGGCGAGGGGCGGCACCGCGGCACGCTTTGACGAGGAGCGGGTGAACAGGCTCTCGAAAAGCGCTGGACCACGTCCCGCTGCCAGGCTGTGGGCTGCGAAGTGGAGGCCGTGGGTGGCGACGAGGTCCAGGCGCTCGTGCCACGGCCGCTCGAGCAGCAGGGCGGAGTGCATGGCCGAGATGGTCTCCGGCAGATCGTGCCAGAAAATGCCCCGGCGCTGGAAACGGTTTGGGCGCCGGATGAGCGGATCCCACGCGCCGAGCTCGACCATCACCCAGCGCAAGCGTGCGGGCTCGAGCGCCAGCACGCGCCGAATCAAGGCGTTGGTCTCGTGCGGCTTCATGCCCGCGATGCCGAAGTTAAACGAGCGCAGCGGCTGGTGGCGGACCGCCATCTCAGCGTCGAAGCGCTCTGGGTCGATGCCGCGGTAGACCCGGCTGGAGCCGAAGAACGCTACGTCATACTCATCCTTCTCGGCCGTGAACCGGGTGAGTTTGTCCGCCAGCAAGCCGAGTTCGGGCAGTGGGCTCAGGCGCTCGAGCAGGCTGGCGGTCGAAAGGAACGCGAGCGCGAAAAGCGCGCAGCAAAGAAGCCGCCGCGTACTTCGCCGACTTTGATCAGGTTCTGGTTGCATGGTTCGACGAGAACCCACGATTGGAGTCGGTACGCGGCGGCGAGCGGGTCAGCTCACCCGCGGGGTAAAGGCCCTACTAGCATTGGCTCTTGCAAGCGGTGAGCTCGGCACGACACGCCTGCCGGCAGGCGATTGTCGCTCCGCACTCGAGGAGACAGGCGCTCCAGGCGTCGTAGCAGTCGGCGACGCAGCAGGCACCCATGTCGACTTTGTCCGGCGCCAGCGCGTCGAGCATGTCAGCCGCACTCTTGGGCTGCTCTTGCTGCACGGTCGCAGCAGCGTCCGGGGCCACGACGGCCGCTTCGGATGTGGCCTGGTCCTGGTTGGACGCGGCGAAGACCATGCCGGATGAGGCGACGAGGACACAGATGAGGGCGAGAAAGAAAAGCTTTCCTTTCATCAGGAGGCTCCTTTCGTCGAAACGACGAATAACGGATGCCACCACCGCGGCCATGGGAGCTGGCGTCATTGCGCCCGTGCTCTCTCCCCGCCGAAGACGTTGCCGGGCACACCCCGGCAAGGCGACCCCGGCCACAAGGTGCCGTGGCGAAGCATCCACGCTCTATTGGGGAATGCGCTCGCAGGCCGTCGAATCGGCTCACCGTCGAGAAAAAATCAGCCTCGGCGCGATACTGGCACGCCAGCCACCACCGCGAGCTTGTCGGGATGCAGGTGGCGATGGGCGGCGGCCATCACCGCCTCAAGCGACAGGCTGCGCCAGCTCGCGGCCAGGGTCTCGGGGCGCACGCCGGGGCCATAGAAGGCGGCTTCGATCAGCCGATCCGCGATCTGCCCGGCAGTCTCGATGCGCAGCGGCAGGCTGGCCACCAGGTAGCCGCGGGCCTCTTCCAGCTCATCGCGCCCGATGCCGCGTTCGAGCAGGCGCTCGAGCTCGTCGCGCAGTGCGCGTTCGGTGCGCCGCAGGTTCTTCGCCGTGGTTCCGGCGTACACGGTGAAGCGCCCTGCGTCGATGCCGGCGCCCGCGGCGGTGGCGACGTCCACCTCATAGGCCAGGCCTTGGCGCTCCCGGATGCGCTCGACCAACCGGCCGCGGCAGCCGGCCCCGGCGCCGAGCACCACGCCCAAGAGCATCAATGCCGGCCGGTCGGGATGGGCGCGCGGCACGCTCAAGTGGCCGCAGAAGAGATGGGCCTGTTCCCCGGGCGGCAGCGCGACGTGCAGCCGCCGGGCACTGGGCCCGGGTGGCGGTGGCGGCGCGGGTGTTATCGCCGGGCGCTCGTCGCATGTGGCCCAGCAGGCGAGGCGCGCCCGCAGGCCTTGATCGACGGCCTGCTCATCGATCCGGCCGGCGACCGCGATCTGGATCCCGGTGGAGAGTGCGCGCCGGTACCAGTCGCGGCAATCATCCCCCGTCAGCCGGCGCAGGCTTTCGCGGCTGCCCTGAAGCGGTCGGCTCCTGGGGTGCGGCGCATAGAGCGCTTCGAGAAAGGCGCGCCCGGTGCGCAACTCGGGGCGGTCGCGCTGGCTTTCGAGCTCCGCGCTGGCCTGGCGCTTGAGCGAGCGGAAGCGGGTCGCTGGCAAGGCGGGCTCGAGCAGCAGCTCGGCGAGATCGTCGAGCGCGCGCTCGGTATCGCGCGCCAATGCCTCGATCGAGATGCCGATCGCCTCGTGGCCGCCGAAGCTCTCTAGCACTATGCCGCGTTCCTCGGCCTCGCGCGCCAGTCGTCGCCAGGAGCGACGCTGGCTGCCTTCGGCCAGCAGCCGGCCGGTGATCAACGCCTGACCGCCGATCTGTTCGCTGCGCGCGCCGCCGGGCAGCCAAGCGCGCAGGGCCACCACCGGCGCACCCGGCAGGCGCTGAAGCTGGATGCCGAGGCCGCTTGGCACCGCCGTTGGGGCGGCGGGCTCAGCCATCACCGTGGCCCGCGGCGTCGAACGACCAGCCGATCACCGCGCCGGCCTCGGGATCGAGCCAGCGCTGCGCGGCAGAATGCAAGCGGTCGCGGCTTGCTGTGAGCAGCCGGCCGAGGCGGTCTCGGGGATGGCCGGCGTCGAATAGCCCGAGCGTCAGAGCGCTGGTCACCGCCTGCTGTTCGACGCGTTGGTGGGCGAAGACCCAATCCGCGACCATCATCCGCCGGGCACGGCGCAGCTCGGCTGGAGCGGGTGGCGTTCGCACCAACGCGCCCAGGGCCTCCAGCACGCAAGCTTCCACCCGTGCCGGCTCGACACCGGGCAACAGCTCGGCCGCGAGGGTCAAGGCCCCGGGATCGGGGCTCTCTTGTACCTGGGCGCTGACGAACGCACACCGGGGCTGGCGGTCGACGAGCTGGCGGTGCAAGCGGCTGGAGCGGCCGGTGGTGAGCACCGCCAGCAGCAGCTCGAGGCACGCATGGTCCTCGGCATCGCCTGGCGGGGCGCGCAAGGCGATCAGCAGCCGCGGCACCTCGCCCGCGTGGCGTCGAATGCGCACGGTCGCGCGGGCTCGCGGCTTGGCCTCTGGCGCTCGAGCGGGTGCCGGGTCTGGCTTGTGGCCCGGGCCCGCTGCAGGCATCGGCACGGTCCTGGCCGGCTGCGCGAACGCTTCTTCGGCGCGGGCGACCACGTCTTCACCCGCACCACCAGCGATCGCCAGCACGGCATTCTCCGGCCGGTAGTGGCGCTGGTGAAAGGCCGCCAGCACGCTCGCGTCGGTGCGCCGGAGGTCAGCCACACGGCCCAGCACCGCACGGCCATAGGGATGGCGGCCAAAGAGCCGGGCGAGCACCGCTTGTTCCAGCGCATCCCAGGGATCGTCGCGGTACATGGCGATCTCTTCTTCGATCACCCGCCGCTCGCGCTCGACATCGTCGGGGTCGATGCGGAGCGCGTGCATGCGGTCGGCTTCGAGCACCAGCGCCAGTGGCCAGTGCTCGCGCGCGAAGGCGAACTCGTAAAGCGTGGCGTCGTGGGTGGTGAAGGCATTGTTGTGACCACCTGCGCGCCGGGTCAGGCGGTCGAGCTCGCCTGCGCCAAAGCGCGCGCTGCCGCGAAACATCATGTGCTCGAGAAAGTGCGCGCTGCCACCGTGGCGGGCATGGTCGTGGCGCCGGCCAGCCCGATAACAAAGGGCGGTCGAGACCACCGGCGATGCCGGGCGATCGATCCACGCGACACGCAGGCCGTTGCCCAAGCACGCGATCTGTGGCGGTGGCAGGGCGGCGGCGATCAGGGCACGGTCGGCGGCGCGCAGGCTCACCATCTCTGGGCGCCGCCAGCGCCGGGCATGGCCGTCTCCGCCAACCCGTCGAGCCGCCGTTCCCGTCGCGGGTACCGATGCTCGCTCCACGGCACGAAACGCGCGTCGCGCTGATGCCAGCCGAGGTGGGTCCAGACCACGGTCTGCGCGTCGATGGCGATCCAGTTGGCCGAGCACAGGCCCACCTCGCTGCCCCGTCCACGGCTGGACGTGGTGGTGCCCGCGTGTAGCACCAAGAGGGGGGGGCGGTGGCTCGGGTAGTAGGCCTCGCTCGAGGCCAGGAACGCTTGGTGCAGGTGGCCGGCGAGCACCAGCTCGACCCCCGAGCGCGTGAACACCTCGATCGCCTCGCCAGCACCGCGCATCACGCGCAGGTTGTCGAAGCGCGGTGCGGGTGCCAGCTCATGGTGCTGCACCACGATGCGGATCTTGCCCGCATCGCAGCGCGCAAAGCGCGCCGCCACCTCGGCCAGCCGGCGTTCGCTGACCCGGCCATCTTTTTCGGTCCAGCCATGGGCGGTGTTGATGCCGACCACCAGCATCTGGTCATCTTCGAAGGTCGGCTCGAGCTCGCTCGAGAAATGGCGCCGGTAGGCGCCATAGGGATCGAACACGCGCTCCCAGACCCGATAAAGCGGCACATCGTGGTTGCCCGGCACGCTCAAGGTCGCCACCCCAGCCGCTTGCTCGATGCGGTCGACAAAGCGCCGTGCATCGGCGAATTGTCGGGCCTTGGCGCGCAGACTCAGGTCGCCGGAAATCACCACCAGGTCGGGCCTTCGCGCGCGCGCGAAGGCGATGACACCGCGAGCGACCTCGGGCCGGTGGGGCGGACCGAAGTGGACATCGGAGATGTGAAGCAGGCGACGCACAGGGAGGGTCAGGGGCAACAGCCAAATGCCATGGCGATCGGGGGCGAGGCGCGCCGGCAGAGGCTACGAATCGTCGGGCCGAAGCGCCTCTGCCAAGGTTGCGGTCACGCGGTCGGCGGCGACGCCAGCCAGCGCGCCGAAGACCCGTGCGCCGCGCGAGCGGCCGAGCAGGAAGCCGAGTGTGCCGGCGACGATCAGCGCGGCGCGCGGGTAGGCCGTGACCTTCTGCCGCCAGTCGAGATCGTCGGGCAGGATCTGATCGAGCACGCGCTCGTCCCAGGTTCGGGGGTTCTCGCCATCAGCCATGTTGCTTTCCGTCCATCGCGTCGAGTATCCATCACCGCTCGGCCAGAGCTTGCGGTGCTGCCACGTGGGCCGTGGCCTGTCCTCAGTCTTGGTCTCGATGCCGCAGCAGCCAGCCGAGCAGGAAGCCGATGGTGACGGCAGCCAGCACGCCACGTCCGGGATGCTCGCGCACCGCGTCAAAGAGGTCGTCGCCCCAGCGTTCGGCCCGCTCGCGGGCCTTGCCATAGCCGTCCTTCAGATGCTCGGCCCGATCGCCATAGCGCGCGTTCAGGCGGGCTGCGGTCTCGGCCGCTCGCTTCCCGATCCGCGCACCCTGCCGGCCGAGTCGCGCGCCGCGCCCGCGTGCCTTCTCGGAAACCGCGTGGAGCCGGCCACCGAGGTTGCCGGCCACGCCTTCGAAACGCTCGCGCGCCGCGTCGAGCCGGCCTTTCGCGCGTTCGGTCGCGGAGGGTTCGCCGTTGTCGGCTGTTCGATCGTTCGCTTCTTCGCTCACGCTATCCTCGCCAAGATCTCGCATCGGCCGCCAACCGAAGGCGGCCTGGGTCCGCTAGTCTAGCAGTCCCTGACGATCGTCGGCCGCTTGCGAGAGCGAAGAGTTTTGGTGCCGAGTCGAGGCGAGAATCGTCGGGGATTCTCACCGGAGAAAGCCATGAACGACCCTCGCTCCGAGACCCGCTGGCCACGTGCGCGTGCGCGCTGGCACCAGTTGCTGCAGAAGCTGCGTCGCGATGTGCCGGGCGCAGGCCTGCTCGCCTTGCTGGTTCGGGAGCTGCGCCGCGACGAGCTTGCCGAGCGCGCGGCAGCGCTGGCGTTCATCACCGTGGTCTCGTTGGTGCCACTGATGGCGACAGTTTCCTTGGTCGCCGGACCCATCACCGGCGAGGAGAGCACGCTTTTTCTCATGTTGCAGTGGCTGTTGCCCTACTCCGAAGACAACGTGCTGGCCAAGCTGCGCGAGTTTGTCTACCAGGCGCGCGCCATCCGCGGCATCGGCCTGGTGGCGTTCTTGGTCACTGCGTTGGCAGCCTTTTTCACCGTCGACCACACCATCAATCGCATCTGGAAGATTGGCCAACGCCGGCCCTTCCCAGCCCGCCTGCGCTCCTTTTCCCTGATCCTGTTCTGGACGCCAGCGATGGTCGCCGTCACCTCCTCGAGCCTTTATGTGCTCCACCAAAGGGCGACCTCACCCGCGTTCGTCGACCAGATCCTCGCCCTGATGCCCCTGACGGTCACCATCCTGGGCCTGAGCATGCTCTACTGGCTGGTCCCCTTCACCAGCGTGGGTTTTCGTCACGCCGCGATCGGCGCGGGAATCGCCGCAGTGCTTCTCGAGCTGTTGCGCAATGGCTTTTCTGTATATATTCAGATCTACCAGGTCACCCGGGTCTACGGCGGTTTCGGCCTGGTCGTTCTGTTCTTGATCTCGATCCAGCTCGGCTGGCTGGTAGTGCTGCTCGGTTGCGAGATTGCCTACTGCCTCCAGAACCGCCAGCGCCTGCTGCGGCAAACCGCCTCGGCGCACAGCAGCGACGCGGGTTGGGTCGGGCTCGCGGCGATGCTGGTGGTCTTCGAGCAGCTCTGCCATGGCAAGCCGATCGTGTCGCGGCCGCTGGTCGCCAACCGCTTGCATCTCGACGTGGCGACGGTCGAGCCGGTGCTCGAGCCATTGGTCGACACCGGGCTCATCGTGCCCAGCAGCGACGGCGCTGGCTACTTGCTCGCCGCCGACCCCTACACGGTACCCGTTGAGGCGATCTTCGCGGTCTACGACCGCGTCACCGACACCGCTCTTTCCGGCCTGGCCAAACCGCTGCGCGGCCGTCTCGAGCACCTGCGATCCAGGCTCACCACCACCCGCTGCGCCCAGCTCCAAGACCTCACCCTGGCCGAAGCCGCGGCCGAGAGCCGCCCGGTTGCAAAGTCCGGCAGCGTCGCCTACAATGCCGCTCCCCGTGTGGGGCAGTAGCTCAGTTGGGAGAGCACCACGTTCGCATCGTGGGGGTCGAGGGTTCGAATCCCTTCTGCTCCACCAT
>Ga0114931_10000934_pt1 | contig 36746 bp, 27 predicted proteins | sample 2SBtaG_FD_89579 | JGI IMG/M metagenome (GOLD analysis project Ga0114931, IMG submission 89579) | Deep subsurface microbial communities from Kolumbo volcano to uncover new lineages of life (NeLLi) - 2SBTROV14_V59a metaG | ecosystem: Environmental > Aquatic > Marine > Volcanic | place: Kolumbo... | reverse complement strand
CCCCGCCTTCGGCGGCGGTGCCCGAACCACCACGACGCGTCGTCGTTCCTACTCTGAGTCTCGCGAGACCCCTGCGTGAGGCCCGCCGTAATTCTACCACGGGCTGCTAGGCGCCGCTTGCGGCCGAGCCGCCTCGCGCCGCCGCGACACGCGGTTGACGGGACGCCCCCCGGGTGGGAGGTTGAGCCCCACCCCACCCCACTCCACGTATCCGCGTTACCAGGACGATTACCATGCGTCAGAGAAGCAAGACGGCGTTGCTCACGCTGGTCTTCGTGGCGGTCTCCGCCGCCGGGATCCGGGCGCAGCACCGCGTCACGACTCCGCAGGAGCAGTTCGGCCACGAGATCGGCGCAGACTACGAGCTCGTCACGTATCGGCAGCTTCACGACTACTGGATCAAGCTCGCCCGCGAGTCCGACCGGATGGTGCTGGACACCATCGGGCTCACCTCGGAAGGGCGACCTCAGATCATGGCCATCATCTCCGCGCCCGAGAACATCGCGCGGCTCGACCACTACCGCCAGGTCGCTTCGCGGCTCGCGCACGCCACGGACGTCGACGAGCGCGAAGCGCGCTCGTTGGCCGCGGAGGGAAGGGCGGTCATCTGGATCGACGGCGGCCTGCACGCGACCGAGGTACTCGGGGCGCAGCAGCTCACCGAGCTCGTCTACCAGATGAACGACCGGACCGACCCGGAGACCGAGCGCATCCTCCGCGACGTGATCCTGCTGGCGGTGCACGCGAACCCGGACGGACACGCGCTGGTCGCCGACTGGTACCTGCGACAGGCGGATCCGAAGAAGCGGAGCCTGGCCGGCCTTCCGGTGCTGTACAACAAGTACGCGGGGCACGACAACAACCGCGATTTCTACATGTCGGCGCTGGCCGAAACCACCAACATGAACCGGGTGATGTACCGCGAGTGGTATCCGCAGATCGTCTACAACCATCACCAGACGGGTCCGGCCGGCACCGTGATGTTCTCGCCGCCCTTCCGTGATCCACCGAACTACTACTTCGCCCCGCAGGTGCTCACGGGCCTCGAGCGCGTCGGGGGCGCCATGCACGACCGCTTCCTCCGCGAGGGCAAGGGGGGGGTGACGACCCGCTCGGGCGCGAGCTATTCGACGTGGTGGAACGGCGGGCTGCGCACGACGCCATACTTCCACAACATGATCGGGCTCCTGACGGAGACCATCGGCAACCCCACGCCGATGGAGGTGCCGTTCCTGCCCCGCAAGCAACTCGAACGCAACGACCTGCCCCTGCCCGTCGAGCCGGGCGAGTGGCACTTCCGGCGCTCGATCGACTACTCGATCACCGCGGACCGGGCGGTGCTCGACTACGCTTCGCGCAACCGCGATCAGCTCCTCTACAACCTCTGGAGGATGGGCCGCGACGAGATCGAGTGGGGTAGCCACGACCACTGGACGAACCTGCCGAAGGAGATCGACGCGGCGGCCAAGGAGGTCAACCGAGGCACACGGGCGCAATGGCAGAGCCTGCTGCGCGACCCGGCGGACCGCGATCCGCGGGGCTTCATCATCCCGTCGGATCAGCGCGATTTCCTGACCGCCACGAAGTTCGTCAACGCGCTGCTCAAGAACGGCGTCGAGGTGCTGAGGGCCACCTCCGACTTCGAGGTGGCGGGCACGCGGTATCCCGCCGGCTCGTACGTGGTCCGGACCGCCCAGGCGTTCCGGGCCCACGTCCTGGACATGTTCGAGCCGCAGAACCACCCCAACGACTTCGCGTACCCGGGCGGCCCGCCCATTGCGCCGTACGACAACACCGGGTGGACGCTCGCGTGGCAGATGGGCGTGTCGTTCGACCGGATCCTCGACGGCTTCGTCGGCCCCTTCGTGCGGATCACCGACGACACGATCTCCCCGCCGCCGGGGCGCATCGTGGGCTCCGCGAATCCGGCCGGCTACCTGGTGGACCACATCAACGACGCGTTCGTCGCGGTCAACCGCGTATTGAAGCGCGGGGGCTCGGTCTCGTGGTACACCGAGCCCGTCTCGGCCGGCGTCGCGTCGCTCCCCGCGGGAGTCTTCTACATCCGCAACGGGCGGGGCATACGGGACGTCCTCGAGAAGCTCGCGACGGAGAAGGGTCTGACGTTCTACGGCGCGGTCGCTCCTCCCGCGGGCCACTCTATGGCGCTGCACCCGATCAAGGTCGGGCTCTGGGACCGCTACGGCGGCTCGATGCCGTCGGGATGGACGCGGATGCTGCTCGAGGCGTTCGAGTTCGATTTCGACGTCCTGTATCCCCCCGACCTCGATCACGCGGATCTGTCGAAGTACGACGTGCTCGTGTTCGAGGACGGTGCGATCCCCGCCCGTGAGGGAGCGCGAGGCGGCTTCCGGGGGCGCTTCGGTCAGTTCGACACGGCCAGCGTGCCGGAGAAGTACCGGCGGCGCATGGGACGGGTGACGATCGGAACGACGGTGCCCCGCATCCTCGACTACGTGCGCGGCGGCGGCACTGTGGTGGCCATCGGCACCTCGACGAGCCTGGCATACCACGCCGGCCTGCCGCTCCGCGACCACCTCACCGAGAACGGTAAGCCTCTCCCGCGCGAGAAGTACTTTACGCCGGGCTCGATTCTGGACATGAAGGTGGAGCACGTGACGCCGCTCGCCGGTGGGCTGGGCCCGGGCGGGAACGGGCTGTTCAGCCACTCCCCGACGTTCGAGCTCGAGCCCAACGCGGAGGAAGCCGGGGTCCACGTGGTGGGCTGGTACGACACCGACGCCCCGCTGAAATCCGGCTGGGCGTGGGGGCAGCAGTACCTGAAGGACGGGATCGGCGCCGTCGATGCGGACTACGGCAAGGGCAAGATCTTCCTGTTCGGTCCCAAGATCACCTTCCGGGCGCAGCCGCACGGCACGCTGCCGTTCCTGTTCAACGGCATCTACTACGGCGCGGCGCACGGCCGTCCCGTGAGGGAGCGGTAGGAGTAGCCGGGGGAGGCGTGCGGCGCCCTTCGGGGTTCGGGGCGCCGCGCCGTCAGGTGGGTTGGTCGGTCGGTCGGACGAGAATCTCGTTGACGTTGACGTGCGCCGGGGCGGTCACGGCGTAGAGAACGGCGGCGGCCACGTCTTCCGGTGTGAGGCTGCGCCTGCCTTCCCACCGGCTCCGGAATGCCTCGCGCACGCCCGGCGCCTCGATGTGGTCCGTGAGCTCGGTGTCGACCACGCCGGGCTGGATGTCGGTGACACGGATCCCGCGCGCCGCCGAGAGTTCGAGCTGCATTCCCGCCGAGATCGCGCGGACCGCGAACTTCGTGGCCGCGTACACCGTGCCGCCCGGAAAGGGGCGGCGCCCCGCGACCGATCCCACGTTGACGACATGGCCCGCGCCCTGCTCGAGCATGACCGGCAGCGCGGCGCCGATCCCGTAGAGCACGCCCTTGATGTTGACGTCCACCATCCGCTCCCACTCCTCGATCCGTACCGCCTCGAGGGGCGAGAGCGGCATCACGCCGGCGTTGTTCACGAGAATGTCCAGGTGGCCGAAGGCCTCCACGGCCGTCCGCACCGCCGCCTCGACCTGCCGGCGGCGGGTGACGTCGGTGCGCCGCGCCACGGCGCGTCCGCCGCTCGTCTCGATCGTCCGTACCAGCGAAGCCAGCCGATCCTCACGCCGCGCGCATGCCACGACGGCCGCCCCATTCTCGGCGAGCGTCCGCGCCGTGGCCCTCCCGATCCCGCTCGACGCTCCGGTCACGAGGGCTACGCGTCCCGCCAGTTTCGCGGTCGTGTCCACGTCACGTCCCTCAGCTCGCGGTGGCCAGGCCGGCCTGCGCCAGCACGATGAGCAACACGCGCTGGATCCCGCGCGGGCCGTTGCGGTTGATGTACCACTCGCCCGGCGAATGCGCCCCGTGGGCCTCTCCGCCGCCCCCGACCGTCAGCGCGGGGATCCCCAGCGAGATCGGCACGTTGGCGTCGGTCGAGCTCCGGTTCAGCCTCGGTTCGAGCCCGAAGTACCGCGTGGCCGCGATCGCGCGTTGCACGAAGGGGTCGTCGGCGGAGATGGCTCCCGACGGCCGGTCTCCGATGAGCGTGAAGTCCACGGTCAACTCGGGGCCGGAGCGCCGCGCGGCGCTGACTTCGGTCACGCCGCGGCGGACCGCCCGGTGGAAGAGCGAGTCGATCCGCACAAGGCTTTCGGGGCTCTCCGAGCGCATGTCCACCTCCATCCACGCCTCGAACGGGATCGAGTTGACCGACGTTCCCCCGCCGATACGCCCCACGTTGTAGCTCGTCCGCGGACCCGAGCGCGTGAAGGCGTCGGCCACGAGATCGAAGTACGCCATGGCCCGGCCCAGCGCGTGCGCCGGGTTCGCCAGCCCGAAGGCACCCCACGAATGTCCGCCGGGCCCCCGCACGCGCACCCGGTAGCGGTGCGACCCGAGTGCCTCGTGCGTGATGCGCGTATCTCCCGTGCCGTCGATGGAGATGAATGCGTCGATGCGTGGCCCGCCCTCGCGGAAGAGATGCTTCACCCCGCGCAGATCGCCCAGCCCCTCCTCGCCGACCGTGGCGACGAAGAGCACGTCGGCGTCGGTGCGCATGTGCGCTTCGTTCATGGCGCGCAGCAGCGCGAAGACCGCCGCAAGCCCCCGGGTGTCGTCGGAGATGCCCGGCGCGAACAGCGTATCGCCGTGCTCGCGGATTGTCACGTTCGTTTCTTCCGGGAAGACGGTGTCGAGGTGACCCGCTACCGCGACGACACGGCCGGAGCCGGAGCCCCCGCGACGCCCGATCACATTGCCCGTCTCGTCGATCCATGCGGTGTCAACGCCGAGCGCCCGGAGCTTCGCCAGGAAGCGCCGCGCGCGCGCCGCCTCGCCGAAGGGCGGAGCGGGAATCTCCGTGAACTCCCTCAGGTCCGCCATCGTCCGCGCGTCGTCCGCCGCGATCCGCGCGAGCGCCTCCCTCACGGGGGGTCGCTCGGCGAGGGTGCGGAGCTCCTGCGCATACCGGGCCTGTTGGGCCGCCGCGGGGCGGGGCGCCGCCGTCAGGATGGAGGCGCAAGCGCCCACGGTGGCCATGGCGATGAAGGATCGGTGCATGGGTGGCGTGCTCTCGCGGTTCGGGGTCGAGGCTGCACAAGCAGCGGATTCAGGCACGACGGTACGGCGTGGACCCCTCCCGGACAATCCCCCTGGCGCCGTTCGCCCGGATCCCTCGCTGACGTTTTTCCTTGGCGGGAGGGAATCATATGTTTACCGTGGAGGCGGGTGAGGGGCGCGGCGCCACGCCGTAGGCCGTCGCGGTGCAGGTGTGAGCCCGGCCGGGCCGACCGGATGAGAGAGGGAGCCGTCGTGACGGATACCGAGATCGCAGCACTCCGGAGCTGGTACCAGGAGGCGCTCCGCGGGCGTGTGGCACAGCTCGAGGCGCTGCGCCAGGGCGTTCTGGTGGGAGATGCCGGGGCGATCACGGCAGCACGCGGCGTGGCTCACGCGCTCCGCGGATCCGGTGGTACCTTCGGCTTTCCCGGGATCACCGAAGCGGCCGCGCGGGTGGAGGAAGACGCCACGGATGCCCACCTCGCGCGCCGCCTCGAAGGTCTGGCCGCGATTCTGCGTCGTGCCGCGTGGCCGGATCTACCCCGGGGCGCCGAGCGCGTGGCCTGGCTGGCCGCGATGGTGGGACGCAGGCCCGATGATTGGCCTCCGGATCCGGGAGACGCGTGGGCGATGGCCGCGGCGGAGATGGGGGTCGGCTACGCGGAACTCGCTTCTCGCGTGGCCGTCCGCTTCCACGTGGAGTTGGCGCCTGCCGGGGACCCTCAGCGCACCGCGCTCAACCTGGTTCCGGAGGGTCTGATGCGGGAGCGGACGATCCTGCCGCTGACCGAGGACGGCAGGCGGATCCACATTGCCACCTGGAATCCCACGGACCTGGAGACCGAGATGGAGTTGGCCCGGGTCTCGGGCCGGGAGCCGGTCGTGGAGGTGGCGTCTCCCGAGATCATCCGGGAGGGCCTCGACCAGGCGCTCGGGCAGTCCGGTCACCTCCGGTCTTCGGCGGCGGGCCGAGGCGGCTCTCGAGGCGGAGGCTCCAGGACGTGCCTCGTGGTCGATGACGACGCGGGGGCACGGCTCCTCGTGCGCGTGGCGCTGGAAACGAAAGGGTATGAAGTGGTCGAAGCGGGCGATGGTATCGAAGCGCTCGAAGAGGCGCGCGCGCACCCGGGTCTGGCGCTGGCGGTCGTCGATCTCCAGATGCCTCGCATGGACGGCAGGGAGTTCCTCAGAGCGTTGCGGGCGGACCCCGAGCTGGGCTATCTGCCCGCGATCGTGGTCACGGGGTCCGAGGACCCTCGGCTCGAGGCGGATCTCATCGAGGACGGCGCGGATGACTATATCCGCAAGCCCGTCGACCCTCGGCTCTTCCTTGCCCGCGTGGCCGCCACGCTGCGGCGCGCGAGCGGCTAGTCGCTCGCGTGGTCACCCTACGGTGCCCGGGGCGTAGAATGCGCCGCGAGGCAGGGAACGCCACGGGTTGATTTTCGTATTGGTTTCTCCGAAGGTTCAGGGCTCTTCCACCCCGCCTCTCGAACGGATCTCTCCACTGCCGTGTCCTCCCAGACGACGCCATCCGTAAGCCCGCCCGCAGTGGCCCCGGGACCCGTGGGCCGGTGGCTCGCGCGCGTCGGCCGCACGTCGCGTCTTACCGCGGAGCACGCGGGGGCGCTGGGCTTGCTCACCTGGCGAATCATCGTCGCGGTGGCGCGGCTCAAGGTGTCATTCAAGGAGGTCGTGCGCCAACTCTACATCCAGGGCATCCAGAGCCTACCGATCGTGCTGGTCACCGGCTCGCTGGCCGGCATCGTCACGAGCCAGCAGGGAGGCTACCAGTTCACCGGCTCGGTGCCGCTGTACGTGCTCGGCAGCCTCGTGGTGGAGACGATCGTGCTTGAGATGGGCCCCGTCCTCACCGCGCTCGTGCTCGTGGGTCGGGTAGGTGCCCGGATCACGGCGGAGCTCGGCACGATGGTCGTATCGGAACAGATCGACGCGTACAACTCTCTCGGGCGGGACCCGATCGCGGTGCTGGCGGCGCCCAGGGTGCTCGCCGGGATCGTGGCGCTTCCGCTCCTCGTGGGCATCGCGGACTTCATCGGCGTGGCCGCGGGAATGGTGGCCGCCAACTACGAGGTCGGTCTCGGGACGGAATCGTTCCTGTACGGCGCCCGGCTGTTCTGGCACTCCTGGGACCTCTTCTACTCGCTGGCCAAGGCCGTCGTGTTCGGCATCGCGATTCCGCTCATCTCGGTCCACATGGGGCTACGCACGAAGGGTGGAGCCGAGGGGGTCGGGCGGACGACCACACAGGCGGTCATGTTCATGACGCTGACGATCCTGATTCTGGACGCGGTGTTTCCGCCGCTGATGCTGAACTGAGCGCCGCCGATGATCGACTACATCAACATCCACAAGGCGTTCGACCTGCCGGTGCTGAGCGGGGTCGACATGCACGTGGAAACCGGCGAGATGTTCGCGCTGTTCGGGCCGTCGGGCACGGGCAAGAGCGTGCTCCTCAAGACGACGATCGCGCTCATCACACCGGACCTGGGCGATGTGGTCGTGGACGGTTTGAGTGTGTTCCGCGGGGGGGACGACACACTCCAGAAGGTCCGTCGCAAGGTCGGCTACGTCTTCCAGAATGCCGCGCTCTTCGATTCGCTCAATGTGTTTCAGAACGTGTGCATGGGCATCCCCGAGGACATGCTCGCGGATCTGCCCCGCAAGCAGGCGGCCGCCCGGGCCTGGGAGGCCCTCGAGCTGGTCAACCTGCAGCCCCTCGAGGTCATGGCCAAGCTTCCCGCGGAGCTGTCCGGGGGGATGAAGAAGAGGGTCGGGATCGCCAGGGCCATCGTGGGCCGTCCCGAGATCCTGCTGTGGGACGAGCCCACGACCGGCCTCGACCCGATAAACACGGCCGCGGTCGAGCGGCTGATCCAGCGGTTGGCCGACGACCTGGAGGTCACGTCGCTCCTGGTCACCCACGACGTGGAAGGCGGCCTACACATGTGCGACCGGGTGGCCATGCTCGATGGCGGGCGGCTCCGCTTCTGCGGCACACCCGACGAGTTCAGAGCCTCGGACGACCCGGTGGTCCGCGCCTTCGCCGACCGGGCCGCCGCCGAGGCTGCCCTCGATATGATTTCTGAGAGCTATGACTGATTCCATGAACGATCCCACGCAGCCGGGCTCGCGGCGCAGGCCCTCACCCGACGAGATCCTGGCCGCCATGCCCGCACGGGCGCCCGGTCACGAGGCTCGCGTCGGCATCTTCGTGATCTTCGGTCTGCTGGCGTTCATGGTGGTCCTCTTCGCCATGACCGACCCGGCGACGTTGCGGGGCCGCTACCTGCTCTCCACCACGGTGGTCGACGCGGGCGGCATCCGGCGGGGCGACCCGATCCAGATGCACGGGGTCAACATCGGGCGCGTGCATGGTTTCCACATGACGCCCGACGGCCGCGTTGCGATCTCGATGGAGGTGGACGGTGAGTGGAAGATCCCGGCCGACTCCCGCACCCGGCTGGGGTCGTCCGGGATCTTCGGGGGGCGCACGCTCGAGGTCGAACCGGGATCGTCGTCGGAGTTCCTGCCTGCCGGCGCCGAGATCCCCGGAGAAGGGGGATCCGCCAACCCCCTGGGATCGGTGGCGGAGATGGGCAAGCGGGCAGGCGACGTGCTCGAGCGGATCCAGACGCTCCTCGACAGCGGCACGGTAGCGTCCGTCCGGGGGAGCGCCGGGCAGCTCGACACCCTCCTCACGGAGTTCTCCCGGCTGACGCGCGAGCAGAAGGGCGCGATCAAGCGGCTGACGGAGAGCCTGGCCAACTCGGCCGAAGGCCTCGAGAGCGCCGCGGCCGCGGGCCCCGACGCCGCCCGGGCGATCGCCCGGGCCGACTCCGCGATGGCCGCGCTGACCCGGACGGGAGACAGCCTCGAAGAGGCCGCGGCGGCGCTGCGCTCCGTCCTGGAGCGAATGGACCGGGGAGAAGGAACGCTGGGACGTCTCGCGACGGACGAGAGCCTCTACGACAATCTCAGCCGCGCCGCCGACCAGATGGCGACCCTGCTGGCCGACCTGCAGGCGCACCCGAAGAAGTACATCAACGTGTCGATCTTCTGACGACGCGGCGCGCCGCAACGCGGCGGCCTTCCTCCCTCGCTCGGGGTCCGGCGGCCGGGGGCCTCTTCCGTAGCGCGGTGTCGCCTACCACCCGGGTGCGATCACGAAGCCCCAGTGCCAACCCTTGATGGGGCGCTGGAACGGGTAGGCGTAGTACGCCTCGAGGACCATGATGCCCAGGATGTTCATGCGCGCCGAAAACCCGGTCGAGAAGACGGGAATGCGATCCGGCGAGTTGCGGCTGAACTTCAGCGTGGCCGGGTGATCTCCGTCCCACGCCAGGCCTCCGTCGACGAACGCCACCAACTCGGTGGGCAGGAACGGGAAGTTGATGATTCCGTACCGTTCGACCCCAATGAAGGGCACGCGTAGCTCCAGGTTGGTCACTGCGATGCGCTGGCCCCACAGCCGGTCGTACGGCGGACACCCCGTGCTGCCCGGGTTCCCCGGGCCCGCACTCGAGGCACCGCACTCATTCGATTGGAAGCTCTCGAAGGCGTAGCCGCGGATGAGTGTCTCGAAGCCAAGGAAGAACGGCTGCAGCGCGCCGAACGCCTGATTCGAAGAACCCTGGCTGCCGACGCCGTACCGCCCGAGATGGAGCGCCCGGAAGCCGATCGTCAGGTTCTTGCTCGGCGCGAAGTACCGGCGGTAGTCCGCGGTAACCGTCGTGAAGTTCAGCGTGCCCTGGGTGCGATCGACCCCCAGGCGGTAGCGCCCTCCTCGCACCGGAGATACGAACCCGAAGAATGCGTTGTCGCCGACCAGCGCCACGCCACCCTCGACGAGGTTCAGTGGCTCCGGCGCCAGGTCGTTGCGGCTGACCCGCGCGAAGTCCACGGGGCGTCCGAACTGATCGAGGTAGAACTTGTCGAGCTCGATGTCGTAGGAGTATCGGGTCAAGCCGAGGTGCGTCTCGAACCGCTGGGTCGTGGAGAACGGGTACGATGCCTGAGCGGTGGCCGTGGTCACGAAGATGCGGTAGCGCGTCTGGCCGAGGTACGTCCGGCCCCCTTCCTCGGGCGAATCCTGGCCGACGCCGAAGAAGCCGAGCAGGTACGGGATCCGGCCGGCGCCCAGCGCCCAGTTCCACCTCCGTGACAGATCGGCGTAGAACGCCTGGCCCCCGATGTCCTTGAGCGTGCCCTGCGCCTGGAACGACGTGCCGAGAACGTGGTTACCGAGCATGTCGCTGAAGTACGCCGCCGCGCCGCCTCCGATGTAGTTACCGAAGCGATCCGTTCCCACGCCGAGCGTCGGCTGGCCCACGTAGTCCAGCGCGAGCGAGGACTGATACCTGCCCGATTCGTCCGTGGAGTACGATCCCGGGGGCTTGAGCCCCGTCTCCGCGTCCGCGAGGTAGGTGCCCACGCGGCTGAAGCGCGCCGGTTTCGCTGGAGGCAGCTTGCGCCCGGGCTGATCCTCCGGATGATCCACGAGCGCGACCGCCGCGCCGGACACGTCCGGCTCCATGGCGTAGATGTGGAATTCCCGCGCGTCGAACACGGAGTAGACGATGCGGCCGGTCCGGCTCGCGACCGTCATCGCCGGAGACATCGACGTGATCCCGCTGACGCCGGTCTTCAGATGGGTCAGTCGCTGCACGTCACCGCGCCGGAAGTCCAGCCGGTAAAGATCGCTCACGCCGTCCTGGTCGGAGATGAAGTACAGGCTCTCGCCGTCCGGCGCGTACTGCGGATTCATATGCTTGACGTTCCCGAACACCGGGAGCACGCGCACCTGCTTGCTGGCCACGTCGATGAGCGCCAACTGGTACTGGCTGTAGCTCAGGAGGTCAAAGTTCGTCTCCGGCCCGCGGTCCGAGGTAAAGGCGATCGTGGTGCCGTCCGGCGACCACGCCGGCTGGAAGTCGCCATACTTGTCGTCGGTCAGCCGCCTCGTGGCGTCGGATTCGAGGTCGTAGACGAACAGGTCGCTGATGCCCCCGACGGATCCCGAGAACGCGATGTAGCGCCCGTCCGGCGACCAGGCCGGCTGCTGTATGGCGCCGATGCCGTCGAACGCCACACGGCGGTATCTCCTTCCATTCTTCGTCTCGACGATGACCAGCTCGTTGTTGCCGTCGGCCACGATCACGAACGCGAAATACTTTCCGTCGGGAGACCAGGTTCCGGACGAGTCGATGTACCGGATGGCGTCGGCGTGCGGGTCGGCGTTGGCGCTGGTCAGCTTCCGGAGGATCTTGCCGGTCGTGGCGTCGGCCAGATAGAGGTCCACCGAGAAAAGATCCTTCTCCGACAGGAAGGCCAGGTACTTCCCGTCCGGGCTCACCGAGGGCGAGACGTTCTGGCGTCCCGCTCCGGTGGCCGGCGAGAGGAGCAGCGTCGCCTCGTCGGCGGGATCGTCACGTCCCTCCATGAGGGGCCCGTACTCCTTCTCAGCCTCCTGCTTCCACTCGATCGACAACGTGTCGGTGGGCATGCCGAGCACCTGCCGGATCGCCTGCTCGAATCCAACCCGCAGCGCCCTGCGGTAGATCTGCACGACCGCGTCGTCTCCGAAGGTTCCCCCTATGTACGCCCAGAGCGCCTGGCCGAAGCGGTAGGGAAAGTACCGGGTCTCGGTGGTCATCTGCCGGATCGTCGGAAGGTCGTCGCGCCGGATGGCGTCGCGGATCCACATGGCGGTGAGCGGGTCGTCCCTGCCGAGCGACATGTACTCCGCCATCCCCTCGATCAGCCAGAGCGGCAGAGAGCCGAGACCCTGCAGTCCTCCGCCCCGGCGCGCCTGGGCGATGTTGTACTGGAAGGCATGCACCAGCTCGTGCCCGATCACGTGGTCGTTGTCGCGGTATGACCCCGTGAGCGGCAGGATGACACGGTTCTTCAGCGATTCCGTAACCCCGCCCGTACCCTCGCTGACGAATCCCGACAGCGTGTTCGTCTGCTGGAAGTCGGGGTGGTCCGCGTAGAGAATGATGGGCTTCGAGCGCTCAAACTCGTGCTGGAAGGCCCGGGCGTAGCGTTCGTACCACCGCTCGCTCATCCGTGCGGCGTCCTCGACCGCCGTGGCTTCCTCGGGATAGAAGTAGATGTCAAAGTGATCCGTCTTCATCACGCGGAAATCGAACGCGTCGTACTGGACCTTGTTGCGCCCGAAGTACTGAGCCGACACCGGCGCCGGCGCCGCCAGGAACGCCAGAGCCACGACGAGGCCGGCCGCGAGCCGGCTCAGCGTGAGGGCCAGCACCTGGGATCGATTCGCGTTCCGCATGTCATTGCCACCTGATGTTGAGATCGTCGTCGGGCCGGACGGTGCCACGGGTCTTCAAGTTATCGGATTTCGCCGCGGATGCGATCATTCCCCTACCCGTCCTCCACCAGTCAAGCCCGGAACCCACCCCCCGGTTCCCCCACGGGCGTTGCGCCCGGGCGGGCTCCGGGTCGAGATTCCCCGCTACGTTCTGAAGCAAGAAGTTTGCCGCCGGCCAGGGAAGCGGCTCGGGTCGGCCGTGCCATCCCCGTATCTGTGGGTACGACGCCATGAGAACACTCCTTTCCGTGACGCTGATCGGCATCTTCCTCGGCGGCTGTGCGCGCAGCGAAACCGTGGCACCGCCGGTGGGTGCGGTGGAGATGCTTTCCTCTCCTGCCGGCCCGGGTAGCGCGGAGCCGCATCTGTCCACGGATGGAGACGCGGTCGTCCTCAGTTGGCTCCAGCGCGCCGGCGACGGGGGCGACGACCTCCTGATGGCGCGGTTGGAAGGCGGGCTGTGGGACTCGACCCGTAGCGTCGCGCACGGCCCTCCGGGCGAGTGGTTCGTCAACTGGGCCGACTTTCCTTCGGTCGTCGCGGGGCCGGGTGGGGTCCTCTGGGCCCACTGGCTGCGGAAGGGTAGCGCCGGGGGATACGACTACGGGATCCGCGTCTCGCACTCGAGCGACGGGGGGCTCACCTGGTCTTCACCCTGGACGCCGCACGACGACGGCACCCCCACGGAGCATGGCTTTCTCAGCTTATTTCCCGTAGGCACGGCGATGGGGATGATCTGGCTCGACGGCCGCGAGTACGCGCCCGGTCCGGGAGGGGAGCCGGCCCTGGAAGAGATGACGCTCGTGTTCCGCACCGCCACTCCCCGGAGCGCGCCGAGCGACGAGATCGTCGTCGACGCCCGCATCTGCGACTGCTGCGTGACCGACGCGGCGATCACCCTCGCCGGCCCGCTCGTGGTCTACCGGAACCGGACCGAGGACGAGATCCGCGACATCTACGCCACGCGCTACGTGGACGGCCGCTGGACCGAGGGGCGTCCGGTCCATGACGACGGCTGGCACATCGCGGGCTGCCCGGTCAACGGCCCGGCGGTCTCGGCGCGGGGCTCGACCGCCGCCGTCGCGTGGTTCACCGGCGCGGAAGGCGTCGGCCGGGTCCAGGTGGCCTTCTCGTCGGACGCCGGCGCGACGTTCGGCGCCCCGGTCCGGGTCGACGACGGTACGCCACGGGGTCGTGTCGACGTCGTCCTGCTGGATAACGGGTCCGCCCTGGTAAGCTGGCTGGAGCGCACGGGAGAGGAGGGCGGGGAGGTCCGCGTGCGGCGGGTGCGCCCGGACGGGGCGAGCAGCCCGTCGGCGGCCGTGATCTCCACCTCGGCCGCGCGCGGCAGCGGCTTTCCCCAGATGGTGCGTGCGCCGGGCGGGGTCGTCTTCGCGTGGACCGACGTAGCGGGGGACGCGAAGCGGGTGCGCGTGGCCCGCGCCGAGGTACCTGCGCCGTGAGGCGCGCGGCGTGGGTGGGCGCGATCGCGCTGCTGGCCGTGGCGTGCTCCTCCTCCGAGGGTGGCGGCCCGCCCGCCGTCGGCAGGCCGATTCCGGACTTCGCCGCCGTGGATCTGGCCGGCGACACGGTTTCGCTCTCCTCGCTCCGGGGCACGCCCTACCTCTTGAACCTGTGGGCGACGTGGTGCACGCCGTGCCGCAAGGAGACCCCGTTCCTGCAGTCGCTCTACGAGAAGAAGCGCGGCGAGGGCTTCCGCATCGTGGGCGTGTCGATGGACAGCGGCGACGCGGAGGACCAGGTGCGCGACTTCATCGAGGAGTTCGGCGTTACGTACACCATGCTCCTGGACCCGCAGATGCGCGCGATGGATCGGTTCAACGTGCTGGGCCTGCCGGCCAGCTTCCTGGTGGACCGCGAGGGCTTCCTGCGCTGGATGCGCTTCGGTCCCGTGAGCGAGAGCGACGCGGAGTTCGGGAAGGCGCTGGAGGAGATCCTGAGATGACCGTGCCATCCGTGACGGGACCAGGGCTACGGCCTGGTGCCGGGCCTCGATGACGCTCCGGTGACGCGCCTCGGGCCCGGGCGCGCCGAGGCGCTGCTGCGGGGTGCGGCGGATGTCCACGTCCTCGTCGTCGGCGACGTCATGCTGGATCGTTACGTCACGGGTGCGGTCGAGAGAATCTCGCCGGAGGCGCCGGTGCCGGTCGTCCGGGTTGAGGACGAACGCGCGGCGCTCGGAGGCGCCGGCAACGTCGCCGCGAACCTTACGGCGCTCGGCGCGCGGTGCACCGTGGCCGGCTGCGTGGGAGACGACGACGGTGGCCGCGAGGTGCGCCGCGCGCTGGAGGCGGCGGGCGTACGCGCCGACGGGCTCGTCGAGTCGCCCGGCCGTCCCACCACGGTCAAGACCCGCGTCCTGGCGCGCCACCAGCAAGTGGTCCGCTTCGACCGCGAGGCCCATACCGTGCTGCCCGACGACGAGGCGCGTCGCATGGCCGACGCGGTCCGTACGCTGGCCGGTGACGCCCACGTCGTGGTGCTCGAGGACTACGATAAGGGCGTGCTGGCCCCGCCGGTGATCCGGGCGGCGCTCGAGGTGGCCGCGGAGCGTGGGCTGCCTTCCGTGGTCGATCCGAAGAGACGCAGCTTCTTCAGTTTCCGGGGGGCGACGCTCTTCAAGCCCAATGCCCGGGAGCTCGCCGACGCGCTCGGGCCGGCCACGCTGGCCGGCGATCCGGAACGCGACTCACCGGCGGCGGGCCGCTCCGCATGGGGCAACCCCGAGTGGATGGAATACGTGCGAACGCGACTCGGGTGCGAGAACCTCCTCGTGACGCTCGGGGCGGACGGGATGGTCATGTGCACCGTGTCCGGGGAATGGGTCCGGATTCCTTCGGTGGCCAGGGCCGTCTACGACATTTCCGGGGCGGGCGATACCGTGACTGCGGTCGTCGCTCTGGTGCTCGCCGCGGGCGGCACCGCGATCGAGGCCGCGATCCTCGCCAGCCACGCCGCCGCGCTCGAGGTGGGCAAGGTGGGCGTCGCGACCCTCGGCGCGCGGGAACTGATCGAGCATTGCCACACCGTTCCACTTCAGCCGTCAACCCCAAGCGGAGAGAACGACACATGAGCGAGACGTACGCGGTTCACACCGACGAAGCCCCCGAGGCGATCGGCCCCTACAGCCAGGCCGTGGTGGCGGACGGATGGGTGTTCTGCTCCGGCCAGATTGCCATCGACCCGGCCACCGGCCGGCTCGTGGACGGAGACGTCGCGGCGCAGACCGATCGGGTGCTCACGAATCTGGCGCGCGTGCTCGAGGCGGCGGGAAGCTCCATGGACCGGGTCGTGAAGACGACGGTCTTCCTCTCGGACATGAACGATTTTACGGCGATGAACGAGGTCTACGCCCGGCACTTCGGAGGCCACAGGCCCGCACGCGCCGCGGTGCAGGCGGCCGCGTTGCCGAAGTTCGTCGACATCGAGATCGAATGCGTCGCCCGAACATCGTGAGATTCTTGCGACGCGGCGCGGAACTCCGTACGTTGCCCACTGCTGGACCGGGACCGACAGGCGGGTAGGCTCTTCCGTGCCTCCCAGAAGTCATGGATCGAAGCCACAGCGCAACCCTATGGGGCGCGTGGGGTGGTGGTGTATGTGCGCGTGGCGGCGGGAGCCGCCCATTCACACGCACCCTTGACCGGGCACGCTTGCGGCCCGGTTCGACATAGAGGGTGGTTCACAAGTCCAACCCCAACTGGGAGGACGAAAATGATTCGTCCATTGTCAGCACGCTTCACATCCGGCGCGCTGCGCGGGGGCCTCGCTCTGGCTCTCGCGTTCGCGCTCGGATGGGCGCCAGCTCCTGCGGCGGCCCAGGCCACGGGCCGGCTCGTTGGAATGGTGCGGGACGCTGCGACGCAGCGTCCGCTCGAGGCGGTGCAGGTCTACATTGGAGGCACCGGGATCGGCGCCCTCACGAATTCGGCCGGCCGCTTCCTCCTGCTCAACGTGCCCGCCGGCGAGGTGACCCTCGTCGCGGAGCTCGTGGGCTACAAGTCGGCTTCGCAGACCGCGACGGTCACCGCGGGCCAATCCACGGTGGTCAACTTCAACCTCCAGCAGACGGCCATCCAGCTCGACCAGATCGTGGTCACGGGCACGGGCGTAGCCACGCAGAAGAAGACGCTGGGCAACACGATCTCCACCATCGACGCGAGCTCGCTCGAGAACGCGCCGATCTCGGACTTCAGTCAGATGATCTCCGGCCGTGAGCCGGGGCTCGTGGGCCTGCCGTCCTCCGGAATGACCGGAGAGGGCGCGCGGATCCGCATCCGCGGTTCGGCCTCGCTGTCGCAGTCGAACGAGCCGATCATCTACGTGGACGGCATCCGCGTCGACAACTCCGGTGGCTTCGGCCCCGGCGTCAGCGCAGGCGGCCAGGGCTCGCCGTCGAAGCTCGACGACATCGATCCCAACTCGATCGAACGGATCGAGGTTCTGAAGGGCGCCGCCGCGGCCACGCTGTACGGCACGGAGGCTTCCAACGGCGTGATCCAGATCTTTACCAAGCGGGGCCGGCAGGGCGCGCCGCGCTGGACGGCCCAGGTCGACCAGGCCGCCATCCGGGTGCCGTCGAACCGCTTCCTGGACTTCGGCGACTTCATCGTGGGTGACAACGACCCGAAGAAGCTCCCGTGGGATCCGGATCCGGCGCAGCAGCGCGCGAACATGCAGGCCAGCTACGGTGTCTCGCCGCAGCCCTATGAGGTGGTCACGCGCGACCTGATCTCCCAGGCCTTCAACACCGGCTACGGGCAGACCTACTCGCTTTCCGTGTCGGGCGGCGGCGATCTGATCACCTACTTCGTGTCCGGCCGCTGGTTCCATGAGAACGGGCCCTTCGCGCTCACGACCCTGAGCGGCCCCAACGGCGCCCGGGACATCTCGGAGCGACGGCAGGCCACGACGAACATCAACGTGTTCCCGTTCCAGGATCTGCGCATCCGCTTCAGCGCGCTGTACAGCGAGCTCGACCACCAGACGCCGTCGAACTCGAACAACATCTTCGGCTCGTTCTCGTCGCTCCTGATGGGGCAGCTCCGCTGGGCCAACCCGGACAACAACCGCTTCGGGCAGGCGATCTTCGCGACGACCCGCGAGAACATGCAGGAAGACCTCAAGACGCACGACGAGCACTTCTCGGGCAGCATCAACGTCAACTGGCGCGTGACGGAAGGCGTGGCGCTCGACGGAACCTTCGGCGTGGACGTCACGAACCAGCAGTCGCACGACTTCTTCCCGTTCGGGTGGAACGTCGACAACTTCACGTCGTTCTTCACCGACGGGCTGCGCGACATCACGGACCGGAACCACCGCCAGCTTACCGGCGACTTCAAGGCGTCGTGGGAGACGGCCTTCGGTGAGGACATCTCCAGCCAGTTCCTCGTCGGCGGTCAGGGCTTCATCGAGCAGACCGTCTCGTCCGGCGGCGAGGGCACGAAGTTCCCCGGCCCCGGCCTCGAGGTCGTGGGCGCCGCGTCGGATCAGTCGATCTTCGAGAACTTCCTCAAGGAAGTGAACGCGGGCGTGTACGGCCAGGAGCAGTTGGGCTGGAAGGACTGGGCCTACCTCACGCTTGGCGCGCGGTTGGACGCCAACAGCGCGTTCGGTGAGAACTTCACCGCCCAGTTCTACCCGAAGGCTTCGGTCTCGCTGGTGGTCAGCGATCTCGACAGCTGGAACAGCGAAACGCTCTCGACGCTGCGCTTCCGCGGCGCCGTCGGACAGTCGGGCCTCCAGCCCGGCGCGTTCGACAAGTTCACGACGTTCTCGCCGCTGCCCTCGATCGAGGGCCCGGGCGTCCAGCCCGCGAACCTGGGGAACCCGAACCTCAAGCCCGAGGTCTCCACGGAGTGGGAGGCGGGCGCCGAGATGGGCTTCCTCAACGACCGGTTCGGCCTCGACGCGACGTACTGGCGCCGGACGGTCACGGACGCGCTCGTGGCGCGGCAGTTCCCGGTCACGGGCGGGTTCACGCGCACGCAGCTCGACAACATCGGCGAGATGAAGGCGTGGGGGGTCGAGCTCAACCTCAACGGCGCGCTGATCCAGCGTGAGAACTTCTCGCTCAACGCCTTCGCCAACGGCGCGTACATCACCGAGGAGGTCACCGACATGGGCGGCGCGCCGCCGCTCAAGACGGGGGGCAGCTATCCCCGCTACCGGAACTTCCTCAAGCAGGGCTTCGCGCCGGGCGCCTACTTCGGCGCCAAGGTGGCCGACGTGCCGATTCCGCTGGACATCAACGGCGACTGCTCGGTTCCGACCGAGGCCGAGGCGCTGGCGTACTTCAGCCAGCCGACCAACCCCGGGGCCTTCGAGGTTCTCCCGGTGAACTGCGGCGGCGACTTCCTGGGCTCGTTCCTGGGCAAGCCGACCCCCGACTGGCAGGGCTCCTTCGGCTTCAACGCGAGCTTCGGAAACTTCGACCTGAACACGCTGTTCGAGTACAAGGCGCGCAACTTCCAGGTGCAGGACCTCTCCGGCGCCTTCCGCCAGGCCAATGCGGTCATCGGCCGCAACACCGTGCCGTCGGCCGAGGTGGACGCCACGCTGCGCAACCCGAACAGCTCGGCGCAGGATCGCCTGAACGCGGCGGTGCGTTGGGCCCGGACGCTGCGGGCACTGGCGCCGATGTCGGGGATGAACCAGATCCACAGCGCCGACTTCCTCCGGTGGAGGGAGCTGTCTCTGAGCTACAAGGTCCCGAGTGACCGGCTCGAATCCCTGAACATCAACTCCCTGACGCTCACCGCGGGAGCCCGGAACCTGTACCTGTGGGTCAACGGCGACTACACGGGGATGGATCCCGAGGTCAACGTGGTGGGGCGCTGCAACGGCGGCCTGAACTGCAACTTCCTGCAGTCCACCGAGGGGTGGGGCATTCCCATTCCGCGCCGCTTCACCTTCTCCGCCCGCGTGGGCTTCTGAGGAGGATGAGCGACATGACAACATCCAGAATCAGGACCGGTATGGCGCTCGCCCTCGCGCTGGCGCTCGGCACGGCGGGGTGCAACATCCTCGACGTGAACAACCCCAACAACCTCACGCAGCAGGACGTGGAGAACGTCGCCGCCGCCAACGCCGTGGTGAACGGCGCGCTGGCCACGACCATGCGCGGTATCGACGCCATGGCGCTGCCGTTCATGCAGGTCTCCGACGAGCTCAAGTGGATCGGCTCGCGCGACGCGTGGTTGCAGCTCGACCACGGCAACGTGAGCGACCCCAACAACGAGTTCGTGGACGCGGCCTTCCCCTCGCTCGCGCAGGGCCGCTGGATGGCGGACCTGGCGGTGAGCACGATCCAGGGCCACCTGGCCGACGACCCGAGCAACTCCGACCTCAACGAGGACATGGCGCGGGCGTCCTTCATCAAGGGGATGATCTACTCGTACATCGCCCAGTACATGCAGAGCTTCGCGTTCAGCGACCGGACCGAGCCCGGACCGGAGATTCCCGCGGCCAGCATGGACAGGGTCTTCGGCCAGGCCATCGAGGCGCTGGATCAGGCGGTCTCGCAGGCCCAGGCGGTGGGTGACAGCGACCTGGCGCTGAAGGCGCTGGCGGTGCGCGCCCAGGCCAAGCACGCGAGGGCCGTGCGGGCGAAGTACAACCCCACCTACAGCCCGGGTGACGGGCTGGTCAACGACGCGGGTGCGAAGTCGGATGCCGCCGCGGTGATTGCGCAGGTCGGTACCACGAGCGATTGGAAGTACGACTTCATCTTCAGCAGCTCGACGATCGGCTCGAGCCGCGGGGCGTGGATCAACCAGCGCGCCGAGCAGATCTTCGGTGCGCGCTACGCCGAGACGGATCCGGCCTCACCGGCGTCGGTCATCGGGTTCCCCTTCATGGACCCGATCGACAATGTGTCCGACCCCCGGGTCAAGACCGCCATCGAGGACTTCCTGGCGGCGCAGTCGTTCCCGAGCCTGACGATCGCGTCGGCCCGCGAGATGCACCTCATCCTCGCCGAGGCCGAGCTGGCGTCGGGCAACACCGCCGGCGCGATCACGCACATCAACCACGTGCGCTCGATCACCGGCATGAGCCCGTACTCGGAGAACGAGAACGGGGTGTCCGTCAAGGATATGCTCATCCACGAGCGGACGGCGAACCTCTTCGGTCAGGGGCGCCGTCTCCCGGACATGTACCGGTTCGGCATCGCGTCCGACAACTGGTTGCCGGATTCCGAAGCCATGACGGCTCCGGGCGGGCTTCTGCCGATCACGTGCGTCGAGATCCGCGCCAATCCGGAGATCCAGACCGGCCGGAGCCGCTGCTAGGCGGGAGTGACGGAGTGGTCGCCGGCGTGCCGGTGACACGCTAGGAACCCGGCTTCGCCGGGCACGCGTTGGGGGTCGGGGCTCCAGCAGCCCCGGCCCCCGGTTGCGTGGGCCTTGTGTCCGGGATGTATCTTTCCGGTATGGGGTCCGCTGTCACCCTACATCCGGATCCGCGTACATTGTGCCGGCTGAGGCGATCACGGCGGCGTGCAGGCGCACCGGCACACACGCAAGGAGCAACTCAGGAGATGAGCACAACGCGTTCGAAGCGGTGGATCACGAGGCTCGCCCTCGGCATCGTCCTCGCGGCATCGGTCGTCGGCTGCGGCTGGTTCGACGACCCGACGCCGAAGGTTGTGACGGCGCAGATCGAGGGCGCGGGCGTCGTGCAGATCGTCACCTCTCAGAAGTTCGTCGCGGCCAAGTCTCAGACGACCGGAGCGCTCCGGGTTCAGGCTTTCGCGGCGGACACGATCACGGTCAACCTGCCCTGGCAGAGAGACTTCTCCATCCAGACCGATCCGCGTTTCTTCATCGAGGTCTCGATGAAAGGAGAGGAGCCGACCGGGCTCGATTTCCGGATCTTTCTGGACGGGACGCAGAAGTACCGCACGGGGCGCTCCATCGCGGAGAGTCCGATCCGATTCGTCTATCTGCTGAATCAGGCTCCGATCACGAACGTGGACGTCCTGTGAGCACGCCACTGCGCTGGGCGCTGCTCCTGCTCGCCGTTCCCGCGCTCGGTGCGTGTTACACGTACCAGCCGCTCGCGGGGCCGGTGGCGCCCGGGATGCGCGTGCGCGCGCACCTCACGACGGAGGGGGCGGTGCGGCAGAGTGAGATCACGGGTGAGCCCCGCCGGGTCATGGACGGCACCGTCGAGGCGGTCGAGAACGGAAGCGTTACGATCGAGATCCATTTCGGGCGTAACGTGGGAGGCTTTACGCGCGGGGGAGAAGGGCTGACCCAGTCGGTCCAGATTCCCCGCGATCAGTTGGAAGGTCTGGACGAGCGCCGGCTCTCGAAGTCGCGCACCGTGCTGCTGGCTCTGGGTATCGGGACCACTGTGGGCGTGGCGCTGCAACAGGCGATCGCCGGCGGTGGGGGCGGCCAGGGTACCAAGCCGCCGGACACCAGGCCTCCCACGGCCCTCATCGTGCCCCTCCTGAAGTTCCGGATTCCGATCCCGGTGCCTTGACAGAACTTCCGCGCGCGGCCCAAGCTACCCTCTCCTGAGGTAAGCCCTGCCGTCCGGCGCCGGCTTCGATGCCGGGGTTACCGGTACGACACGTACAACACGAGAGGAAGCTGTCCATGTGCAAGACGCTCCTGAACCGCTGCACCGCCCTGCTCACGCTTGCGGCGGCGGGTCTGTTCCTGGCGGGCACCGCCGGTCCGGCGGCCGCGCAGAGCTACGATGAAGCCCTGTTCGACGCTCTGGAATGGACCAACATGGGCCCTGCCCGAGGAGGACGTTCCACGGCCGTGGCCGGTAGCGACGCCCGCCCGATGGAGTACTATTTCGGCGCCGCGGGCGGTGGGCTATGGAAGACCACAGACGGCGGCACGACGTGGAAGCCCGTCACCGACGGGAAGATCACGAGCGCCTCGGTGGGCGCCGTGGCCGTGTGCCCGGCCAACCCCGACGTCGTGTACATCGGCACCGGAGAGACCGAGCTACGCGGCAACATCCAGCAGGGCGACGGCGTGTATCGCTCCACCGACGGGGGACGCACCTGGCAGCACGTCGGGCTCGAGGCCACGCAGAGCGTGGCGAAGATCAGGATTCGCCCGGACGACTGCAACACGGCGTGGGTCGCCGCCCTTGGCGTGCACTCGGCGCCGAACCCCGAGCGGGGCGTCTACAAGACCACGGACGGCGGGAAAACCTGGCGGAAGGTGCTCTTCCGCGACGACCGCAGCGGCGCTATCGACCTCATTCTGGATCCCAACGACCCCGACGTCCTCTACGCTTCGCTATGGGAGGCGTGGCGCAAGTCGTGGGGCATGTCGTCCGGGGGGATGGGCAGCGGGTTGTTCAAGAGCACCGACGGTGGGGAGCACTGGAGCGAGATCACCTCGACGCTGGGCCTCGAGCCCGCCGGGCCGATCGGCAAGATCGGTATCGCGGTCTCCGGAGCAAACTCACAGCGCGTCTGGGTGCTCGTTGAGCACGAGCCCATGGGCGGCGTCTATCGGTCGGAGGACGGGGGCGCGTCGTGGGAACGCGTCAACGATGAGCGGAAGCTGCGCCAGCGAGCGTTCTACTACACCCGGATCTACGCGGATCCCAAGGACGAGAACACGGTCTACGCGTTGAATACGGGCTTCTACAAGTCGACCGACGGCGGCAAGACCTTTCCGACGTCGTTGCGCGTGCCCCACGGCGACAACCACGACCTGTGGATCGCGCCTTCGGATCCACAGCGGATGATCAATTCCAACGACGGGGGTGCCAACGTCTCTGTCAACGGAGGCAAGACCTGGACCGACCAGGACTTCCCGACGGCTCAGTTCTACCGCGTCATCACCACGAACCACGTGCCGTATCACATCTGTGGCGCGCAGCAGGACAACTCGACGGCGTGCGTGCCGTCGAGCGGGTGGAACTTCCTCTCCGCACGGGGCGGATTCGGAGGCGGTGGCTACTTCTACGCCGTGGGTGGCGGAGAAAGCGGCTACATTGCGCCGGACCCGGACAATCCGGATATCTTCTACGCGGGCTCGTACGGGGGCGCTCTGACGCGCTTCGACCACCGCACGGGGTTGATGCGGTCGATCAACGTCTGGCCCGAGAACCCGATGGGCGAGTCCTCGGAGGACATCCGCGAGAGGGCGCAGTGGACGTACCCGATCGTCTTCTCGAGGTCCGGCCCCAAGGTATTGTACACGGGCACGCAGAAGGTGTGGAAGACGACGAATGAGGGGCAGAGTTGGACGGTGATCAGCCCGGACCTGACGCGGCACGATCCCAGCACGATGGGCCCCTCGGGTGGACCGATCACCAAGGATCAGACCGGGGTCGAGACGTATGCCACGGTCTTCGCGATCGCTCCGTCGTACCACAGCCCGGACGTGATCTGGGCCGGATCGGACGACGGCTACGTTCAGGTCACCCAGGACGCCACGGCGGCGGTGCCCACGTGGACCAACGTCACGCCCCCCGACGCACCCGATTTCATCCGCATCAACACGATCGAGGCGTCACCGAACACGCCGGGCAAGGCGTATGTGGCCGGAATCCGCTATCTCGTCGACAACGACCGGCATCCGTACATCTGGAAGACGTCGGACTACGGGCGCACGTGGACGAAGATCGTCGAGGGCATCCGGGACGACGACTTCGTACGCGCGGTTCGTGAAGATCCCATGCGCCCGGGTCTCCTCTATGCGGCCGCGGAGCACGGCGTCTACGTGTCCTGGGACGACGGCGGACACTGGCAGTCGCTGAGCATGAATCTGCCGGACGTCCAGGTCTCCGATCTCGTGGTCGAGGATCACGACCTGGTCATCGCCACGCACGGACGCGCGTTCTGGGTGATGCGCAACATCGATCTGCTGCGGCAGATGGCGCCCGAGGTTGAGACGGCGGACTTCTGGCTGTTCGATCCCAGAGATCCGACGCGCGGCTTCGACTTCACCGCCGACGTCTTCTACGACCTCCGGAACGACGCCGGTAAGGTGACGATGGAGTTCCTGGACGCTTCGGGGAAGGTCCTCAGGACGTACACGTCTACCTCGGACAGCGCGAAGGAGGAGCAGCCCCGAGGCGGATTCGGGCGATTCGGGAGAGGTGGCTCGCAGCATCCCTCGAAGATGAAGGGGTCGAACCGCTTCCGCTGGAACATGCGCCTCGAAGGGTGGACCGATTTCGAGGGTCGCATCTTCTGGGCCGCGGGCAACCAGGGTCCGGCCGTGCTGCCGGGCAAGTACACCGTGCGGCTGACCGTCGACGGCAGGAGCCAGAGCCGGGACTTCGAGATCAAGATGAACCCCCGGGCTGCGGCTCAAGGGGTCACGCTCGCCGATCTGCAGGAGCGCTTCAAGCTGGCACTGCAGATCCGCGACCGGGTCTCGCAGGCCAACGAGGCGGTCATCAAGATCCGGGCGATCAAAGGACAGGTCGACGACCGGATGGAACGGAGCGACAACGACGCGTTGCACGCCCTGGGCGCCACGGTCGAGGAGAACCTCGGCGCGGTGGAGTCGGAGATCTACCAGGTGAAGAACAAGTCCAACCAGGATCCGCTCAACTACCCGATCAAGCTCAACAACAAGATCGCGGCGCTGCTGAACCTGGTGGAGGGCTCCGAGTACCGGCCGACGGACCAGTCCTATCAGGTGTTCCAGTACCTATCGGGTAGATTGGACCAGCAGATCGAGCAGATGAACCTCGTCATCCAGCGTGATGTGGGCCGCCTGAACGAGCTTCTGCGCAGGCTCGGGCTCGACCCGATCGACGTGGAGCGGCCGATCACGCAGTAGGGACGCAACGGCCGGGCGAAGGGGCGCGGGCTGAGAGAGTCACCGCCGGCGTCCCTTCTTCGTGCCGCGACCGGGGGCGGGTCCGGGCATGCGCCGGCCCGCCCCCGGGAATTCTTCATCCACGCCTCTCCGCCTGGCCGGATGTCCTCGAACGACACCGGCGGGGGCGCGCTGTTCGGAGACGCCGTGAGCGTTTGCCACCCCGAGACATCATCCGAGCCGCACGGCGCGGCCCTTCCACCAGCCGTGGAAGGCGCGTCGCGCCGGCCCGCCTCCCGGCGCGCGCGGAGCCTGTGGAGGGCGCTGGCGAGCGCCCTCGCGGTTCAGGCATGCAGCGCCGGCGCGCTGGCGAGGAACCCGTTCGAGGAGAGCCTGCGAGGGCCCAGCAGGATCGTGCTACGCGTGCAGAACCAGAACTTCTCCGATGTGCGGCTGTACGCCGAGACCATCCGAGGGGAGCGTGTGCTCGGCGTGGTGACGGGGAACTCGACCAAGGAGTTTACCATCGCGTGGGATCGCCTGGATGAGATTCACTTCAGGTTGGAGTTGCTGGCCGGGAGCAGCTATACGACCAACTCGGTGAACGTGAGTCCGGGAGATCGTCTGGACCTCGTGATCGAGCAGAATCCCCGACTCTCGGTGCTCCGGCGGCGGTAGCAGCCCGTGGTAGAATTACGGCGGGCCTCACGCAGGGGGCTCGCGAGACTCAGAGTAGGAACGACGACGAGTCGTGGTGGGTCCACGGCGAGGAGGAGAGACGACCTATGAAGCCGCGACACCCCTGCGCCCCTCAACCTGTCTGACATCAGCTTACGGTTCGTGGGTTGCGGTGGCACGGCGTCATCTCCTTCGTTCGCCCTCCTCGGCGTAGCTACGGCTATGCTCTCGTCGGCCTGCCTCGGAGCTGAAGCCGTGGCACCGCAATGAGGTCCGCCGTAATTCTACCACGGGCTGCTAGCAGAGGGGCCGCGGGCGCGCGTTCAGCTCGGGCGCCGGACGTCAGGCGCCGTATGGGATCCAGATGTTCTTGACCTGTGTCGCCTGGCGCAGGAACTCCGGTCCCCAACCCTGGTCTGGATACATCCATCTTCTTTGGTGGCCGTAATTTACCCACGTTCGCTTCATGTTGCCTATAGAGAGGCGCTCGACCTCCGCGGAGCCCTCGGCCGACCCGAAGTACCACAGACCATCCACATCGTCGTGCGCCGCCAGGGTCGCCAGAAGCTCATCCTCGCGTCCCGTGACCAGGTTGATCACGCCACCGGGCACGTCCGAGGTGTCGAGCACCTGATACAGATCCGTGGCCGGGAGCGGCGCGCTGCGTGACGGGATCGCCACGACCGCGTTGCCCATCGCGATGAGGGGCGCCACGGTGCTCACCAGGCCCAGGAGGGGCCGTGCGTCGGGACACACGAGCCCCATGACACCGATGGGCTCGTGCATGGCCAATGTCACATTGCGGAACGGCGTGGCGTGCACGCGCCCCTCCCACTTGTCCGCCCAGGCCGCGTAGGTAAAGAGACGGTCCACCGTGGCCTCGAACTCGGTGGCCGCATCGCTCGGGTTCGCCGAAAAGGCCGCGAGGCGCGCTTCGAACTCCTCGCGTCGCGCCGCGAGGTTCTCCGCCACGTAGTAGAGGATCTGGGCGCGGTTGTGGGCCGTGGTGAGCGCCCAGCCGGGCTGCGCGGCGCGGGCCGCCTCGACCGCGTTGCGGATGTCCTTTCGGTTGCCTCGGCCCACCTCGCCCAGAACGGCGCCGTCCGCGCTTCGGACCGACAGGCTGTAGTTGCCGTCGGGACGCACGTTCTTGCCGCCGACGTACAGCTTGGCCGTGCGGTCGATGGGGGGAGGGGTGGCCGGGTCCGCGTCTCCGGGAGCGGCTTGCGCACCGGTGTCTACCACGGCGCTCGATTCCTCCGGGGCGTCGGCGCCTCGCGCAGACGCCCGAGGTTCCTTCCCGCGGGTTCGCGCCTCGATGCCCTCCGCCTGCCACACCTCCGTCTCCCAGGCGGGGCGTACATACTCCCACAGCCCTTCCAGCCCTCCCTCGCGTCCGTATCCGCTTTCCCGGTATCCGCCGAAGCCCGAGGCCGCGTCGAAGAAGTTACTGCAGTTGATCCACACCGTGCCGGCCTTGAGGCGCGGAGCCACGTCGAGCGCGACGTTGATGTCCTCCGACCAGACCGAGGCCGCCAGCCCGTAGCGGGTATCGTTGGCCAGCGCCACCGCTTCGGCGGGGGTGCGGAAGGTCATGACGACCACGACGGGGCCGAAGATCTCCTCGCGCGCGATCGTGGCGGATGAGGTCACGTTGGTGCACAGGGTAGGGGGATAGAACCATCCCCCTTCCGGCGCACTCCACGAGGGCTGCCATATCTCGGCTCCCTCGGCGCGGCCCTGCTCGACCAGGCCCCGGATCCGCTCGAGCTGGACGGGTGCGATGATCGCGCCCATGTCCACGGCCTTGTCGAGAGGGTTGCCCATGCGGAGCAGCTCCATCCGGGCTCTCAGCTTGCCCTCCAGCGTCGACGCCACTCCCTCCTGCACGAGGATCCTCGAGCCCGCGCAGCATACCTGTCCCTGATTGAACCAGATGGCGTCGACCACTCCCTCGACCACGCTGTCGAGATCGGCGTCGTCGAACACCACGAAGGGAGACTTACCGCCCAACTCGAGTGAGATGCGCTTGCCCGAGCCGGCGGTGGCCGAGCGGATCAGACGCCCCACCTCGGTGGAGCCGGTGAACGCCACCTTGTCCACGGCGGGGTGCGCCACGAGCGCGGCGCCGGTCGCGCCGTCTCCGGTGACGACGTTCACAACCCCCGGAGGTAGTCCCGCCTCGGTGCAGATCTCGGCGAAGAGCAGCGCGGTGAGCGGTGTGAACTCGGCCGGCTTGAGCACGACGGTGTTTCCATGGCCAACGCCGGCGCGATCTTCCACGCGAGCATCAGGAGCGGAAAGTTCCACGGGATGATCTGCCCGACCACGCCCACCGGCAGATAGCCCGGCAGCTCCTCCTCCATGAGCTGAGCCCAGCCGGCATGGTGGTAGAAGTGACGCGCCACCAACGGAATGTCCAGGTCACGGGCCTCACGGATCGGCTTGCCGTTATCCAGCGTCTCCAGGACGGCGAACAGGCGGCCGTGCTTCTGGATCTTCCGCGCGAGGGCGTACAGGAAGCGAGCTCTGGCGTGGGGCCCCGCGGCCCACCACCCGGGCTCGGCGACGCGGGCGGCTTCGACCGCCGCGGCGACGTCCTCTTCCGTGCCCTGGCGCACGGTGGCAAGAACGTCCCGAGTGGCCGGGTTCAGAGTCTCGAACGTCGGCCCTGCGGCCGGATCGGTGAACGCGCCGCCGACGAAGTGGCCGAAGCGGCGCCCGTGGCCATCGAGCCACTCGCGCGCGAAGGCCGCGCTCTCGGGGGCCGGCCCGTATTCCATCGTATCGAAGATCTCGGCGATTGTCGGCATGGCTCCCGCGCCTCAGCCGAGGGGATGGCGGTGGGCGGCGGAGTAGCGCCCGGTGACGTGGTGCTCGAGCTGGCGCTCGATGTCGCCCAGCAGCGAAGAGGCGCCGAAACGGAGGAGATCGGGACGCATCCAACCGGACCCGAGCTCCTCCTTCATGAGGATGAGCCACTGGAGCGCTTCCCTGGCCCTACGGATGCCGCCGGCCGGCTTGAATCCGACCCTGTACCCGGTTCGCTCGGCATACGCGCGCACCGCGCGAACCATGGTCAGCCCTACCGGGAGTGTGGCGTTGACGGACTCCTTTCCCGTCGACGTCTTCACGAAGTCCGCGCCCGCCATCATGGCCACGAGGCTGGCCCTTGCCACGTTGCGAAGCGTGCCGAGCTCGCCGGTCGCGAGGATGGCCTTCATGCGGGCCGGCCCGCTGGCGTCCCGAAAGGCGCGGACCTCCTCGTAGAGGGCCGGCCAGCTCCCGGTCAGCACGTGGGCCCGCGTGATGACGATGTCGATCTCCCGCGCGCCCGCTTCCACCGAGGCGTGGATCTCCTCGATCCTCTGCGGGAAGGGGTTGAGCCCGTGCGGAAAGCCGGCGGACACCGCCGCCACGGGAATACCCGAGCCACGCAGTGCATCGACCACGGTGTCCACGAAGCGGTGGTAGACGCAGACGGCGCCGACGCTCAGGCGCTGGTCCGCCATTCCGAGGGCTTCGAGGAGGTCGTCGCGTACCGGGTGGCGGGCCTTGGCGCACAGTCTGCGTACCCGCCCGGGCGTATCGTCTCCCCCGAGCGTCGTCAGATCGAGACACGACACCGCCCTGAGGAGCCACGCGGCCTGCCACGCCTTCTTGACGCTCCGCCGGGCGCCCAGCGTTTCGGCCCGCCGTTCCACCGCGCTCCGGTTCACACGTACGGCGTGGAGCCAATCGAGGTCCAGATGGGTCCCCGGGTTGCGGGGCCGCACATCCTCAGGGTCGCGACGGGGCGAGGGCCCGGCGTCGCGGGTCCGGGTCCGTACCTGAGCGCGTTCTGGTGGATTCATCTTCAGGTTCTCGCGGTCCTGCAGCGTCTCGTCGCGCGGACGATTCTCGCGCGGGTAGCCGGCCGTCCGGGGCACTCCGGCCGAAAAAAGTAGCGATCCGGGGGGGTTGGAAACAGAGAAGCCGACCGCGGTGTGGGTACGGATGCACCGCAGTTGCGTGTCGCCGCGAACTTTTCGGTGCGCTCGCGGATTGAGAACACGAGCGTGGTGGGCCCGGTGCTTCGGGCAGCCGAGGGAGAAGCGCCCGGGCGGCAGTCAGTCCTGCCCGCAACGGAGGAGCAGACGTGGAGGCCCCGGAGTGAAGGATCTGACCGTAGACACGACCGCCTCGCGCGGAGGACCCGCAGGGGTCTTCGCGGCCTTGGTGAGCCTGCTCTTCCTCGCACCGGTCACTCATCCGCTGCTGCGCCCGCTCCTCGGCGTGCCTTCGCACCTGCTCTGGTTCGTGCACGTGCTCCCGGTGGCGTTGCTCACCTTCTGGTACGGGCGCCGCGCGGCCGCGCTCGCCGTCGCGCTCAGCCCGGTCCTCGTGGGCTTCGGAGAGCGGACGCTGGGCGCCGGCTACGGACATCCCGCGGACATGGAAACCACGCTGGCTCTGGTCGTGGCGGTGCTCTTCACCGACATCCTCATCGCCGGATTCGCGCTCTTCGCGCGCAACGTCGCCGACGGCTATCGGCTTCTCTTCGACAACGTGCGCATGGGCGTCGTGCGCGTGGGCAAGGACGGCCGGATCGTAGCCGCCAATCCGGCGGCGTTGCGCTTCCTCGGTGTGGACGCCGCCGAAGCTGTCCTGGGCGTGCCCCTGGGCCTCCTGAGCCCGGAGCCACCGTGGGCCTCGCTCGACGCGCTCGCGGAGCAGGAAGGATGGACCGGACAGCTCGAAATCCATACCGGCTCGGGTCCGGCGCGAACCATGCACGCTTTCGTTGCGGCCATCCGCGCGCCGGGCGACGGCGGATGCCAGCTCCTGCTTGCCGACCGCTCGCTGGAGGTGCTGCAGGAACGAGACATCGAGCGCCGCTCCAAGCTGGCGGCGCTGGGCGAAGCCCTGGCCGGTGTCGCGCACGAGTTGAACAACCCGCTGACCGCAATCATGGGGCATGCGCAGTTGGGGCTCATCGAGGTGGCCGAGGAAGGCTCCGTCCATGAGTTCTTCGACATCATCAACCAGCAGGCGCACCGGATGAAGGACCTTGTGGGCGAGCTTCTCGGCTTCTCTCGCCAGGAGGGCGGCGAGACGTGGGTCGCGCTCGACCCGTTGCTCCACAGGGTCATCCGTGTCCAGTGCATGTCGCTGGGCAGGAAGGTGCGCGTCGTGGAGTCCATCGCATGCAGGGGCCGGATCCGCGCAAGCGCAACGAAGATCGAGCAGATCGTCCTGAACCTGCTCTCCAACGCCGCGTACGAGATCGAGCAGGCCGGAGGGGGAGTCATCGAAGTGTCGTGCCGCGTGGCGGGGGAGTGGATCGAGATCGAGGTCGCCGACGACGGTCCGGGAATCCGGGATGATGTCATCGCCAAGGTGTTTCAGCCCTTCACGACCACCAAGCCGGAGGGCGAGGGCACGGGGCTCGGGCTCGCGATCTCGCGGCGCCTCGCGCGCTCGTGGGGCGGCGATCTCATCGCCCGCAACGTCGAGCCCCACGGGGCGAGCTTCGTGCTCACGATTCCCCGGGCGAGGTGGGTTGCGGACGAGAGTCGTGACAGGAGCGACCACGCCGTTGCATCGCTGGGCGCCCCGCTCGCATAGAACCGCGGCGGGTCGGGGTTCCCCGGGGAACCCGAGGTGGGCGACCCGTGTTTACCGCGCAGGACCACCATCCCGCAACCGGACGACCCTATTCGCATGAACAGGAACACGCCTCACATCCCCCCCTGGGCCCGAACGGCCCTCATGACGCTGACCGTAATGGGGGCGGCGTGTGGTGGTAGCGACGGGCCGAACCTTTCGGGCCCCGATGGAGATCAGCTCTGTTCGCTTCCCCAGGAGTTGCTCTGGGCTAGCCTGCCCCCCGACGCGATTCCCGCGCTCACGCTGCCCGAAATGGTCACGGCGGACGATCCGGGGGCCGATTTCCTGTTCGACTCGGACCGTGTGCTCGGCATCGTGGTCAATGGAGAGGCCCGGGCATATCCGCACAATATCCTGTGGTGGCATGAGATCATCAACGATCGCATCGGCGAGACGTGGGTGAGCGTCACCTTCTGTCCCCTGACCGGCTCCGGGCTGGCCTTCGATCCCACGCTCAACGGCAACCGTCTCGATCTCGGCGTGTCGGGCCTGCTCTTCGCCAACAACCTCGTCATGTTCGACCGGCGATCGGGGGCCGTCTTCGGACCGCAGCTCTTTTCGGAGGGCAAGTGCGCCACCTTCCGCAGCGCGCGCCTGAAGGTGGTTCCCGTCCAGGAGATGAGCTGGAGCCGCTGGCGGGAGCTTCATCCCGACACCAAGGTCGTGAGCGGGCAGACGGGTTTCTCCCGGAACTACCGGCAGTACCCGTACGGCAGCTACCGCGAGCTGAATAACGGCGATCTCCTGTTTCCAATGACGGTCGACCGCACCCGTCCGATCAAGGAGCGCGTGCTCGCGATCCGCACGAGCGAGACCGCCGGCCGCGGCTACCCGTTCGGTGAGCTGTCCAAGATGGGCGATCGCGTGGCGCTCAACGAGACCGTGGACGGCGCGCCCGTCACCGTCTTCTACGAATCGGCTGAGGGTGAATCGGCGATGGCCTACGATCCCACGGTCGATGGGCAGCTCCTGACCTTCGAGGCCGATGGTGAGTTCTACCGTGATGCCGAGACCGGGAGCTTGTGGACGCTATCCGGCAAGGCGGTGTCGGGGTCCCTGGCGGGACGCACGCTCCGGCCCATCGCCGACTCGTGGGTCGTCTTCTGGTTCGCCTGGAAGCACTTCCTGCCCGACGGCAAGACCTTTACCACGTGAGGCTCTCAGGGCGCCCGAGGGCGCTGCTGCTGGCCTGGGCCGCCCTCGCCGTGTCGGCCCCGGCGGTTTCGGCCCAGTGGGCGGCGGGCAGGGGCGGATACTGGGCGAAGCTCTCGGCGTTCCATCACAGCACCGACGAGCAGTTCCGCTCGAACGGCGACAAGCGTCCCTTCCTCAACGCCGACGCCCGCAGCCGCTCGAGCGCCGTCTTCCTGGATCTGCTGTACGGCGTCACCGATCACCTCGATCTCTGGGTGCAGGTCCCCTACTTCGACCTCACGTTCAACGATGCCGCCGACAACCGCACGAGCACGGGCGTCGGCGACATCCGCCTGTCGGCACGCTATAACCTGCTCAACCTGAAGGGCGGCGCTCTGCCGATCGCGGCACGCTTCACCGTCAAGGTCCCCGTCGTGGATTTTCCCATCGATGCCGAGGTCATCCCGGTGGGGGAGGGTCAGTGGGACTACGAGGCGTGGCTCGAGGGAGGCATGTCATTCTGGCCGCTGCCCGCGTATGCGGTGCTCTGGCTTGGCTACCGGTGGCGGGCAACGAACGACAAGACGACCCGCGATCCGGGAGACGAGCGGATGCTCCTCGCGGAGATCGGCGGGACGATCTCCGGGCCGCTCGGCGCGAAGCTCATCGTGGACGGACTCTTCGGTACGAACGGCGCGATCCAGGGCGTGAAGGTCAAGAACGACGAGCGCGAGATCCTCTACCTGGAACCCGCGGTGACCTATCAGGTCACCTCCGCGTTCTCCCTCGAGGCCGGCACGCGCTTCCCCCTTCGGGGCAAGAACTTTCCCGCGGGGCCCCAGTTCACGATTGCCCTCTTCCATCGAGGGAAGGTGGGCTCCTGAGGGCTTCGGGAAGCTGCGGCGCACCACCCGGATTCACTGGTACTGGTCGATGACCAGGACTCTCCCTCTCCGATGGCCGCTGTGCGCCGCGCTCGCGGCGCTGGTGGAGGATCACTGACGCGCGCGCTTGCGGCGCACGCAGGCACCCGGTCCGGCATACGGACCTTCCCTTGGCTCCGGAGAGCGCGGGCGCTATCGTCCAGCCGTTTCGGGGGTGGAGGGGGTCTGGTGGCCCCACCGGTCTTCAAAACCGGGTAGCCCGGCTAAAACCCGGGTGGGTGGGTTCGATTCCCACACACTCCCGCCAGTTGCTGGCACCGTTGGGGCAGGGGAGGTGGGTGATGGCTTGGCCGGTGCGGAGTGAACCCACCCATCCGCGTGGGTGGGTGGGAATCACTCTGGCGCCCACGTCCCGCCTCGTCCATGCCCCGATGCGCCCCGTTGATCGAGTGCGCGGCATCGGGTATCCTTTGCCGATCATGATCCCGCTTCGTCCGCTCGCCTCCGCCCCCCCGCATCCCGCGCGTGTGGGCCCCCGGTCCACGGCGTGCCCGCCCATCCGTCGAGCGCTCAGTTTCCTCCTCGCCGGCGTCGGCCTTTGCCTGGGGTTCGCCTCCCACGCCGGAGCGCAGCAGATCACGCCGCCCAGCACCGGCGCAGGCGCTCCCTCCGATTCCGTGGAGACTCGCACCGGACCGTCCCCCGGGGGGGCGTTCCTGCGCGCGGTCCTCGTGCCGGGGTGGGGACACGCCTCGATCGGCTCGTACACCCGCGCCGGCTTCTACTTCACGGCCGAGACCACGACGGCATGGATGCTGTTCAGGACCGTGCGGCGACTCCATGCAGCCCGGGAGCGGGTGGCGTTCCGGGACGCGACCGTCCGCCAGGAGCTTGCGGCGCAGGGTGTCAGCGATCCTACGGAGCTTACCGATGCACTGAACGCCGATGAGACGCTGACGGACCTCAAGGGGCTCGTGGACGCCCGATCGAGCCAGCGTGAGGACTGGATCGCGCTCGGGCTCTTCACGCTGTTGCTCAGCGGCGCGGACGCCTTCGTCTCCGCCCACCTGGCGAACTTCCCCACGCCGATCACGATCGAGGGGCAGCCCGTAGCCGACGGCCGCTTCGAGGTGGGCGTGAAGGTGGCGCTTCCGCGGCCGGGATCCCGCTGAAGCCTATCCGCTCCACTCCTCCAGGCGGGGCGGCGCTCCTTCCCGGAGGGTGAGGTAGCTGCGGTGGTGCACCCAATCTCCGGTGTTGACGTACCAGCGTGCATCGCCGACCTCGCACAGCAGGGGGAGGTGCGTGTGGCCGAGCAGCACGAGGTCGAGTGCCGGTTCCTCGGCGAGCTTGGTACGCGCCCACGCCTCGAGCACGCGTGACCGTTTGCGCTCGGCCTCGGTGGGCGTTCCCCACCGCTCGACGGTCTGGGACACGTTTCGGGCCACGCGCGCTCCGATGTCGGGATGCAGCCAGCGGAAAGCCCACCGCGTGGCACGTCCCCGCAGGATCAGGCGGAGCAGCCGGTACCCCGCATCGCCCCTGCCAAGGCCGTCTCCGTGCGCGAGAAAGGTGGCGCGCCCCGCGAGTGTCCGCACGACGGGGTCGGTCAGAAACTCGACGCCCAGCTCCTCGCGGAAGTACGCACCGCCCCACCAGTCGTGGTTGCCACCCATGAGCGTGACAGGGAGGCCGCCGTCGGCAAGGTCCGCCAGGATGCCGAGGACTCGGGTGTACCCGCGCGGGATCACCGATCGGTACTCGAACCAGAAGTCGAAGAGGTCACCGTTGAGAATCAGCGCGGACGCGGCGTCTGCGCAATGCGCGAGCCACCCGAGGAACGCCCGTTCCTGGGTTCTCGAGATGGCGCCGAGATGGACATCGGAGGCTACGAGGATCGGCTTGGCAGGCATGGCGGCGGAAGGTAGGGTGGGGCGGGAGGCGGAAACAAGTAGAGGCCGGCGGCTCAGCGGGCAGGCCCCTGAACCGGGAGCGCGCGCGGGGGTACAACCCGGCCGGATCCCCGGATACCTTACCCCACATGAATTCAGCCACCTCCATCGCCGTCCACCGAGCCGCCATCCTGATCGTGGCGGCACTGGGGCTCGCCGCGTGTGCACCGCCGCCGCCACCGCCTCCCGCCCCGGTCGCGGACGCGGAACAGACGGCACTTGCGCTCGAGGACCATACCGGGCTGCGTGAGCCGATCCGCATCGTCTTCACCTGGCGTCTCAACGAAGCGGGGATGCGGCTCCACGGGAGGGGGGTGGCGCGCATTGAGCCCCCGTACAAGGCTCGACTCGATCTCTTCCTGGGCAATGGAGAGACGGTGGTCCGCGCGGCGATGGTCGGCGAGGATCTGCGCCTGCCGCCCGGGGCCCCCAGGAACATCCTGCCGCCGCCCGACCTCATGTGGGGTGTCCTCGGCGTGTTCCATCCGGATTCCGCGACCGCGTTGGTCGACGGAGAGGCGTCGCCGGATCGGAGCCTGCAGTTGCGCTACGTGTACCCCGACGGTCGGGAGCTCAGGTATACGGTCGAGGCGGGGCGCGTACGGCGGGTGGAGCGGCTCGACGGATCCGGGCGGGTGGTCGAGCGCGTCGTGCTCGAGCTGGAAGACGCCAGCCGGTACCCGGTGGCCGCGACGTACCGCAACGTCTCGGCCTTCCGGGAGCTGAAGATCACGAGGGAGTCGGTGGAACGCGTGGAACCGTATCCCCCCGACATCTGGTACCTGGCCCGATGAGCGCGATGACCAGCCTGAGGCGCACCCACGCCCGGACCGCGCAGGCGCGGCGCCGGCGGACCCGAGCGCAGAGCGCCCCGGGGCGGCCCCGCCGAAGTCGCGCACGGGCGCTCCTGGTGCCGGCCGCTCTCGCCGCGCTCGCGGTCCCGGCGTGCAACTACAGCTTCAAGGCAGGGAGCTTCCCTCCTCCGCACATCAAGACGGTGGCCATCATCCCCTTCGAGAATGACACGGATCGTTTCGAGCTGGCCAACGAGGTCTACGATCAACTTCTGAAGGAGCTGCCCCGCGCACTCGGTATCCGGACGGCTGGTGCGGACGTAGCCGACGCGATCGTACGGGGTACGATCACGCGCTACGACGTCAACGCGCCGAACTACCGGGCTGCCGGCCGTGGCCAGGCGGCCGAGGTGCTGCAGCGCCAGGTCACGCT